>Ga0315288_10003527_pt1 | contig 20000 bp, 34 predicted proteins | sample YL17G11_20_MG_FD_203454 | JGI IMG/M metagenome (GOLD analysis project Ga0315288, IMG submission 203454) | Sediment microbial communities from Yellowstone Lake, YNP, Wyoming, USA - YL17G11_20 | ecosystem: Environmental > Aquatic > Freshwater > Lake > Sediment | place: USA: Wyoming | collected... | reverse complement strand
TGAAATAAATGCAACAAATGCAACATGATATTTGGTACACCTTTTGCATATAATGATTTAATGTTGTTGGCGAGAACCAAGCCACAACAAATAGGCGGGTTTATAAGCGTGTTGTTGTAGAGTAACTACAACACAAATAATGTTTGTAGTTTTTGACTACGAGCGTTGGCAACTTGAGCCACAAACTTCCCATATTTGCTACATTTTGTTGCAAATGTTGCGTTTGAAATCAAGTGCCAAGTATAGTATTCATTATAGCACAATCTATTATATATGGAAAAGAAAGTTGTGGTCGCATGTCGAATAAGCTTTTATATCTGGATTGCGAGAGCGCAGGTCTGCACTCAATGATGGTGTTACTCCAATACGCCGTTGAAGATGGGCCAATTATTCTCTATGAAATCTGGAAAGAACCTGTAAAGACAACATTAGAATTAATTGAATATATTTGTCAGCATACAGTAGTCTTTTTTAATGCTGCTTTTGATTGGTACCACCTAGCTAAAATTTATACTATTTGGAGTCTATTACCAAGCGACTGGGTTCCAGAAGAGCACATTGAAGAGATAGCACAGATGGAACCAAAAGGTATCAATGGACCATGTATTAAGCCCGCTGGTGTTATGGATCTTTTTCTTTATTCTCGTAAAGGACCTTTTCAATCATTAATGGCACGCGAAGATATTCGTATTAAACGAGTTCCAACAGCTTTAGCATACGCCTTAGCACAGGATTTAGAACACCGGATAGAATTAGATGGTATTTATTTTGCAAAGTCGGCCGATAGGGATGCGCCCAGATGGAAAGTATATGATTTAGTTTCAAAGCGTGGTATTGTTAATCCTGATTTTAAGGATGTTGTCCTAAAATTTAATGCCGCTGGAGGTTTAAAATTCTTGGCAGAATATGCACTGGGATTGACTCCAAAACATCATTTTTCAGATGTTGAACTTGATTCCAGTTGGAGGCCATTTGAATTAGGTTATGCTCCATATGCTCTTGCAGTTTCTTCCGCGCCAGATTGGGAATGTTACAATGCTGATGGCAAGTTAGTGGGTATGGCATGGCCAGCTTTGATCCATGAACATATTAGGCACTGGCACGAGAATGCGGCTGCGCGAGAATATGCAAACGATGATATTGTATACACGCGTGCCTTATATGACTATTTTGGTAGGCCCGAACCTAATGATGATGATAGTATACTTGCTTGTATGGTTGCTGTTGTTCGTTGGCATGGTTTTGAATATGATCGTGAGGGAATTGAACAACTAATGCAACTTGCTATTGCTAGGGTTTCAATTTCTCCTGTAAATATTAATAAGCCACATGCAGTTCGTCGATATTTAATGGAAACATTAGATGAAATGGAAGGAATTGTTATTGAAGAAAGTACACGTAAAGCTAATTTAGAGAATCTACAAAAATGGTATATTAACAAACCTGAATCATGTACAAAGTGTTTTGGTGACGGCCACATCTCTGAAGAAGTTATCTGTGCTCGTTGTAATGGAACTGGAACAGTTCAAGTTGGATTACATCCCGCTGCTATACGGGCAAGAGAGTTGTTAGAAATTAAAGCTGCATCAAAAGAAATTGAATTATATGCTAAACTGCTAAAAGCAAAACGTTTTCATGCAAGCTTTAAAGTTATTGGTGCTTTATCATCTCGAATGGCTGGTGGAGATGGATTAAATGCGCAGGGAATTAAAAAAACAAATACTGTTAGAAAGATGTTTCCGTTAACATGGGAGGGGTATCAATTATGTGGAGGTGACTTTGATTCATTTGAAGTTACATTAGCTGATGCTGTTTTTGATGACGATAAACTTCATCAGACACTTATTGATGGTAAGAGTATTCATGCATTGCTTGGAATGGAGTTGTATAATAAAACGTACGATGAAATAAATGATTCAAAAGGTACTGATTTTGATATGTATTCCCGTGCAAAATCAGGCATGTTTGGATTTTTATATGGTGGAGACTTTAATACCTGGAATCAAAAATTAGCTATTCCATTAGATGAGGCTAAAAAAGCTTATGACAAATGGTGCGCTAAATATCCTGGAATTGGAAAAGCTAGAATGAGAATCTTTGATAATTTTTGTTCTATGCGTCAACCAGGTGGCTTAGGAACACAAGTAGTCTGGAAAGAACCGGCAGATTATTGTGAAACGTTTTTAAAATTTAGGCGTTATTTTACGCTAGAAAATAAAATTTGTAAGGCTTTATTTGAACTTGCAAATAAGCCACCAGCTGCTTGGCGTGCTTGTCCAATTAAAGTTACTCGCCGTGACCGAGTTCAAACGGCAGGTGGTGCTGTACAATCAGCCTTATATGGGGCTGCATTTCAAATTCAAGCCGCAAGTATGCGGGCGGCAAACAACCACTTAATTCAATCACCGGGAGCCCAAATTACAAAAGCGGTTCAGCGTAAAATATGGGATTTACAGCCTCCTGGAGTTAATAAGTTTAGGGTTGTGCCTTTTAATATTCATGATGAAATTATGTGCGTTACTCATCCAGATTATATCCAGGTAGTGGCAGATACTGTGCAAAAATCTGTTGAATCTTTTAGACCACAAGTCGCGTTGATAGGGCTTAAATGGCAGATGGAAATGAACAATTGGGCAGAAAAGAAACAAGGTTCAAAAACTTTACATATCACCTGGGAAAAATAATTTACAATTCGGAGGGTAGGATGTCTAATTTATGTGATAAAGTTTTTCAGCACATGGCTGAGAATACAAAGTTAACTCAATTTTTAGCTTTGATAATTCAGTTCTTAGATGACGAAGTAGAGTTTCCAGAGCATAAACTGGTCGGGGATTGGGAGTCTGTAAAACCTGGTCAACGAGTTTATATTACTTATAGTGATCCATACCGAGTTGAAACTGGATTTTTATTTACATTACCGGGTATTAAAACTGATAATATTCTACAGTCTGCTATTATTCAAATTCCATCTATGAGTGAAGATGATGACAAACAAATGTGGATGTTACTGAAACATGTGGTAATTTTTGCGGACACTATTGAACTGGAGCCAAATCTATGAATACGATTGCACAATTAGACCAGTATACCACACCTCAGATTCGCGCACTTGCTTGCCAGCATAAAATTACTGGTTGGTTTTATAAGACACCTGGTGAGCTTATGAAAGAATTAGTTAAAGTATCTGAACTAGAGAATTTAGATTTACTTCAAGGAGATCCCGCATAATGAGTTTAGCTTTTATGATTTGTTTAATGCTTCTAATTGTAGAAGTGCTTTTATTTAATTTATTGCTAAGAACACCGCCAGCTTCTCAAGAACATAGTAAGACTTATAAGTTTTGCGGTAGCATTTGGCCGGGTTTTTTTCTTTTTATTCCTCTATGTATAAGTACTATTCTATTACTTTTTTGGATATTTGGAGTCTATGTTAAATGACTAGTCAATTGAATGTCTATACAGAACGACTTTTAAGTTATTGGAAATTGTCTTTAATGAGAAATTTACCGGGTGCTACTCATAGTGTTGAGTTAATCGGTAATTTATGTAATGATAATATTAAGATGCAAGCAATTGTTGAAGATAATTATTTTAAATCACTGGAATTTACAGCACAAAATAATTGCTGTATTAGTCAAAGTTCTGCAGCAATATTGGTGGAATATTTTCGTGGTAGAACAGTCAAGGAAGCACTAGATTTCACAGATCAAGATATGTTAAATCTTGTTGGAATTAATATACCGGGACGCGAAGGTTGTGTATTATTATCTTTACAATGTTTAAGGAAGATTTGTGGACCAACCAAAATTTAAAAAAAAGCATGGCCCAGAATTTACCATTCAACATGCAATTGTTGAGTTTCTACGGGAACGTGGTTGGCATGTTGAGCGACTTGTAGGTGGTGAAGTTCGTGGAGGTGCCGTACAGTCCGGCTTACCTGATCTTTTTGCCTGCCATAAAAAATTTGGCGTTAGATTTATAGAGATCAAATACGAAGATAGTTTTCGATTTACCAAGGCTCAAAAATGGAAGTTTCCATTACTAATGGCAAATGGTTGTGGAATTTGGGTTCTTACAGCAGCTTCGGATGGACAATATGACCGACTTTTCAAAGAACCAAATTTATGGGATTATTTAAAACAAGGAGAGTGTCTTAATCAAGAATGTATTGACGAAATTCTAAAAGAGTTAGACTAGGATAGGAGAAAATTAGCATGCCTGTACACCGTACCACTGCAGCAAATGGAAAACCGGCTTACCAATGGGGTGCCACCGGAAAGAAGTATACTTATAAGGCTGGAAACGCCGCAAGTCGTTTAGCAGCCAAAAAATCTGCCATAAAGCAAGGTTTGGCCGTGGCATATCGAACCAAGAAAGCACCAGAGTTGTAAAATATCAACATTATGTTTACTATTCCCACCACTAATAGCTGGTCATGCTTACCTGCCTCTTTTTCTATGGCATGTGGCATTTCGTTCCATGATTTTATAGACCTATTAGGTCATGATGGAGACTCTCGGCCGTACAAAGACAAGTCAAAACGGCGAGGTTTTCATTTTCAAGAGTGCATCGAAATTGCTTGGAAAATGGGTTTTTCTTGTACTCCAATTGAGAGATACCCAGCATTGATGCACTCATACGGAGACACAGAAGTTTGTCCCATTTTCTTTGGTAACTCAGATACCGACAATTTGGTACGGTTTGTGCAATATTTATCTGAGGCCAAACGGGGCATTTTTGAGGGGCTTAGAACACGAAATAATGGATCTTATGCGGGGCATGCAGCAGCTTGGGATGGTAAGTTAGTTTATGACCCAAGTGGTACAACTTATCTATTTGAGGAGAGTAAAAATAACAATTTTAATATACACACACTATGGATTCTGACGGAGAAGTGCCACCAATGACAAAACCCCAATTTTGGTCTTTTAATCACCCTATATTTGATAAATTATCCACATTTGATAGTAAAACTATACCTGCACTAGTAAAACTAGTTCAAAATAAGGACAAAGAAGCAAAAGAGGAACTTTTTCATCAGCTTCTAGGGTATATTAAAACACGATTGGGTAAAATATTCTATCAGCATATACGTTTAAGAAATGAGGTTGATGATTTAGTTAGTTTTCTTAGTGGGTGGTTATTGGTCGTGGTTAATAAACTTGAAAATGGTAAATTATCTGGAGAGAATATTTTAGGGTATGTTTCAGCTTCATTACTAGGTCGGTGTCAAGATTTTTTAAGGCTGGGAGGTAGACTAGCTCCAGGGGCTAAATTTGAACGCAGTAAATGTTATGTAACTCAGTACCCTTTAAATTCTGATATACTATATGCTCAGGAAGATGCACAAGAGTTATTAACAAATCTTTTAGATATCGCTAAAACAGATTTGGAACGTGAGTTTATTCGGTTACGCAGCGAAGGATATAGGAACTTTGAGATTGCTGAAATGCTTCATTTAACTAAAACTGATATTTCTCGTATGCGTAGAATACTAATAAGGCGATTTAATGCTACCACCTAAAATTATTTACCTTGATATTGATGGTGTTTTAAACCTGATGCCGCTAGAGGCTTTAAGTTTTGTTGTAGGTAAGACTATTAAAATATATCCGCTTCCTGGTAACTATGATCTAGTTGGGGCTTGCAATATACTACTAAAAAAATATATTACAGCAGAAGAGTTTTGGTCTAAATTAGACCGTAAGTTTTGGCGTCAGTTATCTGTATCAGATGAATGTAGTTGGCTAATTGAAATGTGTGCTCAGATGGTTGGCAAGACTAATGTTTTTCTTTTTACCGTACCAATAAAAGATCCAGATTGTATGGCAGGAAAAATGGAATGGATTTATGATAAGATGCCACAGTGGTTACATCATCAGTTTTTAATTGGTCCACATAAATGGCTCTGTGCTAAACCAGATGCTTTACTTATTGATGATTATGATAAAAATATTGAACAATTTGCCGCTAATGGTGGGCAAACAATACTTGTACCTCGACCTTGGAATAAAGGAGTTAATCAATGGTAACTAAATTATCTTTGTGGAATATGTTTTGGGCATATTTATTGCTGGTCATAGGATTAGTAATAATTGTTGACTGTGCTAGTTTAAAAAAATTGTTGATACAAACTAGTGAGCAGGTACAAGATATCAGGACTACTCAAACTACAGTTTCGTTAGAAACAACTTTCTTAATTGTACATGAACAAGCGCAACATATTCTTAAACTAGATTCTATACTTGAGTTGTCTTCAGATACCATAACACAAATGGAACAACATGTTCAATTTCTTGAGAGCGCAGTTGAATCAGCTTCAATGCAACTTAAAGATTTGACAGATGATAACACAGCATTAACAATAGAACTTGAAGGTTCAAATGATCAACGCAACCAAATGAAGGAAGAAATTGCAGATAAAAATAAGGAAATAAAAAGTATTACCGATCAGTTAACCCAACTAAAAACAGTATGTGAAACCCAAGAAAAAGAATTGACAGAATTGCGCGAGCTACTACTTGAAGAAGTTCAGTTGGAGATTGAAATAAATGGTAACTAAATCAAATAGACGCGAATTCTTAATGCTAGCACAGAAATATAATCCTATCAAACATAATCTGGCTGGTGGTTATATTTCAGAAAAACTTGATGGGACACGATGTTTCTGGGATGGTGGTATTAGTCGTGGCCTATCTACTGAACAAGTTCCATGGGCTAATGTCAGTGATCCAAAGACTGGGCACCGAAAAAATAAAATTAAACCATTTTCAACGGGTCTTTGGTCACGTTATGGTAATCCAATTATTGCACCAGATTGGTGGCTAAATCAATTACCTTGCATTCCATTAGATGGAGAACTGTGGGCAGGTCGAGGTGGATTTCAACTATGTCGCTCTATTTGTTCCAGAGATATCCCTTCTACTAGCTGGGAACAAATTGAATTTGCGGTAATTGGAAGTCCACCGTTTGAAAGTATTTTTGCAAATGGTATTATTAATAATACTAGTATGAAGTTAAATATCTCATTAGAAACCATGAAACGGTGGTTAAATACTCGATCTGATAGCCAATTGCAAGACTACAGATTTTTACCTTATGGTACAACATTTGAAGATGAATTATTGATCTTGCAAGAAGCTTTACCATCTGATGGTCCTGTTTATTTGTTAAAGCAGAAAAAATTACCTCAAAATAATACACAGGCTGTTATTGAATATGAATTAGCAAAAGTAATCGACTCTGGTGGTGAGGGTGTAGTAATTCGGAGACATAATAGTATTTGGACGCCCACCCGATCACACGGGGTGCTAAAATACAAACCCTTTTCAGATGCGGAAGGGACTGTTGTAGGTTTTACATCAGGAAGAAAAACAAATAAGGGGTCAAAATTACTGGGTAAAATTGGCGCTTTGATTCTGGATTATAAGGGACAGCGTTTAGAATTGGCGGGTTTAACTGATGAAGAACGGGAGTTTGCTAGTAATCATGAAGTTATTTGGGCCACGGAAAATGCTGGCATAGATATGCCAACTTGGGCAGATGGCAAACTATTTCATGTAAATCAGATTGTAACATTTCGATACAGGGAACTATCAAATGATGGAATTCCTAAAGAAGCTAGATTTTTACGTTTAAGAGAAAGAGAAGAATCATGAGACATCCAGATTATCTTTCACCAAGTCAACTCGCATTATTTGAAAAGAATCCAGAAGAATGGTATTTGCAGCATGGCAGCGAAACTAGAGTACCTAGGCTTCCTCAGACTCGACCTATGAGTATTGGATCAAGTGCTGATGCTTATATAAAATCTTCTATGCATGAAGTTATTTTTGGGAGGGGTGCAGATCCAAGATTTGAATTTGATACAATATTCACCGACCAAGTAGAAGAGCATAATCGAGACTGGGCTAGAGAAAATGGTAAGTATGTTTTTGAGTGTTATAAAAAGTGTGGTGCTTATGATGAATTACTAAAACTTTTGCAACAAAGTAAATTTTCTCCACAATTTGAATTTAAAATAACTGGTACTGCAAATAATGTTCCATTACTTGGAAAACCTGACTTGAGGTTTGTACATTCATCGGGAGCACATGTTATTCTTGATTGGAAAGTGAATGGTTATTGTTCTAAATCAGCAACAAGTCCCTGTAAAAATTATCGAATTGTTAGAGATTCATGGGATTCGACAGTTGCCAACCCTACTCGTGGCGAGGGTCAAGCACATAAAAATTATAAACCTATTGTTTGGAAGGGAGTTGAAATTCATGCAGGGTGGTTAGAGGAAGCCAATGAAGACTGGGCTGATCAATTAGCAATATATGCTTGGATGTTAGGTGAACCTATTGGAAATCAGGATGTGGTTGTCTGTATTGATCAAATTGTTGCAAAACCTGCAGATTTAGAGCGACCGTTATTGCGTATTGCAAATAATCGAGCAAGAATTTCTACAATACATCAAGAAAATTTACTAAAACGTATCACAAATTGTTGGCAGGCTATTACATCTGGGAATATCTTTAGTGATTTAACACCCGAAGAAAATAGAGCCCGTTGCCAAGTTTTAGATAGACAAGCTATTATGTCTAACAGTACAGATGAGACACAACAGTATTTAAATAAATTAGGTCGCTCACAAGGATATGCAAAATGATGTCAAATATTAGACGGCCACAAGTTGGTGATTTAAACTATCTGGTAGATATTGATCTTAAATGTTTCGAGGATAATATATCCTTAGATGAATGGCGTTTATTTTTTGATGATACCAGCTATAAAATGTTGGTGTGGATTATACAAGGAATTCCTGTTGGTTTTATTATCTGGCAAGAGAATACTATTGTGCGTATGGCTGTAAAACCCGTGTATCGACACCGTGGAATCGGGGCTCAATTATTATCTTTTGTTGAAAATAGATTAGTTCAACAACGACACCAGACAGTAATGACTAATATACCTGAAAGTTTATGTTGTCCCGGTAAACCAGTCGATGTGAGTGGTTGGTTATCAAAGCGTGGATACCAGGCAGAATCTTTACAAAAGGATGCTGCCATGTTTTGTGGATGTACAGAAGATTTAGTGCATTTTAATAAAAATCTCTCAAAAAGAAGGACTACAACGCATGGGTAGAGCTAAAAGTGTTACCGTGAGAATGTCACGATTAGAGTATAAAGACTTTTATATCGAGCCTAGACGTACACCAACTAAGGCTGAGCGCCGTGTTATATGGGATAGGCTGGCAAAAAGATACCTTAGAGATAAAGGTTTAATCGGTCCTAAAATCCCGGCCAACTGGACCTGGATACTTGATGAACAGACTGGGACTGTCATTGGGCATACACAGTCTGAGGCACGTAGTAATATTAAAAAAGTTTTAGGTATTAAACAGAAAAATAGATTACCTATTGGTATTATAATTAAAAAGGAGAGTAGTGATGTTAAACCCACAAGCTAGGGAACGTCTTGCTCAAATCAATTTTACTAGCACCGAAATTTTAAAAATATTTGATATGCTTATTGAATTACTTGAAAATCAACCGGCTGAACAAGTAGCTTGGACAGTTGGCTACACTAAAGATGATGAACTAAAAGTAGGTGAATTAGTTCCAATTATTAATTTTGTATTAACAAGGCATAATCCAGCTGAATTAAAGGACTAACTATGTGGCAATTCATAATGGATCAAGTTGCTAAGAATCAATTTTTATCGGGTGGTGCAGTGCTAGCGAGTATAGGTATACTCTTAGCATATTTACGAAGTGTACCAGGTTATTTCTGGCGATGGATTAAACGCCGTCTTATAACAGAAATTGATATTCCTGATCGGGATATGGCTTTTAGTTGGTTAAATATTTGGTTAGCAAATCATCCTTACCATAAAAGATGTCGTTTGTGGACAGTACATACTTGTCGCCAAGAAGATGCAACAACAGATACTACCGCATTAAAAAAATCTCAAGTTATTTTATCACCTGCTCCTGGGATACATTTTTTATTTTATAAGAGACGATTATTGATTCTTCGGCGTGACCGACTTGAGGCTTCGGACCCTGGAAAAAAGTCTGCATTAGGTTTTAGGGAAACTTTTCATTTTACTTTATTTAGCCGAAATAAACAAATTGTCTTTGATTTACTGAATGATGCTAAACAGACTGCTTATCCACCAACAGATACAAGAGTAATAGTTTTACGCCCAGAATTTAATGAGTGGTTTGAAGCTGGTAAACGTTTACCTCGTTCACTCTCTTCAGTTATTTTAGCTAATAATTCGACCGAAAAACTTTTGGCTGATATTCTACAATTCCAAAGTGCGGACGAGTGGTATAATAGCAGGGGGATTCCATATCGTCGTGGGTATTTACTTCATGGAAAACCTGGGAATGGTAAGAGTTCACTAGTAATTGCCCTAGCCTCAGCCCTACAATTTGATATTTGTTGTTTAAATCTAAGTGCATCTTCGCTTGATGATGAGCGGTTAATGCAACTTGTTTCTAGTTTACCCAGACAAAGTATTCTTTTAATTGAAGATATTGACTGTATTTTTCAACAGCGTAAAAAAACTGATGACCGAGAAAGTATAACGTTTTCAGGTTTATTAAATGCAATAGATGGTGTAATGGCAAGCGAGGGGCGTATCTTATTTATGACTACCAATCATATAGATACTCTTGATCCAGCGTTGATTAGACCTGGAAGGGTTGATATAAGCCTCGAATTAGATAATGCTTCGCGCAGTCAGATGGAGCAATTATTTTTACGTTTTTTCCCTGATGCTTTTGATATGGCAAAACAGTTTTCTACAAGAGGAACCACTAAAGAGTGGAGTATGGCCACTCTTCAAGGGCATCTATTGAAATATCGAGAAAATCCTGTAGAAGCCTTGACAAATCCAATAAATGGTGTATAATTTAAATGGTACAATACACTCTAGTATGTCAATCTGTTGAAAAGGTACTGGAAACTTTAGAGCCACGTAGTTGGCGTATGTTATTTATGGACCCGCCAGATGCCATTGGCTTAAAATATGGCCAATATAATGATAAAAGATCAACTGATGAATATTTGGCGTGGTTGGAATATATTTTAAATTTGGCAACTACTGTGGCTGATATTGTATGGATGTCATATAATGCAAAGTGGACGTTTAATGTTGGATACATTGTATGTAAGCTTGTTGCAGAAAAGAAACTATTAACAAAACCATGTGTCCAAATTCTTACTTTTGGACAACATAATCAACATGACTTAGGAAATAACCATCGGCCTTTGATTCGTCTAATGCACTCAGATGTGGAGTTATACCCAGATGCAATTAGAGTACCATCGTGGCGCCAAGAGCATGGGGATAAGCGTGCTGATCCCAGGGGACGTGTTCCAGGTGATACTTTCGATTTCCCTCGGGTTACTGGAAACTCTAGTCAACGCCGCAAATGGCATCCCACCCAGTTGCATGAGGGATTGGTTGAGCGTTGTATAAAGTTGAGTTGTGGCACAGAAGATGCAGTAATTGATGCCTTTAGTGGAACAGGAACAACACTCCGAGTATGTAGACGGCTTGGATTAAGTAGTTTATCAATTGAACTTGATAAAACCTATTGTGAACGTATTGCGGCAGATAACAATTTAAGCCAAATAAATGATGGAGAATGGGTAAATGATTAGTATTTATTTGGTATTATTTTACACCGGGATTAATCTTAGTGGTGTGCTGGCCTTTAAGAATCCACCAACATTGTCCGATATAAAAGTACATAAAAGACTACCTTCTTGGGTTTATACACTTGAAACATTAAAAGAAACCGGACTCACATATACTAAAGATGGTAAGGGCACAATTGAAATTAGTTTACCGCTCGATATTGTAGATAATAAGGACAATCAAAATGCCTGAAATTTTAGAACCACGGGACTATATGGGTAAGATTATTAGACCGGGATGTACGGTAGTATACCCAGTCCGCCAGAGTGCAAGTATGTGGCTACAACATATGATTGTTAGTTATATTGAAGTTATTAGATCAAGTGTTCCGATTTTTAAAATCCACGGCACAAATAGTGATGGTAAGTTAGTTAAATTGGAACGACCAGAGCGATGTGTTATAACAAGAGAGGGTGTTTAGATGCCAAGGTACGATTTTACCTGCCAAGAATGTGGATATGTTTTTGATGTAGTAATTGCATTAAAAGACATTGAAAATTTAGCCTGTCCAAAGTGTAACAAATCAGATTTGTTTAGACATTTCCCCGCTCCTGCTGTTCATGTATTTTATTCACCCGCTCATCCGCGTCATAAGCGAGGAATGGTAGGGCATAAAATCCTACCTGTTGAACCACAATTTCGACCTGATGCACCTTATCTAAAGCGAAAGAAAAATCTTGTTAATAGAGATTGTACTAAATTTAGTAATGATAGTTTTAGGAAGAAGAAATAGTCATGCCACTTGAATTTAAGCGGACTAGTCGTTTTAATAAAGATAAAGTTAACATCAAAGTTCGGAAAGACTGGCTTTCTACAAAGCCTACTCGCTACCGAATTACTTGGCGGCGCGAGATTTTTAGAGTTAAAGTGCCTGCGCGTTTTCAAGCTACTGTGTTATGTTGTGTCCCTGGAAACTTTGAGGGTGGTAAAACTGAAATCTGGGCATTTGTTGACAGTAGCAAACGACTATTTAGAACTATGAAAAAAGCGGTAGAAGCATGCGAGAGACATTCTCGAATCTGGGAAAAAGTTTTACAGTGTCCTAGTATACGTGCAGTCAAAAGTCTTTTTGAGGGTAGAAAACCAAATGAGATTCCAAAATGGATTTATGGGCATATAGATAGACGAATTCTTTCAGTGTTGATGGATAATACATCACATCGGTATAGTGAAGAAGAAGATGATATTGCATATTTTGATACTCAATCCCTGCCTGAACCTGAACCTGAATTAGTATCTGAAAAGAAACAACGTAGGAAACGTAGGAAAGTTTTGTTAAAAGATGTAGAAATAGCAATGGGACAACCATTGGCTCGTAAAGTTCGTTCGGATAAAGGTCAACCAAGGAAACCAAGGAAACCAAAAACAATGACACCAGAAACAATTACACCAGAAACACTCGATCTTGCACCGGTAACTGCACCACCTAAGCGACGTGGACGACCACCTGGACCTAAGAATAATGTTGTGCCAGTAGAGAATGCTACACCACCTAAGCGGCGTGGACGCCCACCTGGATCTAAGAATAGGCCAAAAGTATGAGTTTTTATACTAAAGAACAGATAGCGGCAACATTAGATCACGCAGTGCTAAAGCCGACCGCAACTTTAGTTGATGTGACTTTTGCATGTATGCTGGCTAATAACCATAAATTTGCATCTGTTTGTGTTCGTCCTTGTGATGTTAAATGGGCTGCTGGATTAACGCCTGTAGTTAGCACTGTTGTTGGATTTCCTCATGGAGTTAATACTACCAGAAGTAAAGTCTTTGAAGCACAAGCAGCCGTGGCAGATGGTGCCAAAGAATTAGATATGGTAATGAATTATGGGCGTTTTTTGGAAGGTGCAGATGTTAAGGTATATGCAGATATTGCACTAGTACGAGAAAGTATTTCAAATGACATAATTTTAAAAGTAATTTTAGAAACCTGTTATCTAAGACCGGTAGATATACAACGAGCATGTTTGATTGCATCTGATGCTGGAGCAGATTATGTTAAAACTTCCACTGGATTTGGTCCTCGTGGTGCCACTTCACAAGATATTATAACTATGAAAGCTGCGTTAATCGGCACTGATGTTAAAATTAAGGCTAGCGGTGGGATAGAATCTTATAATGATGTTGCTAGATATTTGGATCTAGGCTGTACTCGAATTGGTTCTTCAAAATGGACGGAGTTACTACCAAATGAATAGACTTGCTTTTAATCGTGGATATCTTGCAGGAGCGATGGATCGGGTTCCAGATGGAGGTATAGAATGGCGTCAAGATATCCAAAAAGAATTAGCGGATCTTAAAGTCTTTTGGTTAGATCCAACAAATAAACCAATTGATATTGGTATTGAAGATATAGCAAATCGACGTATTCGTAAAGAAGCAAAACTTCAAGGTCGTTATGACTTAATTCAACATGATATGAAAGTTATTCGTGGTGTTGATTTAAGAATGATTAATATCTCAGATTTTATGGTTGTAAATATTGATATGGAAGTCCATGCTTGTGGAACCTATAATGAATTATTTTTAGCAAACACTGAAAAAAAACCAATTATTATTCGTGTTGAACAGGGAAAAGCAGCCTGTCCTGATTGGTTATTGGGTACAATTCCATATCAAATGATTTTTTCAACGTGGCAAGAAGTATATGATTATCTACGACACGTAGCCTATGATAAGAAAGTTGATACTTTTAGGCGGTGGTTTTTCTTTAATTTTATGGGCGAGCGATGAAATTAATTAAATACAATCAAGATCAAATTAATATAATGATTAACAAGTTGGCCGAATTAATTAGACCAGATCGACGACAATTTACAAATATTGTTGGGATTGCAAATGGTGGTTTACACGTAAGTATTCCCCTAGCCCTTAAATTAAATTTAACGCATAGTAGTGTACGAATCAGTCATTATGACGGCCGTAGACCTAGAAATGTTCCTATTGTTGAGGGTAAATTACCGCAAGCCACTGGTAACTTGATTGTTGATGATCTGATTGACGGTGGTTTTACTATGCGTACATTCGATCGGCATTTTGGGCTAGATGGAAATGCAACAGCTGTTTTATTTGCATTTAAAGGAAGTGGTTATAAACCCACGTATTTTGTACAAGAAAAAGCCGATGAGTGGTTGGTTTTTCCGTGGGACTCAAACTCGGGTAATTTAGGAGTAAATTAATGAAACACTTTTTATTCCGTATTTGGACTGGGGTATTTCCTTCAACACGTCGTTCAGGTGTACCAGTAAATGAGGATTTGCAATGGTTAGCGGATGAACTTATTTCGATTGAGCAAGAAATATTTGAATTTAAAAGTGTGTTGAATTCCGCAGCTAAGATGACTGGGCCAACTGGGCCTCGTGGTTTTGAGGGACCAACTGGACCTCGTGGTTCTGATGGCTTATCCGGTAAAGAAGGGCCTATGGGAAATTCGATTGAAATTGTTCCATGGGAGCAGGGCCGCACATATTTTCCATATCAATTAGTTGGCTTAAATGGCGCGGTTTATTATACACGCACTATGACAACAACACCACCCCCACTGTCTCCGTGGCAACTCTTACTTTGCTCTGGTACTGTGGGTTTACAAGGGAGAACGGGAGCAGCTGGAGCAGATGGAGCAGATGGAGCAGATTGTGGAGCTATTTGTATATTTAATTTTCAAATAGGAACAACTTATCTATTAGAGTTATTAGATGTTGGTAAGACTGTGGTTTTAACAAATGCATTGCCTATTGCAGTTACAATTCCTACTAATGCTGTGGTCCCTTTTCCTGTTGGCACAAGAATAGATTTTCTTCGAGGCAGTGTTGGCAAAGTAACATTTTCTGGTATCGGGGTTACAATAAAATCAAAATCAGGTAACACGTCGATTGCTGCTGCAAATGTGGCCGTCACTTTAATACAAGATTCTATTGATAATTGGTATCTTATTGGTGATTTGATCGCCTAATCTAAAGGAGCCCGAGAATGTTTACAACTGGGATATTATGTTACCCTGATCACATAGGCAACTTTGAGCGTACTGATCCTTTTAGTATAGAATTTTGGCATTATTTACCAAGTGGTCGTGGTCAATTAGGAACTTTTGCATCAAAATTAGGTCCACCTCCATTGGTGCGTGGGTGGAGTTCTTATAGTACGTCTGGGAGATCGATTGGCTTTACCTTGTGTTCGGATCAGAATGCTAATTATTTCCACGTAATAACTGCAGTGGGAGTTATTCCGACTAATACTTGGACACACATTATTTTTACTTATAATGGCAATAGTTTAGTGAGTGGTGCAAAATGTTATGTAAATAATGCCTTAAAGCCATGGGTTACCGTTGTTGGCAATTCGCTGACGGGCACTATATTAAATACCACGCCATTTAGGCTAGGTTATAGTTATGGCTTTGGTTATTTGTTGGGACGATTAGATGAAGTTCTTATTCATGGCCATTCTCTGTCAGCCCTAGAGGTATCACAAAGATATAATGGGGGTGTAGGAACAGAAGGATTATTATGGCCAGCTTATTTACAATATCACCTTAATGCAAGCAGTGGAACTATAGTGACAGATAGTTCTGGAAATGCTCGTGATATTGTCACAAAAAATAACCCGCCCTGGATTGCTGGGAAATTAAATAATTGTCTAAGTTTAAATGGAACATCGCAATATATGGAACAAGGATAAACTATGAGAATTGAAGAAGGAATTAAACTTGATTTCGACGACGTTTTGATTCGACCAAAACGCAGTGATGCGCCAAGCAGAAAATCTGTTGAATTGATTCGCACGTTCAAGATGCCACATACAGGTCAACGGTTTACTTGTTTGCCAATTATTTCTGCAAACTTAGATACAGTAGGCACATTTGCAATGGCGAAGGCTTTAGCAAAGCAGCAAGCATGTTGTGCTTTACATAAGTTTTACAGTCTTGATGATCTTGTATGTTTCTTTAAGCGTCCAGTATCAATGTATAGTTTTTTTACCCTTGGTATTAAAGATGAAGATTTAACTAAACTTACAACCTTGACTGCACAAACAGGAAACTTACCACAAATTTGCATTGATGCCGCTAATGGTAATACTAGATATTTTGTTGATCGTGTACGACTGGTACGTAAACTCTATCCCAATTGTATCTTGATGGCTGGTAATGTTGCTACGCCTGAAATGGTTCAGGAACTTATTCTTGAAGGAGCAGATATTGTTAAGGTCGGAATCGGTAATGGTAGTCATTGTACAACACGTTTAATGACAGGTATAGGTTATCCACAACTCTCTGCAATTATAGAATGCTCCGATGCGGCTCATGGCCTTGGAGGATTAGTTTGCTCTGACGGCGGTTGCAAGACTTCAGGGGATATTGCTAAGGCATTTGGTGCTGGTGCAGACTTCATAATGTTAGGTGGAATGCTAGCTGGAACGGAGGAATGCGAAGGTGAATGGACTGAGGAAGGTTTAAAAGTCTATGGTATGAGTAGTAAAACAGCACAAGAAAAATACTACGGGGGTGTCCCAGATTATGCAACATCTGAAGGACTGTGTTCTATAATTCCAGCCAAGGGACCTGTATCAAACATGTTAGCTGAAATTACTGGGGGCTTACGGTCTGCTTGCACTTACGTTGGTACTGAAAAGTTAAAAGATTTTAGTAAATGTTGTTCTTTCATACGAGTTAATAGAATACAATGAATAAAGTATCAAGTGGATCAGATTTCTTTGATTTATATTATGAACTAAAAGAACAGCACCCTGATCAACCTGAATATCTATATCATAGAGCAATTCAACAAAGATTAGGTTATAAATGTCCACATCCATTTCATTTGTTGCGTATTGTCGGCCCTGGAGGTCAATCAATACAAGAAATTCTGGATGATATACCACCAGAACTCCATAAGTATGAGTTAAAAATTTTATTTGAAACTTGTAAACAATCTATGTGGTGCTCAGTTTGTCAATGTTATCCGTATGAGAAGAAAAATGATAAGAGAAATTAAACTTGATGATTGGAAAGATGGTCATTGTGATGCTTGGGATTATGAGGCTATTCTGCATGATAATAATGTGATAATGGAATGGGATAAAACCGAAGAAATTTGGTTTTGTAGTTGGAAATATGGTTTGATTGAACCACCGGTTCAGGATGGGATTATAGCAAAGAAAGCGGTTGCATTGTTTATCTCTTTGTGGCTTTTAGGTGTTAGTGCATCATTTTGCGACAAACTAATGGACGGATATATTATGTATCTGAAATTTCAAGATAAAACTTGACAATTCGATTTCCTATGGTATACTTATAATATGGCAGACAAAATTTTACACCGCCGACCATGTAGTGGCTTTGTCAAGTATCCCTCCGACTTTGAAAAGCGTATTGTTGATGGTGATGCTAGATTTCGGACTAGATGTGATATGCTAGTTGGACCCTGTGCTTGTGGCCGCACACATCAAGAAGGGGATGGTTTTGTCAGAGAACTACTTGAACGATATAATGCTAAAATTGAAGAGAAGCCTCTAACTCTAGCTGAGGATGGCAAGGTTTATATGCCACGCTATTGGAGAGCCCCCCGTGGTCATGAAGGGTGTAATGTTCTATCTGGTCAATGTAACTGTGGACTAGTTCACACGGCTAATCAACAGTGGGTAGTTGAGTTGCTAGAAAAACATTGCACCAAGATTATTGGTTGCCCAGAGAGTGAATTGCCTATAATTGATGATCCAGTGATTCCAGATACAGATATAGATACAGATATAGATATAGATGAACCATGTGGTTGTCCACTTTGTCAACCTAGTCAACCTCGTCAACCTCGTCAATGTACAGACCCTTATCCACCCCCTTATCCATGGCTCTCTTATTGATGGCACTCACAATAAAAGATATTATGGACCGATCGCCCGATAAAGTAAAGCGTTTTACTGGTCGGTGTTTATCTATGTCTGAAGTTTTTTCGGTGTTAGAATTAACCAATGGCTCAGTTTTTGTTGAGACACAAGTTGTTGATGAAACAGGGATTGAAACTACTGAACTTTTATATAGCAAAGATAAACAGTATTTTAAAATAGTCAGTCGATCACGTTCGGGTGGGGATCACCATCCTATGCGATCATATCTGCGTGATTCTATGTATCCGATATTTTCTACGGTGGTATTGTAATATGCTCACACTAGCCTCAATGTCTGAATTTATAGTAGACTTAAAAAACGATATTTCGGAACCTAGTCGTACTTTAATTGCACGACGGCTGGCTAATTTACTGGGGGCATCACTTAAAGCCACGCCAGAATTATATCGGGACTGGATAAAAAGTGGATGCAAAGTATTTTTTGCTCACTGCGAATTAACGTGCCCTGAACGATGGGTACCAGATAACCTAAAAGTATCAGAGTCAGTGTTAGCAGCTTTTTGTAATAAATGGATGAGTGTAGCCCAGTTTCGTCTTCAAGGAACTGAAACTTGGCAAACTATCACCCCCGAACTCAACGGCTTGCGGGTAACTATGATCGAAGAATTAAAAGAATTATCTGGCAGAGGCGCTTGACTTTTGTAATTTATATGCTATACTTAAAGTAGATGGCATCAGTAATTCCCAACTCGCTTCTAAATAAACTTGATACAATCTCTACTTTGGGTAGTTATAGTTTACTCTGCGCACTTGGTTATATGGATGAGACAATTTATTTACATGGAAAATTAATTTCTGTTAAAGATTGGGTGAAAGAGGATTCAATTTCGTGGTTATTGGCGAATCAAACAGAAAACTTTACCTTTTGGGGCGGTCCTCCAACCCACCTAAAGTATTATCAGGGGACGCTTTACATACTATTACTGGATCGGATTTACGATTATTTATCCCGTCACTCAGTCGTCCAACTATGCCATGTGCTGGGAGTCCAGCCATAATTGCTGAGTGTATGATTGGTGTTTCAGGATTACATAATATCTCAGCGGAAACAGCAATAACAGATTTATGTGATATTTTGAATGTACGGTGTGATCCTATTATTTTAAATGGATTATATACAACCACTAAACAATTACTCCAAGATTTTTCTGGTGGTAATAAACTATTAGCTAGTGATGTTGCGCCAATTGAATTTTATGGTGGTCCACCTAATCGGTCTGCTTGGTATAGGGGAACACTCTTAACATTTCTAGTAGATAGAATTTTAACCACATATTTACTAAATAAACAAACATTTATCAAATGGCTACTACATTACAAACAATCGCAACTAGGCGTCCTATAAAAGCGGCAGAAATTCTTTTATCTAAATATAAGAATTTAACAATATATCATGCTGTTTGGAT
>Ga0315288_10003526_pt1 | contig 20003 bp, 18 predicted proteins | sample YL17G11_20_MG_FD_203454 | JGI IMG/M metagenome (GOLD analysis project Ga0315288, IMG submission 203454) | Sediment microbial communities from Yellowstone Lake, YNP, Wyoming, USA - YL17G11_20 | ecosystem: Environmental > Aquatic > Freshwater > Lake > Sediment | place: USA: Wyoming | collected... | reverse complement strand
ATAGAAGTCGCTGACGAGCAAATGGCCAGCATCAGGATCACACGTGATGACTTCCACGGCGAATGGAACTACACTATCCGCCCTCAATGAAAGTCCGCATTGAATAGGTTATTTACTTACAGGCCCTTAAAGAGCGACCTGGCGATCAGGCCTGTATATCATCAACTCGAACATCGTGTTGACGCTCATATATTTGTTGCATTTTTGGCTTATTGCCTGACGGTTACTCTGCGTCAGAAACTCAGGCTCCACGCCCCCGGCCTGACGGCAAGAGATGTTCTTGACAAGGTCGGGACGATCATGATGATTGACGTTCGCATACCGACTGCCGATGGCCGGATGTTGGAAATGCGGCGATACAGCCAGCCGGAGATTGAACAGCGGATAATACTCGACAAGCTCAAGATTGATTTACCGGCCCAGCCGCCGCCCAAAGTGTATAGCCACCAGTTGAATAGCAAGGTGTGTGGTGGAAACTAACCGCCTTGGCGCTATCAAAAGCCCCGATTTAGGTGCCTAAGAAACTGTAAGATAATAAAGTAAATTATTGGACGTGCTTCTGCCGATAGAAGGAGCATGGTCGATGAAGCCGTGATCCAACGCAAGTACATTGCACTCAAAGGTTCGCTCAACGAGCGAAGCCGTCGGCTGTGGGCCGCCGCCGAGGCCCGAGAAGCCGGTCGAGGCGGGTTTGCCGCCGTTCTGCGGGCGACCGGGATGTCGTCGCGAACCTTGGCGAAGGGTCTGCGGGAACTGCAGTCGCCTTCTGATCTGCCCCCGGATCGGATTCGTCGTCCCGGCGGTGGACGCAAACCCGTCAAGGTCTTGGAGCCGGGGCTGGTGGAGGCGTTGGACCAACTGGTGGATCCCTCCACGCGGGGAGATCCGGAGTCTCCCTTGCGATGGACGTGCAAGGGGACCCGTCGATTGGCCGGCGAACTCCGCAAGCAGGGCTATCAGGTGAGTCATACGCTGGTGGCCGAACTGCTGGCGGAGGCCGGCTACAGCCTGCAAGCCAATCGCAAGAATCGGGAAGGGAGCCATCATCCCGATCGCAATGCCCAGTTCGAGTACATCAGCCGACAGGTCACCGCCCAGATCACCAGAGGGCGCCCGGCCATCTCGGTGGACACCAAGAAAAAGGAGTTGGTGGGCGATTTCAAGAATGGAGGCCAGGAATGGCAGCCGAAGGGCCGGCCCGAACAGGTGCGGGTCCATGACTTTGTGGATCGTCAGTTGGGCAAGGCCATTCCTTACGGGGTATATGACCTCAGAGCCAATCTCGGCTGGGTGAGTGTCGGGGTCACGCACGACACGGCGTCCTTTGCCGTGGCCACGATCCGGCGGTGGTGGCGATACATGGGCCGAAAAGCCTATCCTCACGCACGCTCGCTGTTGATTACCGCCGACAGTGGGGGCAGCAACGGAGCCATGGTGCGATTGTGGAAGTGGGAGTTGCAGCGTTTTGCCAACGATAGCGGGCTGACGATCCATGTCTGTCATTTGCCGCCGGGGACCAGCAAATGGAACAAGATTGAGCATCGGTTGTTCTCGTTCATCAGCAAGAACTGGCGAGGCCGTCCCTTGTTGACGCTGGCGACAATCGTGCATCTCATCGGCTCGACACAAACGCAAGCGGGTCTGAGGGTGCGGTGTATGCCCGACCGGCGAAACTATCCAACGAAGGTCGTGATCAGCGATGCCCAGATGCATACCCTCAACCTTACACCTGATGCCTTCCATGGCGAGTGGAACTACACCATTTGCCCCAAGCACCATTGATGCACTTTATTTCCTTACAGTCTCTAACTGCGAAAGTTGGGTTAAGAAACCTTTCATCTCACCTGACCAATTGCGTACCTACCGTGCTTCAAAAAGCAGAAGCTCTGAGTGCGACTTCGCGCCGAGCTGTATTGAAAGCCCATCTCGCATCAATCCTGAACCGGTAAACGTTTTTGTTGTGCCCGTATTGTCGAATGATACTCTGTACCTTTTCTGCGCATCCAATCCTCTGGGTCTGAATAGATATGTCAGAGATTGATTCCCCGGATAGCTGATAATGGTAGCCCATCCTTTTGCCCGATCCGGAGAAGTAAACTCCATCACAAACCAAAGCCCGGAATCCCAGTTACCTTTAGCGTTGACCGGAGCATGGTGATACACCTTGCAGGTGGGAAGCAACGGCCGAATAAAGGTTTTGTATAGTTTGGCGTACTTTTGCCACTCTGCTAATTCATCAGCCTGTATCTCACTGACCTTTCCCGGCAGCAGTGTCCAGTAAACACATGGGATGTTGCCGAGCGCATAGATGCAGCGCTTCAGTGTGGTCTTGTCCGGGATCCCTCCGTCCATTCCGTGGTAGGCTGACTGCATGATCTCCGGTGGCAGATAGACACTAAAGCCGGCCATCATTTGGTATACAAGCGGTGCCGGCGTAAGGTCGCTTTGAAAGTTCTCGTGGAAGCGGCCTGCTGTAGCCAAGTCCGAGCGAGCACCTCCCGCGGCGGCTTGTTGCAAAATCACATTCGGATACTTTTTATGGATGCGCTCGAGAGTCTCATAAAATGTCTCATGGTGACGCCAGATAATACACTCCTCAAAGCCATCGCGATTACTCGAATGGACCCAGTTTCCCCACTGGTCCTCGCTCGTATCGTGTCTGTACATATCCAGGCCATGCTTATCGATCATATCGCAGACGATTTCAAACATACCGGGGCTGCCCGATGTTAGCATATTGCGCCCTTCGGTTCGTGCATATACCCCGAAAAGCACCCCCTTCTTGTGGGCATAATCACTAAGCGCCCTTATACCGCTCGGGAACAATTTTGTGTTACCCTCAACCCAATTCCATCCGTGCTTACCCCCAGCTTCTGCCCAGAATGGTCCGTCCATAAGAAACAACTCAGCCCCTACTGCCGCCGCCACATCCACACACGGTCGAAGATTGCTCTCGTTGTAGTCATCACCCTTGTATAAACAGGCCCCTGTGTCTCCGTTGGCGATATATTCTATCTGATAGGAACGCTCAGGTTGGCGTTTAAGAAACACTGAACGTCGAATATGCTCATGCATTGCCTGCACAGCAGCGTCAAAGTCACCTTTGAGATGGCACAAATGAACCGCTGGAGTCTCAATTGTCTCACCAGCAGCTATGACACGCAGTGCACCTCCTGCAGTGATGGGCCCAATCCTGAAGGTCCAACCATTCTTTTTACAGAACTCCATTTTGTAGATGGATGGCCAGGCCAATTGACCGAAAAAATACTCCCCATTGGATTCGTTACGCAGAATGAAGTATGGGTCATCATAGCACGGCTCGATGGTATTCTGGACAGCAGTCAGCCCTGACTTCAAGGATTGCCAGCCAAAAGACCCTGTTCTCTGATCTGACTGAATAAGAGAGCTACCCAGAGTTATTGGAGCATCCTCGTTCCACAAACGCCCGGCCCAGGGGGCAAGGGCTGTGAGCGCCAGTGCCTTGGGTGATGTGTTGGTTATCTCAAGCCAACGAGTCAATACCGCTGTGCCGTCCAGTAGGGTGTGCACTTGTACCGTGATGGGAACGATTCTGTTTGAAAGCTTAACCATGAAGTGGTGACTGCCGCTCTCGGTCTTTGGTGCTTCGGACGCGGAAACCCACTGCCAGCCCTTTGATGCCAATGTGGTCGTTTCTGCTGTGGGGTCGTCCTTAAGTTCGATTTCGAAGGCAGGCTCGGCAAGCTTCCAATATGGAAGCTTGCTTTGGCCGTCTGCGCTCCAGTAGCGGCCCACCCATTGCTCTCCAACAAGAGCTTCATCGTAGATGGTCTTACCCGAGGTGAAGCGAACCTTGTGCTCGTCGGTCACAGCGACATTGGTTATCCCAACTGTTTCTTCGCAGCTGATGCTGACCACCAGGAATAAAGCTGAGGCTACAGTTAGTAGTTTCTTCATTTAGACCGCTTTCTCGTTCGTCTTTGTGATATCGACACAAAGTATACCCGATGTGGAGGCGATCGGTCAATCATAAGCGGGGATAACTGGCCTCTAAATGAAAGATATACCGAATCTCTAATGTAAACCTAATCCCACCTCACCCAGGGGAGGCAAAGGACCTTTTTGATTCAGGGTTTCTGCGGCTACTGACAGATTATTTACAATTTTATCATAGCGATATATAGAGGCGTCGTACATGCTTAAAATCCGATCGAGTGCGTAGGGTTTGTTTTCTTTATACCAGAGAACCTGGTACTGTTGCTTTAACCTTATATATTCATCGCGAACTTTACGGGCCAGTTCATGGGCATTTTTCACCATTGATAATGCCTTTTCAGGCTGGGACGAGGTATTTTCCATCGCTTGCTCGTAGGTGTGCAAGGCCTCGAAAAGACCAAGCCTTCTGGTACCAGCCTTCAGGGCGGACCGGCAACTCTTTTTCGGATTCATAAAGCCGCGAGCATATTTGTACGGTTCATTTTAGCAGTTTTTCCCGAAGTGTTAGCTGTTTTACCCGCCAAAGAAGAGACGTCACTGTCGCCCTCCACAGGTGAGTTCCAACCGGTAAGTGGTGTTGCGCAGCGGATTCGGGACGACAACCGTGTCCGCGGTGAAGCTGTGCAGTGGTTTTCCGTTCAGGCGCACACCGGTCAATGAGTGTCCTTGCGGGGTCCGCGCGCCGATTACAATTTTATCCAGCGTGCGGGCTGCCTGGTCGCCCTTTGGAGTCAATTTGAAACTGTAATGTATCGCGCTGCCGCTTGGATTCGGCTTTACCGACAGGTCCAAATCACCGAACTGCGTCGGGAGGTTCTTGATGACAATCCCCTTGCCGCACTGCTGCCAGCGGCGCATGGTCGCTGGAGTCAGCATCAACGTCCCGCCATCCTCAAATACGAATAGATGCCGGTAGAGGCTTACCCACTGCGCGTCGGCCCAGAAATGCGGCTGGTCGCCCATGCTGTAGTTCCTGCCGTTTTCGTAAGCCTCGCCCCAACTGTAGGTCAAACCCGCGGTATCGGTGAAGGCACAGAAGTAATCCAGAGTCTTCTCCGGCTCTCCGCGCAGGATGTAGCTGATGGCCCAGTCAACCCCAATATACGGCCAGCAGTTGCCGGGGCCCTCACTGAATATCCCTCCGCCGTTCTCGTCGGAGGTGCGCTCTATGTTGCGCCAGGTAGCCGTGAGCATCGGATCGTGGGGATTGAGCGCCCTGGTCGGCCAAACCAGCGGGGTATGACCCCACATTCCATACATTCCATCGCCCTCTTCTTCCGCTCCATACCACAGAGAGCCTTGGTACAGACCGCTACGCCTGAAAGTCTTCTCGCAGGATTTGTGCAGGTAAATCTTCAGATCCGCCGCTTCGCCCACGAAGAGCTTCTGATCCTCCTTGAGGCCAAGCGATTCCGCCGCGTCGGCTGCTTCCTGAAGTCCCAGGATGGCCCAGGCATCCATGTAGTACATATGCATGCCTTTGGTGACAGCCGCCACTTCCATTGCGCCGGGTTCAATCAGTCCGTATCGCGGGTCATTTGGGTCTTTCACTTCCGCCATATGCTTTCGGCGGGAGTTCACTATCCACATGGCCCCTCGCTTGATATAAGGATACGCGGTCTTCTCTAACCACGGCCTGTCACCAGACAGCTTGTAGTGCTCGGCCAAGCACCAGAGGTTCTGGCCCTGGGTATCGAACTGCCCGGGGCGGGTGTGCCATAGGCCGTCAGGCTCCATACCCAACTGCAGCGGAACCTCGGCAAAGCTGATCGGCCCCTTCGGTACATCCTTGAGATCCATGCAATACACCTCCAACAGCCGTTGAGCCAGGTCGTGAAGACCGGCCATGTCGTAGGCATGGACGACATAGGCCTGATCCCTGTAGGCGAAGTCGTAGTAGAACCATGGACTGCAGGCATTCCACCAGATCTTGTCCGCGATTTTCACGTCAAGTATATGCCGTGTGGAGAGCCGCGAGTAGTAGATGTCCTTCAGCACGGAGTCCGGGGTGTCTATCTGTGCCATCCGGGCGTAAAACTTGCCCCAATAATTTACCACGCGGTCCCAGTCTTTCACAGGATCCGTCGTGCGCAGTCTCGCGATCTCGTCGGGGCCGAACAGTGGAACCGCTTCATCAGGCAGTACATTCAGGAATGCATGTGAGTAAGAACCCATGCTCACCGGTTCTCGCCGGTGGATTGGTGGGACCTTCAACCAGTAGGTCTTGCTCTCTCCTGCGTTCAGCTTGCCGCCGTAGAAGGCGTTAAACCTGCACAACCCCACATCGGTCATGTCGTACACCTGGTTGCCCCAGCCGACCTCAGGAGTCGCGCCGACGTCTACGTGCTGAATACACTGGCCGTTCATCGAGCCGCTGTAGACTTCGGACACATCGCCGACCTTCACGTCATCAGGGAATACATATATCACGCTCAGGCGGGTGTGCTTAAAGCAGGAATTGGGAGCTGTACCCACCGAGACCTGGATATAGCCGTCCCCATCGGCGTCGTGCGCGCCCATAAAACCTACGCACAGAGGCTGCGCCTTCTTGCCTATGTAATCAATCCAGTCTAGGGTCTGCAGAGCGCAGCCCTCTACTTCGTACTGGTACACGAGGTCTCCGGATTTCTTGGGATACTGCAGCAGGCGGCTGATGTGAGGCGAAGCAGCGAGATAGACCGTGTAGTTCAGACTCTTATCAACCTTCACCCTGTAGATGACCGGAGGGCCGTCCATCCCGATACGGGTGGTGGCAATCGCCTCTTCCGTCTGTCCTGGTCCGGCACCCGTGTTGTAGGACTTGGCGCGTTTGTCGCACAGTCCCCAATCCCTTGTGATCAGGTTCGTGTTCTCAGGCCTATCAATCAGCGCAAAGAATGCTCCGTTGAGGCCAGTTATCAGGTCACCGTCAAGCCGCATATCCGGCGGACCGTCCAGGCCGACAGCCAGCTTACTCTCTTCGGTCTCGCCGGTCGGGTTACTCACCTCTACCTTGTAGAGATCGTACGCTCCCTGATCGCCATAGCCAACAGCCATCACAGAGACCCTATACTTCAGTCCTTCATGCTCCCACCAGGCACAAATGTCCGGCAGGTTTCCTCCTACCAGCCCCAGTCGGAAACTGTCGAGTTGGTCGGGGGCTATTTCTTTGTCGCCATCATAAAGCCGGAAGACCATATCGTATGCCGGATAGCGCACCCGCAGGTCGCGGCCAATGTTGTTGAAGGCCTGGTTGCCGGGCCAGCCGAACGCGCTCCATTCGTTCGCCGCGCTGTTGCGCCCCGGGGCCGTCTCCTCGAAACTAGTATCATACTTCAACTCTCGCTGTTCCCCGGTCTTCTTCAGTCTTGACGGAGTATACTTGCCCTTGCCGATTGACTCCAGCAATGCCGAATCATTGTTACGTGCCGCATCCGCAGACAATGCGTTGTTGATATTGGCCTGAGCGTACTGGGCGGGTTTGTCATCCAACGGGCTGAAGTAGGCCTCGGTGATTTTCGCTGAATCCCAACCAAGAACATTCCTGATATCAGCCAGCAGGTTCCGCTTCACGTTCGTCCACTCTGTGGGAATCGCGTCCGATACGAATATCTCGACGGTAGGATCGGAAGATACCGACTCCGAAATAGAGCCTGCACCGTATCCTAAATATCTCATCGCGCCGGTCTGCGGGTTTTGCAGCGTCAGTTGGAGCACGCAGATCTTACCCTCCGGCTTCTTCCACCACCAGGTGACGGTTGTTTCCGGGCCTACAAAAACGGGCTCGGCAATCCGCAGCCCATACTGGCCGCCACTGATAGCGAACCCGGGTCTTCCCCCGGGACCATCAGCGGTCAAGCCGGCGATGCCTGATATAACGAGCCTTACGCTCGCCTTGTCGCCTAGCAGTTCGACATCGAAAGGCTTCAGCGTGTCTGCAGCGCAGGCTGAAGCCATTATGAACGACAGGCACACTACCACACAGGTAAACAGGCACATTGATCTACTCATCGGGTATCCTTTCTCTATCGCGGAATGTCGCCGCATTGCTCTCACACTAGATCAGGATTGTACGTCGTCAGCATAAACGAGACAGTCTAAAAGGCAGATTTGGTTGACGGTTTTGACTCACTGGTTTCAGTTAATTTACAGTTAAACTCCTTACGGTTTCTCAATGGTTTGTGCTTTCAATTGTGACCGTCGTGCAAGTATTTTTTCCCGTCTGCCGAAGTAGACATCGTTGGGGGTGGCATTGCCTATGGCTTCATGATACCGTTGCCCATTGTACCATGCAACAAGTCTGGCAATTTCTTTTTCAAGCTCTTCTGGAGATTCGCATACGTGCAAATATACCTGTTCTTTGACCGACCGTTGATACCGTTCAATCTTGCCATTGGTCTGGGGATGATATGGCGATGCCAGTATATGACCGAGCCCCTTTGCTTCGAGATAACCAGCAAACTCCTTGGATACCAATGCTAGACCGTTGTCACTGAGCAAACGCGTTTTATATTCCACTGGAACATTCTTTACGCCTGTTGCTTCACAGGCCAACTCAATGACATCACTAGAAGCCTTGGCGTCCATACATGGCTGGAGTTGCCAGGCCAGTATCCTTCTGCTGAAGTCATCAAGCACGCTGATGAGATACCACCAGCCCCAACTGTAAAGGTTCGGACGGAATTGGACATTTCCTGGGTTCAGATTAGAGTGAACGCAAAACAGAAAGGAGATGTCCATGACTGACGAACGTAACGGTCAGCGACGGTGGTTTTCGGCCCCGGAGAAGTATCAACGTAAAGAATCTTTACCAACATCGTGAGGCTCTACCAAATTTCTTGACTGTTCAAACTGATTTTGGTAAGATTATTGATGTTGTACGGAGAAAATTATGTATTTTAACCGTGTAAATGGAAAATGTCAGAATAAGGTAATCGAAAAGCTTGATTAAAGGCCAGAACTGTGATTTCAAGAAACACAAGTTATTCAAAAACTATTAAACTTGGAATGTTGATTGTCTTATTGGCAGCGTGTTTCTTATTGGCAGACGCCGTTTTAGTACTGGATGACCCCCTGCAGGGGTCCACCAGCGGTGTGCGGGACGGGGGACAATTCATCAGCGGCGGCTGGCAGGTAACAGGGGATTATGACTCTATCTTCTGGCATCTGCCTTACAGCGTCAGCACAGGTGCCGCCGAGTTTTATGTTACGGGCGTAGGTCCGAGTTATCCCCACAAGACCGAACACTTCCATATGTACGACTACACGTGGTATGACGCGGACTATCAGTATGTGCCCGGCTACAGGGACGACCCATACAAGCATTTTGTCAGGAAGACCGGGGCGGATGATGCGGGTAGGAACAACTCCTGTGAAATCCTCTGGCAGATCGAGGGAGAATACTTCGAGTCCGACACGGCAATACTATCCTGGTCTGCCGCGGCGAGCTACAAGTTCCGCCTTGAGTGGGGGCCGGACGGCGACAACAGCCGCCTGAAGGTCTACAGAGACTCGACTTTGATTTTGAATCAGGCAATTGCGGGAAGCTGGACGCCGGCTGGCCACAGTGTTCGCATCGGCTGCAGCACAAGACGAGCCGGTGAAGGGTCGGAAATCGGCGCCAAATACAGCTATGTCAAGGTCTGGGATCTCTCAGGCTCTCTCGGCGCTCCCACCGTTACCCTGCCTGTTTCCGGGTGGACGGTCTATACACAAACTCCGCTGATCCAATGGACGGGAGAATCGCATACGCACTATCAGGTGAGAGTGAATACGGCCGATTCGCCTGATTCGGGCATTATATGGGATTCCGGCCAAGTGGCCTCGACGGCAAGCTCAACCTACTCCGGGACTCTGACAGATCTTAGCAATTATTATGTGTTTGTCCGGCTTGCTAACGCACAGGGTTGGGGTAACTGGAGCACATCGGGCCACTGGTTCCGGGTGGACACATCATCCGTCACTCCAAACGGAGGCAGGGTGGATGTCTACGGAAACTGCCTGCAGGATGACGGCGGCCCGTTTCTGGGATTAGGGTTTACCTATATGAGGTCGCTGCAGCGCTGTAAGTATGACCGCGCTCGCTGGCTGAGCGATATCGCCGCCATGGCAGGCAAGGGGTTCAACTACCAGCGAATCCTGTCCATGGTTGGCTGGACGGGCCTCGAGATAGCGCCTATCAGCTTTACGAACTCGCAGGGAACCTATATCCCGGCATGGGACGACTATTGGCAGCAGTTCCGCGATTGCATCGACATCGCATACGACACCTACGGGCTGCGCACGGAGATCACCATTTTTGCGGACGCCCAGTACTGCATGCCCAATTCAAGCGACCGGTATACTCATATGGATAACGTCCTGGCAAATCTGGCAGGCCGTGAGCATAAGGTCATCCAGATCGAGGTGGCCAACGAGGGCTGGCAGAATGGCTTTCCGGACGAGAGTATTACGCGAAGCTTTGCTGACTATCTGGCCGACCGCACCAACATACCTGTCTCGATAACATCTCCGGTGGACACCAGTAACTCTGGCATCCAGGCGATGTACGGCGCAAGTGCAGCCGATATCGCGACAGTTCATTTCAGCCGCGACATCAGCACCAGCGAGGGCGGCTGGCTGCCGGTCAGAGACTGTTGGAGGGTAGCCGATCTGTACCCCGGCGTACCGCCCGTAAGCAACAACGAACCGATAGGCGCAGGTTCTTCGGTCAGTTCGGAAAATGATCCAATTAAGCTGTGCTCGGCGGCGGTATTCTCATGGATTGCGAATCTGCCGATGTATGTTTATCATTCAAGGGCCGGCGTGTTGGGTGATGTTACGTTCGAGGGATCCGCCGGGTTCAGCGCATATCAGTGGCTAAGGGAGATCCTCCCTCCCGATTTGCCGAACTGGACGAGGAACGACGGCAAGGAAAGTGCGGCCCCTTTTACCGCTTACTGCCTGGGACAGGCGAACAAATACTGGACGGACATAAGCCGTGCCACGAACGGTTGTCATAGGAACATCGGCGGGATAAAAAACAGCGATTTCGTCTGCTACCCGCAGGGTATCCTGAGCGGTGGCGTCGTACTTGAGGCCAGACAGCAGGTAACATTCAGGATTTATAATCCGTTGACCGGCCAGGTTGTGATGGACACCACCACTATGAATACCGGCGAGCAGTTCTCTCTTACTCAGGGGCCAGGAGCGTATATTATCAAAGGCACGTTCGGACCGACGTTGTCCGATGAAATGGTCCTTAACGTAAAGCACGCCCGGAGTATAACAATCGATGGAAGTGCGAATGATTGGGACCTGTCCGAGTTCACAACAGCAATCCGAGGCGGACAGGGCGGCACGGGCGACTATGCGTTGGTGGGCTACGACGGGGGTTCAAGGTACTACGGCGGTTATTGGACGGGCGGAGTTCTTCCGACGAGCGCATCAGACCACAGGTGCAAAGTATACAGCCGCCAGAACTCGGATTACTTGTACTTTTTGGTGAGATGCGACGACAGCGATTTATGGTATCCGGAGGGAACGGGCTCCAACTGGGTGAATGATTGCGTGGAGTTTTACATCGACCCCGGAAACGACGGCGGCTCAGACGCTATGAGCGACTCTACTTCGGATGTGCAGCTTGTAATCGACGCCTACAATCAAAAGAACATCTACATGTGCACCAGTGAGTATGCCGCCCAGGTGCTGGCCGGCTTAACCTCGGCGGTAACAAGGGACGGCACAGGCTGGTGGCTGGAGGTACGGATAACCAAGAGCGCCCTTGACCCTGCTCTTCCTGCTGCGGGCATATTCGGAATAGACTTTAACTTCCGAGACAACGATAACGATAACGACGCCACACAGACCACCGTGTACACCTGGAGCGATCCGTCAAGCGGGGACGGTTTTCCCAGTAAGGTGCCTGACCGATGGGCACATGCCTTCATACCTGATACAAATCCCATCAACTGTGCAGATGCTATTCAGCAGGGTTACGGGATCGCTGGCGACCTGAACGGCGACTGCTATGTGGACTTGTCTGACTTTTCGATATTCGCTGGTGAATGGCTGAAATGTATCGAACCGAATGATCCGGCGTGTTCGCACCCGTGGTAATGAGGAATTGAGATTTCTTCGTGTATACACTTTTGCGCTTATGAGTAAGAGTATCACGCCGTGGGGTGTAAATATGCGCGTCACGAAGACGCGGGAGGTGTCTCATGTAGAAACTGAACGTGTCATGCTCCACAGGTTATGGAGGTTTGGCCGTGCGGTGCAAAAATGATCTCATCATAACTGTTTGTCCTATAAGAACATATATTCCGTCCTGACGAACGTTTTTGCATGGTTTTCATGAAATTGCTGAACGCGTTATTCGTGCTCTTTTCATGGGACGCCTCCTGTTAGATTTGTTGAGATAATCGTGTTTTAGTTGTAGAAACGGTAGTAGTTTCCATATCGAGCCGCCACACTTGCTGACTCTAAGTATCTTTATAGACAGTACTTACGGACATTACACAAGGCCGGCACGCAACGTTCATTGAAGCCGTTGTACAAGAAATCGCCGTTTTTGGGCGAAAATCGAGGGTGGGCTGAAAGGCAGACACTATAGAAACAACCGTAACTGCAAAGCTCCTGACGGCCAAATCGAACTCAAATCCTCAAAGGCCAGCTTCACCGCCGCATGCTCTTTTCGACGTGTCTGATTTCTTAGCCGGCAATCACCTCCTTTTATCCACCTGAGCTCACTCATTCTGCCTTGCGGTCTTCGACCGCCTGGCCCGGTGGATTCAAAAGGCAGATGGCTCGCTCAGGGTCCAATTCTCTCCAGGAGGTGATTGACCTATGAAAGAAATCAGACATAGGCAAACTGGCAATGCTGTGGGCAGCGACAAGCTGTTCTGGATTATGTGGACTGAGACAGTGGATTGTGAAGGAAAGGTTAGAGCCACGAGCAAGAAAGAGGCTCTGAAGTTTTTCTACGAACAGGACGAGCAAATTCGGAAGACTCTGGAGTATAGTCGGAACAAACGCATACGCGGCATTATCGTTGAGGAGGTGCCAGAATGCAAATAGCAGACAGCCGAAATCGCCAGAGCCCGATAGCCGCTGCCCGAGAGGCAGCGGCTCGGTATACGGCATGTGTCTTCAAGCCCAAGGATATCGTTGAGGTGCGGCGTCTGCCTTGTGGACAAAGTACCTGGCACACAGCAGATAAACTGCCTGATGCCGTCCGAAACTTGATTTATGAGAATCAGCTAGGTCAGCATATCCACGTGGGAGCCAACCCTCGCCGTGTCTGGGGCGGAACTCGGAGCGCGGATGTGGCGTGTGCCCGGTGCCTGTTCGTGGATTTTGATGGGATCGAGCCGCAGACTGCTAGAGACAAATGGTGCGACGCTGGTTTGCCGGCGCCGACGCTGACCATAGCTTCTGGGCACGGCATTCACGCCTACTGGCGACTGACTGAACCAGTAACAGATATGGCACTTTGGACAAAGTGTCAGAAGAGGCTCATAACCTTGCTCGATTCAGACGGCGCCATTCATGACCCGGCTCGCATAATGCGATTGCCAGGATTTCTCAACCACAAAGAGCCTGTGGCGGCGTGCAGCATCGTAGACGACGATCCAGCAAGGATCTACGACCTGAAGTCCCTGACGCCGTTGGTGAACATCGCGACCGTGGAGCGAGAAGACAGAGCCGCTCAGACCACGTACAATCTGCAGGGACAGTCAAACGCCCCGCTCCACGATAGTAGATGTGCCATCGAAACAGCAAAACGGGCGGCAGCCAAGTGGCCGAGCGCAAGCAGAGGGGGCCGGAACGCCAGGGCATTCCAAAATGCAGCATACCTTGTCAAGAACCTCGGGTTGACAAAAGCACAGGCCTGGCCGATCTTGCAGCAATGGAACTGCAGGAACAGACCGCCGCTGCCGCAGTGGGAGCTTCGTCAGACGCTTCGAAATGCCAGGATTTACGGAAGGCACCCGACAGGCAATAAGGCTGTGGCCTGATCTGGAGGGCCCCCTGATTGCTGCCGCTGGCCACTTTCTTCCTGTGCCGATTTCTCATGCACAATCACCCGTGCATTCATGCCTGAGCTCACTCATTCTGCCTTTCGGTCTTCGACCGCTTGGGTCGGTGGATTCAAAAGGCAGATGGCTCGCTCAGGCGTCAAAGCTACTCGAGGTGATTGATATGCAAGAAATCGCAGTGCAAGAAGAAAGCTGCGTCCAATGCAGCATTGAAGAGTTGGGGGGTGATTTGGCATGAAGCTGCTTACTGAGGAAATCCGAAAGAAGCTGCCGCCCCTGGGCAGCCAGGACGATAAAGGCGGCAAAGCGGTAGCCTACGTGAGGTTCTTCACGCCCGACAGTGACTGGTCCTGGCACGCAACTGAGTTCGACGGCGAAGACATCTTCTTCGGGCTTGTGGATGGCTACTGCAAGGAGGTGGGCTATTTCAGCCTGAAAGAGCTTGAAAAGGCCAGAGGCCCGCTGGGACTGCCGATCGAGCGAGATCTGTACTGGCAGCCGAAGACGCTGGAGGAAATAGCACCCGAGTTGTTCGGAGAGTCTGAGCATGAATGTCAAGGAGGTGGGGATGAATGAGCCTTTCCGCAAGGGGAGTCGGCCGGGTGCCGCTCCTCCTTGTCCTTTGCGGCCCTTCCCATGCAGGAAAGACTACGTTCGCCAACAGACTCTGCAGGTCTGGCCAGGATTTGACGGCCATTAGCCCCGACATGATACGTGAATGGCTGGGCGTGAGATTTGGCGACCCTGAACACGAAAGCAAAGTGTGGGATATCTACGAATCTATGAAAGTTAAGGCATTGACCAAAGGCCGTAATGTTGTCCTCGATGCCTGTCATATCTCAAGGCGGGCGAGGTGGCATGCGCTCCAAGGCCCAAACGCAGGTCACAGGAAGATATGCGTTGTGTTTGACTTGCCTCTGCGAACGGTTCGCGAGAGATGTATCAAGGAGGGGCGGGTTCCTGTACAGGAGGTTGAACGGATGTGGAGGGCCTTCCAGAAGAGCAAGCCTACGGTGAAGGGGCTGAAGGCCGAAGGGTTTGATGAGGTCTACTTCGTTACGCAAGGTCTCGCGTATGCCAGCGAAGGCCTCGGGGTGGGCGTCACAGCTTCAATGAAGAAAGAGGCGATATCAGTTAGCAGCCGAATACTCTCTCGGCCTGCCTGTCTTCAGCCTTCGCCTTCTGTGCAGCCTTCATCCTCGCAGCTGCTCCAGCTATTCGCATCTCTCTGGTCCGCAATCACCTCTGCTCTAAGCAGAGCTCACTCATTCTGCCTTGCGGTCTTCGACCGCCTGGCTCGGTGGATTCAAAAGGCAGATGGCTCGCTCTGCTGTGTCCGAATCAGAGGTGATTGCTATGGAACCAAGAGATGCTTGGCTGATAGAGAAGATTGACGAGATGAAGGCTCAACGCAAGGCTGCGGCTTTCGAGAGGTTGTCAGCGACCAAGAGCCACAAGGAGCGATTGAGTCGGTTTGTCGAAAACGGCCTTCCAACAAGGCTTGAATCTGACAAGGAGGTGAGAGAATGTCAGTAAGCGAATACAGCTTTGAGAAAATCCAGCAGCTATACGCAGATATCCGAGCCGTGACATCGGGTCTGCTGCTCGACGCACGCGAGGAAGACATTAAGATGGCCCTGCGGTCAGCATACATCGCGAACAGGGCTGCCTTGGCCTGCACATACGGTGAAGCAGTGACGATAGAGCCCATGGAAGAGCCTGAAGGCATCAATGTCCACGCAGACATGGTCCAGGTGTTCGAGGATATCGGCTTGCTGCTGTACAACTGCGTATCGAATTGCGGCAGGGACTTTATGCCTCAGAGGGATAAGGATGTCCTTGAGAGTGTCAGCAAGGCCATAGCCTGGCATATGGTTAGACAGGGCGTGGAGGTGAGAGTATGAGGCAGGTATTCGTGACGACAGAGCAGATAGACGAGCTTCGCGAGACGGGCTCTGTTCGCGCAGGCATGTATCTGCTCATAAACCTGGATAAGGAGGAGGATGTATATGGATAGAGCAGGCGCCACCGCCGGGAGATCGCATGGCGAAGAAGAGGAGGTGACTACATGAGGTACGACAAGGCGTTGGAGATAGGCCAGGGTCGGGCCGAAGAGGCTGCTGAGCTGATAAGGCGGTGGACTGACATCAAGGTGTATGCGCTCTGCGCCGTGAACCAGGTTGTGAGCCGACGGAATCCAGACAAGACTACGAGCTGGGAACCAGTCGGCCAGAGAAGCTGGAAGGAGATCGTAGCCAAGCGAGGAACAGACGGTCAGACGAAATATCACATAGTGATCGTCGACGAGGGCGGGACGCCGAAGGCCTGCAGCGCAGATGTGTTTTCACGAGGCAAGGCCCTCAAGCTGGCCGATAAGCTCCCGGTAGCTGTGTTTGCCCCGGGAGAGGGGACGCTATGGAGGTGCCTGGAGCAGAAGGAGGTGAGAAACGATTCAAGATATCATGCGCTTCACGTGGAGACGTGATGATAGAGCACTCCATCTGTGCCGGCGTCATTGTCCGTTGAATCTTGCGTAGGCCTGCCGGTGCCCAAGGGTACTTGCCGGGGGCACTCGCCAATTGTAGGGTCCGTAGTTTACGACCCAGCGCAATTGGTCGAGGGCAGCTTGGCGTTTTCGTGCGGCGGCCAGTTGCTGTCGGGCCTCCAAGAGCGTCAGCTTGTTGACAACGGCGAGATGACGCATAAGGCCGGCCTTTCGTCGAGGGTTGCGGACGAAGAAGATGTGTTTGACCTGGTGGCAATCCTGGCACAAGGCCTGGAATCCTCGCAGGTGCTGATAGCCTGTTCGTTGGTTATATTGCCAGACCTCATGGCAGTGCAGACGGCTTCTACGGCCGCATGCCTGGCAGCGATAGTGAGCCTTATAGTAGATGGAACGTCGGATACGATTCCAACGGCCGGGGGGCAGCAGGTTAGCTAAGCTGGCCGAGCGCGAGGCCGCGGGGATGGGCTCAATCGTCAGATGTAGGTATGTCATGTTTGAATTATATGTTGGTGCGGCCTTATAAATGGATTAGATGGCGGAGGCCTTGCGGGGCGGCCTGCTGCCTGCCATAGCAGCAGTGATTCGTAGCGAGCCAAATCACCTCCTGTAAGAGGCGCCACCCATAATTCTCGCTTGCGGTCTTCGACCGCTTGGGCGAGCATGCCAAGCGAGATAAAGGGTGTGCGCCCAATCATGGTGGAGGTGATTTGGCATGATTGGCTCGAACATTGCATTGGACAGGCAGGATGCAGGGCATTGCATCGTCTGCGGCAAGGTGCGATCCCTTATGTGCGGGTGCGAAGACAAGGATCGAATCATTGGCTCTTTCAAACGGCGGAGGCCTGGAAGGCCGGCTCCATGCGTGGATGGTCAGCCGGGCGTCTGCAAGGACTGCTGCATCGGGAGCCTGGAAGGCCACCGATGCAGATGGTGGGAGTTCTGCTGGGAGATCTGAGGGTCTTGCGCGGCAGCGAAGGCCTTGGAGGCGGCAAGCGCAGGGGACTGTGAGCTGTCCCGTGCACCCATCGGGCAGGTGCACTTGCCGAATGGGAGCCAATGGGTGATTTTCCGGCCCTTGGGGCGTCTGAAAATATGTAACCCTATATTGTTAATTGGGTTAAGGTGATATATGGTCATATGGTAATAGGTATAGAAAACGAGAAAATGAACATAACAGCCAAAGGTTTACGCCAGCGCCTTGCGGATGCCCGCCAGCGCCATCTTATAGAAGACCATCACCTCGGCTATCGCCCCGATGAACACGCACTGGCGAACGGTTCCTATCACAATGAGCCAGTTGGCCTTGTCGGCTCCTGTCCTAAACACGTCGGTGAAGACGACCATCTCCCACGCCAGCAAAGCCGAGCCTAAAACCAATAGGACCAGGGCACCCCACATCCACGAGAAATAGACACAGATAAGAGGCATGCGCCCCTCCAGCCACGAGTTCCACGACATGCATTTTCGGGCGGTAACGAATTGCCGGCGATCCAGCAGGTCTTCCAGGGCCGCCGCTACATAGAAGGTATTGCCCGCCAAGGCCCAACCGAATAGCCAGATGACCAGTATGTCCTTTATGAGTAGGGCCGAGGGTAGGATATTAATCGTGCGGATAGCTTCACTATTGTCCGGGATCACCTGCAGGAGCAATCCGGTCCCCGCTCCTCCGCACAATGCCAGCAGCAGGGCGCTCAAAAGTAACGCCCAGCGCTTGCGATGCCGCAGGAACGACCCTGGCAGGGCGAAGCCAAATGAAATAGCAGCGAAGAACAGGACCGCCATCACAGTGACACGGCTCCATAGATTGACCGACAGTATATCCGGGGCAAAGGGTATGCATACCATCAGGCACTCCACCAGTACCAGTACAGTGGTCAAGACTGAGCACAGAAGTGCATGACTGAAGTGCCTTTCGGAGAGATCAGCGACTTCAGAAGGTCGCTTGCGGCGCAGGGCGCATTTGAACATGCGGACATAACCGGCCAATGTATCTGTAAGGATGTCTTTGAGGCGACCGCTGCCTTCAGGAGGAAACAGCTGGCCGCATACCTGATCCAGCTGTTCGATAGGCTTGAAGCAGGCTTTGTTCTCAGCGGCCAGTTTCTCAAGGGATGGAGGGTCATTCAGGTGGGCAGCGTTGGCCTGCGGCAGGTAGATTACCCGGCTGCCGGTGACTACTGCGTGTTTCAGTTTCTCGCGTATGCCGTCAACGGGCAGTATGTGCCCATCAGCCGCTGTGGTCCCATTCATTGCGCCGGTCAGGGCAATATCGTTCGGCACAGGCCTTTCAAGGTACTCAGACACAATAGCCACAGCCAAGGGCAAGGCGATCGAGCCACCTCTGTACTCTTGGGCAGTTGCGGATATTTCGCCGCGAAGCGTTGTCAGCTCCCATCGAACCATACGGTCGGTAAGACCATCCGGATAGCCGATTCGCTTCAGATAGGCATCTGCGGCCACGCAGGCATGCAGAGCGGCTTCCTGCATGTCAGATTTAATATCATCCTGAGGTCTACCTGAGTACTCTATTCTGAGCGCGGTTTCACTGTCTTGAACCGTTCGATGATGGTACTTGGCCGTAACATGAACAAAACGCGAATACCCCTGGTCTTGATCGTACAGTAGGGCCTGAACAACTCCGGGTCGCTGCTCATCCCTGGCTACCAGGGCCAGAAGCTTATTGAGCCGGCCCTCTATGAAATTGGCGAACTCAAACCGGCCGACCCGGCCGAGGAATCCCATGTACGCATCGAAGAACTGCCTGAGGAAGGCGGTGTTAGAGGCATCTGAGTCTTCCATAGACCTGATCTTCTCACGTAGTATGCCGTTCGGTCCCGGCACCGATGAAGATTCCTCCTGGCCATGGGCCAGACAGAGCTCCTCATGAACGTTATCGAGCCGTCCATTCATCGCCTCGCTGATCGCCAGAAGACATCGCAGCCAGGCAATGTGGTCTGTGGTTGTTGGACGCAGGTAGTTGACCGCTAGAGCCTCAGTAAGAACCTTGAGCATCCTGCGCAACAAGCCGGGATTATTGACCATCCAAAGCGTGTGCTGCCTCTGGAGCTCAAACAGCGTGCCCTTGCATAGTACATGGAGCATGGCGAGGTCGCGTCCCTCCAGCCAGTCTTTCTTATCCACCACGTCCAAGAACAACACAAATGCCTCACGCGGTCTCTGCCGATCGATGAGATCCCGGAACTCTTTGACCTTTTCTAAGGTGTTATCAGCCTTCATCTGCCTGCTGTCCTCTTACAGTCCGGGGAATTGGTCCAGTGCCTTCTTGACCGCCGAACGAACCGACTCATCTTTATCGTTGGAGAGTGTCTCGATCAATGAACGGGCCTGGGGACCGCAGACACGAACCGTCACCGCAACGGCAGAACGCCGTATATTAGGATCTTCGTGCCTCAGAAGCCTCTCCAGAATAGGGACATACGCCTCAGCTCCGGACTCGGCAAGCTTTGCGATGGTATCTACGAGTTCCACTCTTAAGGCGAAGCTCTCTTGATCGAGCTTGAGTT
>Ga0315288_10003522_pt1 | contig 20019 bp, 18 predicted proteins | sample YL17G11_20_MG_FD_203454 | JGI IMG/M metagenome (GOLD analysis project Ga0315288, IMG submission 203454) | Sediment microbial communities from Yellowstone Lake, YNP, Wyoming, USA - YL17G11_20 | ecosystem: Environmental > Aquatic > Freshwater > Lake > Sediment | place: USA: Wyoming | collected... | reverse complement strand
AAAGAAGCACGTTGCTCCCGCCGCAGGGAAACTCTCCTTCTCGATAATCAGGATTCAGAGCCAAAAGAAAACAGAAGGAATGCCGGTTAAACCAATTACTCGGACAGACTCCTAGCCGAGATCCGTGATGTCCTTAATATAGTGGACAATCGCGGATGCACGGCGCTTCATCTGGCTATTGAACGGGGAGATCTCTTGCTAGTGGATCACTTTATCCGACTCGGTGCGGATATCTGCCTCAAAACGAGCGGTGGCGAAGGCGTTGTGTTCCTTGCACTGCGACGGGACAAAGACAGGATCGCTGAGTTGTTGATAAATAAGGGAGCGGAAATTGACTTTTGGGCTCATTGCGCATCTGGTAATCGTGACGCAGTTGCAGAGAGGCTTCACAAGCAACCTCAGTTAGTCTCAACGATCCTTTCTGATGGAATATCACCGCTGCACGTGGCAGCCACTCGTGGTGGCGCACCCTTGGTTCAGTTGCTGTTGGATCGGGGGGCCGATGTCAACGCTGTCGACGACAAAAAGAGTCTGCGCTATTCAAGACAAGAGACAAGGAAATCGCCCGCGTGCTCATAAGCGCTGGGGCAAATGTCAACGCATCGAACGAAGCCGGAGAAACCCCTTTGTTTCACGCGCCGAATGCCGAATTGGCCACGATATATCTGGATTCTGGTGCCGATATCAACCACCGTGATACGTTTGGCTGTACGGCGCTACATACGGCCGTGTCCAATGCCGCGTACAATAGCACGGAAATCGAAGTTATCGAGTGCCTATTAGAACACGGCGCAGTAGTAGATGCCCAAGATGACGATGGTAAAACTTCGCTTCAATGCGCAGTTGAGGATAGTGATGACAGAATTGTGCGCATTCTGCTGGCTTATGGAGCTGATCCAGTCCCACTTTTTGCTCCCATCTACGAGTGCTGCTCGTCGGGACAGATCGACTTCGGCTTCAGCGCGGCCGAGACCAAGGCCTTGATGTTGGAGGCCGGGTATAGCGATGGCGATGTTCGATCAATGTTCGACAAGTATGGACGGCAGGAATCTGGACATGGAAACTGATATGACCGGCGCAGTCGTCGCATATCCAGGCCATCCAATGGTAAAGCAGAAGGCTAACAAGACACTTTAGCGAACTTGGATGAGCGAAGTACGATGTCTTCAACGGGCACCACTATCATATGGGCCAAGCTTGATACAGGACGTTACTTGGTCTGCCGGCCATTGCTTCTGGGCAAGTGATACCCTGATGACTCACAGAGGCCACTCAACTGACGAGTTGAGCCAGCGTCGCGCCGCCGCGACATCGGCATCATCTATGGCGTCAGAATCAAGATATGACAAGATAGTATCCTGGAGACTTGGCGTCAGATGAACCCGAGTGCTGAGTGTATATAGTTCGTCGTCTGGTCTATTGACTTCAGCCAGTTCTCCCCCAACCAGATTCGCGAGGGCCTTCAGGACCGTCCGGCAGTTCTGAGGAAAGATTTCGGGGCCCATTATTTGGGCCAACTCTCTCACGCAAAGAGGCCCGTCGAAGGGCCCAAGGCAACCGTAGAGCTCGTGGAGTAGCAGACCCTCGAGCAACTCCGTCTCGAATGATGACAGCTTATGTTCCGCCGCTATTTCTCGAAAAGGCAGAATCTCAGGTTTGGATGCCTTGACCCTCTGGGCGGCATGCCCCTCCAAGTCAGCTGCCTTGTCCAACACCGCATCGCGGCGTTTTTCGTCTCTGGATGTTTGCCTTCTGCCCAAATCACTGCCTGAGCATCTTTCACCGAGGTCCCACGCCATTCTGCGAAGCATCCAGATCTCTTTCTTTGCTGCGAGATACTCCCGAAAAGACCCGAATGGTCGCTCCGGCCGCTTGGGATGTGTCTTGCTCTCAGAAGCAGTGTTCTTTCGAACTCTGCGAAGGAATTCTCGCAGGCGGGTAGATGGCTTTTCCAGGGTAAGTGTGAGGAGTTCCTCAACCTCTACCTTTGGTTGATTATTCTCATTGTCGTGGTTTCCGGCCGGCTGAAGCTTAGCTACTACTTCTTTCAACGGGCCGACCAGTGCTATCTGCCTTTGATCTGCTGTTCCAAGTACATTTGCATCAGGCTTCGGACAGGCGTTTTGGACATCCGACCATTGGTAGCCCGCCTTTTCAAGTGTGCCGCGGGCTGCCTGGGGGACTTCACGTATCGCTGCTAAGATCACGTGGAGCGAATCGAGCCTGGCGTCGGCGGTCTCCTTCATGGCGAGGCCCTTCGCCACAGATATGCAGCGTTGTGCCTGCTCACTGAAATTCGGTTTTTCGCATCTTGCCGTACCCATTGTTGGTATCTCCTTCATAAGGTGATTTCGTCATCATTGCTATCTTCGCTACGGTCTTTCCCAAGCATATCTCTGACGGTCTGCTCAGCCTTGTTCCTGGGGACACCAGCCTCTGTCATTGACTCGACAAGTACAACTCGCTCGATGTATCGCACGGACTTGGCAGTCTCATCGAGCATGCGTTCAATGAGGTCTACCGATGGCTGTCCATCATCTTCATCGCAGAGATAGTTGATCTGGAAAATCACGTCCCCGTCCTCACCTACTGCAACACAGCCGCACCTGAGAACTTCATTCAGACGGGCAAACCTGACGAATATGCGGCTGTCACCGCGGAGCCTCGCTAACGGCGAGACCCATATCCTGAAAATTAGCCCTTCCTGAATTGGGTGGAGCACCAGCATATACGGCCGGCTCTCATTAACCAGATTGGCAAGTCGTGCCTCTACATACCCTTTGGGGTTGATCTTGACTTGCGAGATCTCGTCCCCGCGGTTGCTGACTATCTCATTGACCTTTTCTACTGTGACCATGATTTCGACTCCTTATACTTGATGTGGCGGACTTACCTTTATCGATTGTTTCTATGGATTTGGCCATTCATGACCGTCATCGACTGGCACCACTCTCGATGCTGCATGGACCAACCCTTCTGCGTGCAGGATTAGCATCTCGATCTGTCGGAGATCTTGAACAACTGTGTAAAGTGACTCTTTGACTGATTCGGCAGAAGGGCCGTTACCTTCGCCCTTCCACGGCTCACTGAATTCGTAAGTGATCCCATCTTGCGAATCGAGCTTCAGATATCCGCCCTTAAAGGGCACGCTGATACTGAGCATCGCACCCTCGCGGGCATCCAGCCCCTGCCGCTCGGTCTCTATGGAGACACGGATTCGCAATGTGTCTTTCTCATCAGGTGGACAGACTCTAAGGGTATGAGGCCGAGTCGGGTGGATTCGATTTTTCAGACATGAGCGAATCGTGCCATCGGCTTCGACGATGGTCCGTGATGTGCCCAGTTCTTTTGAATGGGCCTTCAGTATTTCAGCGATTTCTTGGGATGTGATCATGGCCTTGGTCTCCGTGTCTCGGTTTCTGGCTATTTGACGGCTCTTTCATATCGTTACAATGCGTTCCTTTCATAGTCATCAGAGTCGCCGGGTCGTGGATATCTTGCAGTGGCTCGACCTTTTTTTGATGTACTTGCAGGATCATTTGCGGTTGCAGTCAGTAGTATCCCCGCCTCGGCGGCGAGGCGATGGGCCAGCAGGCCCAAATCGGCATCATCCGCAAATCCAGTGATCTGCAGCGGCCCTGCTGCATCAAGGCGAACCTCAAGCTGCGTATGGTCTGCACTGTCCAAGACCTCGGGGCCATAGCGGTCGGTCAGGAACCACACCTTCTGATTACTGCTGCCCCGCCATCGCAGCTTCGGGTCAGCAAGCTCTCGGATAAATGGGCCATCCACGAGGATGTCAACCTGGGTCAGAAGGCGTTTGACGGCCTTATCCTTGGAGCTACGGATACCCTGGTATGTCCAGCCGGTGAAGACCATGACCGAAAGACCGGACTGCCTGACGATCTTGCACAGGCGAGCAACGGCTGAGGCTTGTTCAAAAGGCTCTCCGCCGCTCACGGTCAGGCCTTCCACACCGGGTATAGCCGCGATAGCTTCAGCAAGTTGGTCCGGCTCGACGAGCGTGCGAGGTTCGTGAGAATGGGTCAATGGATTTCTGCAGCCCGGACATTGCCTACTGCAACCCTGGGTCCATACTACCGCACGAACGCCAGGCCCGTTGGCGCAGGAACTGGGAAGAACGGCGTGAACGTTCAGGATTGAATTTCGCCTTCTGGTTTTCGGTACTCTCATGATTTGGTCACCTCGTAGAGCTTGAATATGATTTGGTTCTCGTTACTTGGCACATCTGCGGACAGTATCCTGCCCGCGCTCAATTGGTGTTCGCGATCAAACATGAAGTTCGCCAGTGGGTTTATGAGGTCGCGTTCGATGACGTTTATGAGGTCTCGGCCGCCGCTGCCATCTTGACTTCGCACATCCAGCCAATCCAGGCACAAGTCGCAGACCCTCAGTTCCAGTCCGTATCGTTCTCGCAGGTCTTCTTCTATGACATGGAGCTTAGAGCGGACGATCCTCCGCCGGATTGCAGGGTCTGTGATGCGATTGAATACGACGATGTTATTCTCGCCCAGGCGGTTGAGCAATTCCGGTCTGCCCAGGCCCCCTGTCCCATCGACACGTCGGGGCTCTTTGAAGTATGCCGAGACCATCTCCTTGAAGTGTTCCACATGTCGACTGCGGTCCATGGTGACGTCGGAACGGTTCGAGCCGATATTGCTTGTAAATATGATCACCGTCTCGCTGAAGTAAGTCGTCTGGCCCCGACCATCGGTCAGGCGACCATCCTCGAGTATCTGCAGGAACTTATCGAGCACCCGTCCATCTGCCTTTTCGATCTCATCGAACAGTAGCACGCAGAATGGTCGCTGGCGGACGGCGTTGGTAAGCTGGCCCCCCTGCTCGAACCCTACGTAGCTCGGTGGGGCACCCACAAGTCGATGGGCATCGTGCTCGCTGCTGTACTCGCTCATATCGAATCGGATGCAGGCGCCCTCATCCCCGAACAGGAATGCCGCTATTGCCTTGGCCAGCTCGGTCTTGCCCACGCCCGGTGGTCCGACGAAAAACAGTATTCCCTTGGGTTTCTTGCGATCGGAGGAGTGGTGCAGGCCGCCCAATCCCATATAAGCTCGCTTGAGCATTGTAGTGACGGCCTCGACCGCCTCATCCTGACCCAAAACCTTTCCTTTGATCTGCTCTTCAGCATTTTGCAGTCTCTGGCGGTCCAGGTCCTCCCAGGGCGAATGCTGCTGCCCGAATTTGTACAGGTTAACAAGCCGGTCCGGACGGATCTTCGAGGGCAGCTGCCGCGAAAGGGACAGTAAATTGCGAAGATCTACAATCGTCAGGCCGTCACACAGATCAGCCATCTTGTTCAAGATCGCCTCGCAGGAACCGTAATGGTGCACCGGTTGACCGGGCGCAGGTTTCGGGTCGGCCACGCGAAGGTCTCTCTGATTCTGCTGCAGGAATGTGAGTCGCTGGAGCCGGTCCGGTCTGGGAACGGTGATTACCTTTGTCCTCGGATTGTCTTTGTATAGCGCAGGGGGCAGGCTACCCAGGTTGGATGTGATGATGACCAAGAGCCCTGATGATCCGTTCTGAGCTTCATGGTCAACTTGGCTGCACGGCCTCTCCACTACGGCCTTGGCCAGCACGGTCAGGAACTGACGCTCGGCAAGCTCCTGATGTGATGGGCTTGCGACGAGATACTCGGTCCAGTCGAGAATGAAGGCCGCACGCTCAGCCTCACAGCAGAGCACATGCCGCATCGCCGCGAAGGCCTCCTCCGGCTGGCTGTAGAGCGGATCTGGCCTGTTTGTATCTACTTGCCGTCGAGTACCACCATGGTCACTGCCGGCGCTGCCATCGTCATAAGCATCAGTTTGACTATTGTCAGTATGGGGGCTAGTCGAGGCTCTATGCGATTGTCTCAAAACCCGTTGAAAAGACTGCATCATTGCGGGGTCCATGAATCTGAGGCCATCGACCCGGTCCCACCGCCCCAAAATGGTAAACCGCGGAACACTGCCCTGCTGCATGGCGGCAAGCCGAGCTGACAGCACCTCCGGCAGGAGCAGGTAATGCCCCTTGCCATCGTCAAACAGGTCTCGGACATTGCCTTCCAGGATTAGGCACCGGCGGTATCCAGCCTCGCGGGCGATAATATGGAATAGGTCCTCGGCGGCAGATTTGCCGTTACCGCAATCCACGGGGGAACTCGTTTTTGTACTTGTCGCAGGCATTGAATATCTCCTTGTCAATTGAAGTGTTTGGAATGGTCTGATGGAAAGTCTCTTTCGGTCTTGCCGATCTTGATTGGCTCTTGCTTCCGGTAAATTTTGACATCCGATGACTCAGCCTGAAGGTGTTTTTCAAGCAGACGGCGGATCTTCTTATAGTCCTTGCCGCACGTGCCGCCCTCATAACCATCGAGGTCAAAACCGACCAGACCATCAAGTGAGATAAGGAAGCGGCCCATCTTGCCTGTGGGAAGCATGCCGACCAGTACAACCTTGCCGCTCTCGCGATTCCTGCCCATTTGAGGTGGCTCGACGGTAAAACCCATGCCGGTTAGCACCTGGCGCAGGCCTCGAACGACCTCTCTTCGGACCTCCTCCTGCTCTTGCCTTTGCAGGCACACCTTGTTTGCCTGTTCGGAGCAGGTCTGACCCCTCATCGCTGCGGCCTTGGCGGTCTCGAAGTCCTCCCGTTGCAGCGCCGTCTGCGCCATTGCCAGTTCCCGGGCCGCACTGGCAAGGTGCGTATCTGCCTGGTCGACCATGGTGGCGCCCTTGAGCAGGCTTTCGACGGCAAGACGCAGAATGGTAACAGCCTCCTTGGCATCGGCCTTCTGCTTGGTCCAGGCAGCAGTCTTGACCTGGGCCTGGCTCAATCCCCGCTCCGCAGCGGCAATAGACCTGCGAGCCAACCGCAATGCCTGATCCGGATCGGACCTAAGAAGCCTTTCGGCCTGGCTGGCTATACCCTCGGCCTCCTGCCGGACCTCCTGACCAAAATGGTTATCCAGGTGGTGCGTAGAGGTCTTCGATACCGCCCGACTTGAGGCTATGAGCCCGACAGCCTCTTGGCGGACTTGTTCCTTGCGTTGTTCTTCCTGCTGGCGCCTCAGTTCAGCGAGTCGCTGCCGAGTCAATCTCAACGAAAATGTACCGTACATGCTCATTAGATGGCCTCCTTCAGTGTCTGTAAGGTGTTTGTTTGGTTAACCCGAATCACATTCCGGGATGGGTCACTTGGCTGTTTGGTATGGTGTTGGGAACCGGTCTTATTCTGTAATGCGCCGGTCTTGTCTTCACTGTCATCCAGTGACTCCGCACAGTCCCACCGCTCTGCAAAAGTCTCGGCGGTCCTCTTGCAGGTCAAGGTGTTGCTGGTCTTGCCCGTGAGCAGCACCACGGTCTTCAAATCGCTGCCACAGATCGTTACCTCTAATGGCCAAGATGCCAGCAGGATACCGGTGTCAGAAAGGAGGAGCTCCTGTATAACTGGGGTACCCTTACGGTGTCGTATGTTCTGGTGACACAGGATGTCTCGTTCCAACTCTGTCACAGAAGTGTTCAATCCACCATCCCAGAGCAGATGGCAGTTCACCCCTCGCTCGGCGGCGGTGCGGACAGCCTCAAAAAGGGCCTTTGCATGACCGTTGTTGCCGGCGCCGCGGCTCTGCATTACGAGGTCTTGTTTGGCCTGACTAACGACCCTGATGGCCGTATCCTTGACCATATGGGCCGGGACCATATCCAGGCAGCCAAAGTCTATGTCTCGTGGTAAGCCGGTGGTTGCTGTCTCGGTGATATGGGACTTGCCATCGGGCCCTAATGAACCAAGCAACTGGCCCAGATCGATCTGTCCATCTTTCAATTTGGAATCGATGACACGTTGAAACCACCTTGTGGCATGCGGGTTCTCGGGGTCATGGACCTCAATGCTCAGCTGTGCCTTGCCCCTTAGAAAGAATGACAGGTAGACCTCGTGGTAGGTGAGTTTCGAGTTCCCATCAGCTGGTTCAGCGGCGAATATGGTGTGGCTGTTGTCTTTGGGTAGGAGACCTTGTTTTGTAGCGGCCTTCTTCAACGTCTCTATGTCGATGCGGGATGCCTCTGCAAGCTGATATGCAAGACTGATTCGTTCAAGACCGCGCACCTTGGCACAGCCCTGAGAATCGCTGGCAATAGCAGTAATATCCGGGAAATCATGCCCGATCAGATCAAACAGAACTGATACAATCCTCTGTCGAGTCTTGCCGGGGATCTGGCCCCTGCTGTGGCATTCGGCCCCAGAATCAGTGATGTGCAGGTTCCTCTCGGCGCCTTTTGCCAGAAGGCCAAGTGCCGTCAGGACATCCAGGGTCTCATCGACGAAGAAGCGATCCTGTATGGCAAGCTCGTGGGCTATGGTCTGACTATCAGGAGGATCATCTGCCATGACGCGGTAGATGTGCAAAAGGATGTCCTCTAAGCAGGAGAGTCTCCTTGGCGTTCCCTCAACCACATTGAATGACAGCTCTTGCAGCGGCCAGCCCGCCCTGCAGGCATACCACAGTTCACAGTCTTCCTGGCCCTGGATGGACTCGACCGTAAGCTTCCCTGCGGCAGTTGAACGATGCTTTGAAAATGTCTCAAACATAGCGCGATCCCTTAGTCAAACTCTCTTGGCCATACAGAACACTGTCTTGTTTTGAACACGGTCATTGTTCCACCCTATATGAGTGCTGGCAGTGCCCATTTCTGGCAGAGGATATGGATTTTCTGGATATGGCCCGCTTAGTGCGCCGGCACTTTTGCCTCGGAAGGACTCTCAGAAGAGTTCGCCCATGTTCCTCAGTCCCCCGTACCGCCTGATAACATCCAGAATTTGAGCGTAGCACATTCGGCGACTTACCCTGCCATCAGGGGAGGGCAACGGCACTTCCACGCCCCGGAACGTCCGCAAGGCCCCAAGGACGATCAGCAGCTGTTGGGCACGGGACATTGCCACGTTTATTCGCTCGAATGCCCTCGGGAACTCTCCGACTTCACCTTTTGTAGACCGCACCAGGCTGACAATGACGATGGCTCGTTCATCACCCTGGAAGTTATCCACCGTGTCAACGGATATATTGAGGCACTCAGTCTCGCAGGCATCGAGCTTATTCAATTGCCGACGGATGAACTCGACCTGGTGACCGTAGAACGTGATAATCCCGAGGTCCACAGTCTTCTTCGGTCTTCCCGCCTGGCGGGCGGCCTCGTTGAGCAGCTTAACCAGCCGGATAATAGCCCTTATCTCCGTTCGGTTGGCTTTGCCCGTGCCCACCTGCTCCTCATAGGCCGGTTTGTTCTTCTCATCAGAAGAGGTATCCACCCACAGGACGTGATTGTCAGGCGTTAGTAAATCACCCTTGGTGGTCGTGATGGTAAGGCCATGATTGAATTCAGGGGCGGAGTCGTCCCTGCCGCATTTGAGGCGACCATCGTAGAACTGGTTGATCACATCGAGTATCTGCAGGCCGAAGCGGTACTCTACCAGTAATTCCTGCTTGATGATATCTGGTACATCATGCAGAAGCTTCTTGAACAGGCCGGCGGTGACCATGTCCTTGTAGCGCATTACATGGTCACGATCCTCATCCGTCTCGGCAAGTTCGCGGAAGTTCCGCTCCAGGCCGCGTCCTTCCTTGAACGTGGGAGGAAGCTGCTTAAAGTCGCCCCCGAGAATCAGCTTTGCCCCCAGCAAGGCGGGCATTAGTATCTCCGGCGGCGTGGCCTTACTGACCTCGTCAATAATGACCACGTCAAAGCCTCTGCATTCGGGCCGAGTCAGGAACTCGCGATAGTTGCCGCTCCACGAACACGTGACCCCCACTATATTGCAGCGCTTGGCGTAGAGCGGCGTCAGGCCGTCGCAGCAGGTCTGCTCGGGATGCCCAATCAGATTTAGCCACCTTTGCCGGATTGGGCCCCAGCGCTGATTATGGCTCAACCGCCCTTGTGTATCAGAAAGATATGACAGCCGAGCCGTTTCTAAGACCGCCAAGGAATCCGCGGCGAGGGGCAAATGGGGCCTGCCGGCCCGAGTTACCAGATCAGCTGGCAGGCGTCCAATAATGTCAGACCAGGCGGAACTAAGCTGTCCGACCTGCTGGCGGACGCCGGCAAGGTCACGATTGGCTTGGTTCTGGTGCGACTTCAGAAGGTCTAAACCAGACCTTGCCTTCTGTGTCCTGGCGTCGGTCTCATTGAGGCATTTGGACATGTACGCCGCCGATGCCTGAGCGATCCTAAGAAGAATACTTGCAAGCTCATTTCTCATCCGTCCTGCGGCTAAGGATGCCTCGGATAGGGACGCACGGGCATTTGCCAGCGACCCGGCAAATCGCCTACTGGGCCGCAAAGAGATGGCGATCTTCGATAGTCCGGGTACAACACCCAAAGACTCGCCAAGCGATCCCTTCAGGGCATTGTGCAATTCGCCTGTGAACCGGGCCCAGTCTTCTTCGGGAATCACAGATATGGACTCGGCGGCGCAGAGACGTTCACCCTCTTCACACAGTTGCAGCAATTTGGGCAGTTCGCTGCAGAGTCGGCTGAGATTTCGCAGCAGGGCATTCCTCTCGATCCATTCGACGGCCCAATTTGGCTCGACTTGCCTGACCGCTAGTTGAGGAGTTGATTCTTGCTGCCGCCGGGGAAAATACCCACTGAGCCAGTTTCCGAGCCTGCCCGTTGCAGTGGTTTGCAGGTCTTGCGGCTCATCAGGCTCATCCGACTTAGGTCCAGGCAATAGACCTCGCAGTATCACCATCTGACAGTACTTCTGCCGCCAGGATGTGAGCCCAGCAAATAGTCTGGCCCGACTTGCCCTCGGGATGAGCTGAACCCATTCGCCTGTATCGGGTGACGGTAGCTGATTTCGCAGCTGGTATAGGGTATTTGTGAGTGTACCAGCGGCAGCGGAATAGTCAGAGGACTGTCTCTTTAGTTGGCTGAGGGCCTTATCAGAATTCTCTATTGTGCCGTCGATCGCCTGTATGCGACCCGCAAGGGTTCTCTGACAGCTTATAAGCTCACCGCCTTCACGAACCATATTAGTGATCCTGGGCCACTCGTGGCTCACGTGCTCATGAGAAGTCGCAAGCCCCTCTCCTTCATCAATCATAGCCTTGCATGCGCTGGCAATAGAAGAAAGCCAGCTGTGTACTGACTTATCCTCGGCGAACGGCGATTGCTCATCATCAGAATCATCATCCTTGGCTATTCGCAAAAGCCGTATAGAAGGGCGCCTTGCGAGAGATGAGAGGATCTTATCCACTGCGCTATTTGCCTGAGAAGCTACCAGGATGCGCAGACCTCGCTTGGCGAGGATGTCACAGATCAGGGCAAGGACCTTTGTCTTGCCAGTCCCTGGCGGACCCTGCAAAAGGAAAAGGTCCGGCGCAACCAAGGCCTTAGCAACAGCCTCAATCTGCTGCGGGTTAGGGTCGGGTAGATACTCCCTGTCTATCTGCGGCGGTTCGACGATTGGACCATCCGGCAGGCGAGCCTTGCCCGCCTCAAAAAGAAAATCACCCAGGCGGGGATTGCGGCATTGGCCGTTCACCAGCTTGTCCAAGGCGCTGAGCTGACGCTTGATCGGCACGAGATTCATATGCACAGCCTTGACAAGAAAACCCTCTCGCGGGATCTGACCTCGACATCGCCGCCAGGCATCCGGCCCTGGATATATTTCGATAGTACGCCTTATACCCTCATCAGTTCCCTGACCCGTGGGACGGCTCGGCACGCCCCCCTCAATGCGGATCTGCTTGCCGGATAGCTCGCCCAGAGAGACCCCCATGGCGCCGTTGATGGGAACCCACTTATCAGGTTGTTGGGAGGTATTCAGAGGCATTACGATAGCCTCGAAGGAACGAGGCTTGAATTTCTGCCACTCTGCCAAAGGAGCCAATGCACTGAATAGGATAGATCGGGCACGACCATCAACTTCGATGGAATCATACCGCAGGGCAAACTGCCTCTTCTGGACCAGATCTCTCTGCCACTCCAGAAATGACCGCCACTGCTCGAGCCTGCGTGATATGAGCAGGCGTCTGGACTTAAGGCCGGATATCCTCTGCAACACCTCGAAAGGAAGCGCCCGCAGCGGACGTGTCCTGCTTCGAACTTCACCCGGCTCTGGCGGCGTCTGTACGTACACAGAGCCGATCAAGGTTATATCTTCCGGGCCATTTTGCTCCGAGTAGAAACCATATTCAAAACTGATAGCGACGAAGAAGCCGCCCTGGACCTTGCATCTGAACGCTGGGATACCATCATCAGTGCCGTAGCCGGCAGTTGCGGCGCCCTCGACGACCGGACGGAGCAGATATACGGCATCCCGCCTTTCATCCATCGAGATATTGGACACGATCGCGGTGCAGGACCGGCTCTCGGACCAGAACCGCTCCAGGCATTCCAAGGCCAGAGAATGGGCCAGCTCAGGTGATACATCCGTATTCGAGAGTCTGGGAAAGAGTCTTGTTATGTTCTTGGGTTGGCATACGAAGGAGATGAACGTGTTCGCCGAGGAGGTCTCATCGCGGCCCCGCCAGGCGGCCTGTGTTATCCTGATGCTGATTCCAGGGACTTGGATTGGAGTGCTCATGCTGTGGCCCTCACCGGTATTAGAGGTTCATACTCGCCCCGTCTGAAGCAGAGCACAATCTGACCTATCCAGGATAGGATCATTACCCAGCGGCATGCCTCCGAAGCCAGCAGCGTGGTCTGTAACGGACCGGGCAGGTTCTCGATCCGAAGGGTTCGCCACAGGCAGTCGCCACGGCTCTCGACATCGCCATAACGCATCAGCAGATCCCGGACTCGCCTCGAAGGTCGAGAAGAACCTGCAGGTGACTTGGATTCATCTAATAGTTGTTTCAGCATCGGTTAGCCCTTTCACGTTGCCAGAGTGTCAGTTTTGTATGTCTGCTCACTGGGAGTAGAGTGCGGGCACGCAGCGAATCTTGCAGAAGGAAGGCGAATAATTCGGAAGGTCCTCAGGACCCTCGTGGCAGGCGCAATCTACTAAGCGCACTGGCCAATTCGCCTGCCATAGACAGCCAAATGCAGGCTGCGAAAAAACTCCTCATTCCAGCAAGAAATCCTCGCGCTTTTTCCTCCTATCTGACAGAAACCACTATGACACCCATTTGACAGCAAAGGAATCAGCAAATGGCACGACAGAACAGATACAAAGCAACAGACACTCATCCTGCCGGGATAGACTGGCGCGAAATGCTGGAGAAGACAACAGACCTTGCGAGGATAAGGGCACGCAAGGTCGTATTCCTGTTGGATGAGCAGAACCTCTCAGTTACCGCAAAGAAACTCGGCTATAAGGTGCAGTACGATCAATTGGCAAGGCACATCCGTACCAATGCCAGGGAGGCGGAGCTTCGCATCTTCATTGCCACCGACCGTCGCGACCAGACCACTGTACGGCGATTGAAAAAGCTCGGCTATAAAGTTCACGTCAAAATCATCCGGTACAAGCTCTTGCCCAATGGTGAGCAACGCCGCGATTGCAACATAGACAACCTCTTCGCCTTCTGGGCGGGTTGTTGTACACTAAGGAACGGTCATGACGTGATTGTGTTGGGATCAGGCGACTATGGCCTTTCAGGCGAGATCTCTCAAGCCATGTGTTCCCTGTTCGGAAAGAGAGCCACAGAGATCATGACCCTTTCACTGCCAGGATCCACGGCTCAAGGCCTCGACGCCAGTAGGAACAAAAGCATCTCAGCCAACCTTGAAATCGGATTGGATCTCTTGAGGCCTTTAGCCTGCGTGAAGCGGCAACATTCTGTCAGTACTACAAGCACTCTGTGCTAGTCGCGTTCAAGTAATCCTATTCAACACCCTTTTTCTCGAAAGGATCTTAAGATATGTAAACCACGAATTCACACTGTCTGTAACTGCTCTGCACGCTTGCTTTCCCGTCCGCATGCGGCACGCCCACCTGACTTCAACGCTTCTCCAATCCTCTATTTTGAAAGGAATCGAATCATGACACTCTTCTTCAGGCAGATCCCAAAACATCTTCGAAACTCCAGTCATACAGGATCACCCACCCCGGCCGCACCAGCCGCTACGAAGGCAAGGCCGGTCCAGAGCAGACCACAGACGCGAAGGCTGCGTTCGACACCCGTCAATGTGCTGGCGGTGGATGAGTCAAGCTCGACCGCCTCGGCCGGGCACTCAGCTCATGCTTGCGGATCTTGAAAGGAAGGAATAAAATAGTAGAATGACATCTGAAGCTGAAATCGCATCTTAATTCATATACCTTTCTGTCTCATTCTTGCTGACGACATACAGGTAAGACGATCTGCAGCGATTCGTACAATAAAGCCCAATTCGTTTCGGGCAATTCGGTGCATAATGAACGCGACAGAAAAGTAGTTCTGCGTACACCGCGGAGCGCCAAAAGAAGATATTTCCCGCAAATCCCTCAACCGCCGGGATTTCTTGAAGAGTGCTGCCAAACTGGCGCTCGCTGGTGCCGGTTCAGTCGCGGCCGCAAAGACCACCAAGCCAGGTTCATCCTGTCGCCCTGCTATCTCCGGAGTCTTGTGGTGGGCTTCAGCCCAACAGAATACAAAGTGGGGCGAGACGGGCTGGGAGCGCGAACTGGAGGAACAGAAGCAACTCGGCTTCGATCTCCTCTGGCTCACTAACGCCCCCAGCATTTTGGAGCATCCCGTCTGTACCTTGCGTACCCTGTTAAACCTGTGCAGCAAACACAATTTCCAGGTCATTCTTGATACTGGCTTCAATAAAAATTGGTTCGTTTCGCTCGACCTGAAGCAGGAACTCGACTTGTGCTGCCGTAACATCCGGAAGATTACCGACAGCGTTGCCAATCATCCGGCCTTCTATGCCTGGTACATCCCGCACGAAATCTACATGTGCTGGGACAACGGGGATGCCTACATCCAACAGCTTTACCCAGCTTTGGTGGACGCGTGCAAAACCGCCATGAGGCTTCCAGTGACAGTGTCCCCGTTCTTCATCCTGGATCGTACAAAGGTGTTCGGCGATTTCCGCTTCAACGAACCGGCGGAATACCAGGACTACTGGAGGAGGTTGATCCGGCGCAGCGGGTTGGACATCATCATGCTCCAAGACAGCGGCGAGCATTTTTCCTATGTTACCAATGAGCAGCGGCGACCGTTCTTCAAAGCCATGTCCGAGGCTTGTCGCCAAGCTGGTGCCCATTTCTGGGGCAATGTCGAGGTCGCCGAGATGGAATGCGAGAGTATCGAGGAATATGTCCGGCGCTATGGCCGGATACACCACTCGAAGGCGCAAGGCATCCCGTGGCGGCCGGTTCCATTGCCCCGGCTGCAAACGAAGCGCACCCTCGCCGCTGAATTCTCTGAGCGCATCGTGTCCTGGGGTTACCAGGATTTCTGCCGCCCCAGCCTCGGCCCCAAGGCTGTCGCCTGGTATGACGCCTTCCTCGCGTATCAGAAAGCCCTGTAGACGGCGCAGCCGCGACGCAGCTGAATGCTCTCTCGGTCAAGGCATGATACTCTTCCCACAAAGGCTGCTCATGATAAGAAGAAGGGTATTAAGAGGGACGGCTGGGCCTGGGAGCGGAGGGAGAGAGAGGAGAGAGGAAATAACCCCAGCCCACCGTCAATGGCCGGTTGCTCAATGTGCTGTCCATGGCTGGCACGCTGAGCATTACCGACACGTCAATTATACCTCAAATAGCAGGTAGGAATCAAGAAGAATCTGGGCTTGAGGAACGCAGGCGATGGAGGCAGGTACCGGTCATTGAATCCGTTGCACGATTCCCAGCTTTTGCCTAACCATCTACTAATACAGCACTTATGGCATGGACATTTTTGGTGAATTGGCAGATAATGGGCTGCGGGGTTGTAGTGCCGTTGTAGGCGCTGGCTGACGAAAATGGGGCCATATTTAGGGCTTGTTATTCCTTTGTTCCGTGTGTGCGCAGCAGTTCGACGATTTCGGTGTAACCTTCCTCTTGAGCGTAGGCTACGGGTCTTTCCAACAAACTGCATCCCGGCAGTCGCGGGTCAGGGTGGTGTGTTGGCTTTGCCCCGGTTATTGCCTGGCGGCGTGGGGAGGAGTTTGCGGATACTTGCCGTTTTGTCATCATCTCATTTATCTTCCACGTAAATTGAGGACTGGCAGTCGCCGGTCGGTTTTCCGTGGGTGCTGCCAAAACCACGAATTTGGTTTGCATTTTGCTCAGGTGGATGGTTAAATAGTGAGGAAAAAGGTCAAAGACGAGTTTGTTTCAGGGAGGTGTTCAAATGAGCACGCAAGCCCATATCAAAGAGCGCCAAGCGGTTGCTTCCACGAAGAAAAGTGACACGGAATTAGTTTCTCGCAGAACTTTTATCCAAGGCCTGAGCGCAATTGGCGTAGGGTCAGTCGTCTTTTCTGGTGGTCTTTCCAAGCAGGCAAAAGCCCAATCTTCTCAAACGTATGTCGATGATCTGTCGACCCAGCAGCTTATCGCTATGTACACTGATATGTTGAAGATCCGTACGTGGGAGACGAAGATTAAAGACCTCGGACTCAAGGGTGGCTTTCGCGGTGTATCTCATTTATATGTAGGAGAGGAGGCTATCGCTGTCGGTGTCTGCAGCGCCCTACGAAAAGATGACTACATTGCAAGCACCCATCGGGGGCATGGCCACCTTATTGCCAAAGGGGGCGATATGAACCTCATGCTGGCTGAAATCACTCACAAGGCAACTGGATACTGTAGGGGTTATGGCGGCTCCTTGCACATCACGGATATGAGTCTGGGTATCTTGGGTATGAACGGTATTGTGGGCGCTTCGCACCTGCTTGGCGCAGGGGCCGCCTACGGAATCAAAGTCAAAGGAACTGAGCAAGTGGTCGTGAGCTTCGGTGGGGATGGTTCCATCCAGGGGAGCTTTTTTACCAGTGCCGCAAATAGTGCAGCCACTTATAAGCTGCCCTGGATTTGTGTCATCGAGAATAACCAGTACCAGATTTGGGTGCGCTGCTCCGACGTCTATGCCGTCAAGGACCTGGCTCGAAGAGCAGATGGTTATGGCATTGAGGGGCGCGTCGTGGACGGCAATGACGTTTTAGCTGTATATGATGTGGCCAAGCACGCTGTAGAAAAAGCCCGTGCCGGAGGCGGGCCCACTGTCATTGAGTGTAAAACCTATCGATGGTATGACCACTACGGTTTTGGTGGTTCCAAAATGGGTTTAGACGGCGCCTTTGGCCTTGGCTATCGCTCCGATAGAGAATTAAGGGAATGGATGGCCAACGACCCCATACCACGATTCAGACGCTTCCTCGTAAACGAGAAGGTCATTACAGAGCAGAAAGCGGACGAGATCCTGGAAGGAGTCAAACAAGCGGTGGAGGAGGCTGTGCAATTTGCCGAGGCACAGCCCATCCCAAAGCCAGAAGATGGTCTGTTGAACGTTTTCGCCGAAGGAGCTGTCTCTCTGCACAGGGGTTAGAGAAAAGGAGGCAAGGACTATGCCAAAGAGTATGACATATGCGATTCTCGAAGCTATCCAAGGTGAAATGCAACGGGATAAGCTGTTGACCGTTTTGTACGAATATCAGCAACCGGTGGCAAGCTGGGGAGGCCGAAGGATCGATCTGGAGAGTGAGTTTGGACGCTGGCGAGCACGATTCAGCGCCATCGATGAGAATTGGATCGTCGGCGGTGCTATGGGGATGTCCATGATCGGTGTTCGAGCGATTGCGCACATACCAAGCATGACCACTCTTATCCCCTATGAGCTGATGTTTAACCACGCCGGCAAGCTTCGCCACATGACCGGCGGGCAGGCAGCGTTTCCGATGGTGCTCTGGGCGGATATGCAAGGAAGGTCGCCGTTTCAAGCTGGACAGCATGCCGATGCAGGACTCGAATCCTGTTACGCGCGGCTGGCAGGGCTAAAAGTGGTAATTCCTTCGAATCCGTATGATGCCAAAGGCTTGATGACATCGGCTATTAGGGATGTTGACCCGGTCGTGTTCTGCCAGTATTCGATACCTGCATCCGGCCAGGAGGTCCCGGATGATTCGTATACAGTGCCGATCGGCCAGGCTGCCGTTCGTGCAGAGGGCAAAGACATTACCATCATCGGTTACGCACCGCAAACGGCGGAGATCGCCAAGGCAGTTGAACAGCTCAAGCAACATGGAATCAGTGCTGAATTCATCGATCCCCGGACACTGGCACCTCTTGACCAGGTTACAGAGACAATTATCGCCTCAGTCAAGAAGACCGGCAGGTTGTTGACCTCCGACGATGGCAGCTACAGTTTCTGCAATTGTGCAGAGATTATTGCCAGGGTGGCTGAGGCGGTGCCAGGTGCCAAGTTCAAGAGACTGGCTTTTCCGGATGCCCCGCCACCCGGTGCACCGGAAATGATCAACTACATGAGGGTGAATGCAACGGATATTGTGGCCGCTGCCGAAAAGATGGTACGCGGGTAGGCAGGCTTTTCACAGGCGTAAATTTGCCTCCATCTTTTGCCAATGCCCTGAAGACATGCTCAATCAGACGGATAAAGACGATGAAAGAGAACTCAAAGCTACCGGAATCTGCACTACGATGTAAGTACTGTGGGTACGGTACACGCGAGGATGTCATCAAAGCAGCCTTCTGGATGGACGATGGATTGATTGTGGTAGAGGATGTTCTGGCGCAGGTCTGTGAGGGATGCGGGGAGCAGTTTTTAGACGAAGAAACCACACAACAGATTCAGGAGTTATTGAAGAATCGAACGGTGGAACCTGGGCGGCAGATTCGGGTGTCTGTCTACGACCTGTCACGACTTGAATCCATGGCGAAACGTCGCCGATCGCAATCAATCAGAGTAAGTAGGGACCCTGAGACAAATCTGCAGTGCAAGTACTGTGAATCGGAGACTGTCGAGGAACTCGTTAAATCGGCTTTCTGGGTGAATGAACAACTGATTGCCATCGAGAACATTCGAGCGCGGGTGTGCCGGGGGTGCAAGGTGCAGTTCTATGACGATGAAACTGCTGAAGGGATCGCCACACTCGAGAAAATCAGGACTGTTCCTGATGCAGCACGGCGTGATGTGACGGTTTCAGTCTTCTCTCTTGCAGATAAAGAGAATACCGTGGGCAACAGATTTCACCAAGATACAAGCGACCGCTTTTGTGAAAGATAGCGGAATCAACTAAATGTGTCGTACTAACATAATGAGTCGTAACATAGAAAGGCGGGATTTATATGGCAACGTTCTTTATGTTTGGAAAGTACTCATCGGAAGCGCTGAAGGCGATGAGTGCCGAAAGGACAGACAACGCTGTCAGTTTAATCAAGAAGTTTGGCGGTGAAGTCAATTCGATGTACGCACTGCTTGGAGAGCAAGACTTGGTTCTTATTGTAGATTTCCCCGGACTGGAGCAGGCGATGAAGGCATCTGTTGCCTTGACCAAAATGACAGGTGTCTCCTTCGCCACATCACCTGCTTTAGCTGTAGAAGACTTCGATAAGATGATAGCCGAGACCTGAAGCAGGCAAATTTCTGTAGCGGCCCGTCGCGGGTTGGGGCTGGGGTGGTTGTTGCTCACGGAATTGGTAGAGAGAAAAAGATTCATGTCCCGTGCCGGAACTCGCGCCAGCGAGGCCAGGGCTATCGCTCAAGGTCTCCGACAAACCGACTCCCGGCTCTCGCGGGTCGGGGTGGGGTGGTGGAAATGATTAGTGTTTGGGGGTGTGGGCGAGAAGAAGCGAGGGGTGTGAGTCTCTCTGTTCAAATACTCAGTTGCATTAGTACGCCATCGATTTCCGAGCCATGTCTTCGGTTCAGAATTGCGCCGTGAAATGGCTGCTCAATGTTCAGGAATGCAGATTCCGCAGACGCACAACGTGTTTTCGCGAATATGGTCGCGACAGATCCCATTGTGCCGGCCTTCACAAAGTCGCGGCGTGTCAGTCTTGTTGTTCTCATCATGTCATCCATTTCACGAGCGTTGTTGGGACTTGGGTCATCTGTGCCATGTT
>Ga0315288_10003521_pt1 | contig 20023 bp, 17 predicted proteins | sample YL17G11_20_MG_FD_203454 | JGI IMG/M metagenome (GOLD analysis project Ga0315288, IMG submission 203454) | Sediment microbial communities from Yellowstone Lake, YNP, Wyoming, USA - YL17G11_20 | ecosystem: Environmental > Aquatic > Freshwater > Lake > Sediment | place: USA: Wyoming | collected... | reverse complement strand
GCCTGCACCAGGCGGTCTGGGACGGCCGCGACGACCTTGGCCGCGAGGCAGGCCGCGGCATCTACTACTGCCGGCTCCAGGCCGGCGAACTGAGCGGAACCACGAAGCTGGTCAAAGTCGAATAGCCGGAAGTCTCAGAGCGAAAGGGGCACAGGCCGAACAGCCTGTGCCCTGCCTTTTCCGGCTTGCCCTTGACAGAAGACGGGATTCCGCTAGAGTCTAGACGATGGGTTACGGCAGTAGTATGCCCTCAAGCATCAGCAGTTCCAGGTTCTCCAGGTTCCGGCCGCAAGCCGGTGTCTGCCCGCTCTGCTCCTGCGGGCAAGAGCCAACCGTACACCCGTAGTCGAAGGAGGAAGTATGAGATTTGTTACCGTCGTCTGCGCACTGATCTGCGTGGTCGGGGCGCTCGCCGCGGCCCAGGCGGTCCCGGACGTTGACCAGAGCTGTCCGGTTCAGATCCGGCCGGTCCCCCACCGGGGACAACCGCCGACCGATGACTCGATGTGGGTGATGATGGACTCGGTTTCGATTGGCGCTCCGCCGGTTAGTTTCTGGCGCGGACTGTGCCTGGACCCGAATGGCATCAACTTCTGGGTGACGAGCGGCGATGGCAGCACAATCATCCAGAAGCGCGACCTCGCGACCGGTTCGCTGGTTTCTTCTTTCCCGGGCCATGTGCCCGAGGGTCCCTACGGCATCATCCGGTTCGGCGACTCGCTCTGTGTGACCAGCTACGCCGCGGGCCACCTTGACGTCTACGACACGCTGGGCAATTTCTCCCGGACCGTGACTTCGCCAATCGCCGAAATCCGTGGTATCGATTGGGACGGGAGCAAGTTCTGGGTCACGAGCACAAACTCATGCGTAATCTTCACCGTGTCCCAGTCCGGCGCGCTCCTCAAGACATTAACGCCCACGGTAGCTCCGGTCTGGGTCGGTTCGTTCACCCTGGACCGGACCGTTCCCAACCGGGTCTGGCTCGCTCCTTCCACGCCCGGGGTTGACGACATTCACTACTGCAGCTTCGACACCGCGGCCAACACCTACACCATCCTGGCGACTTTCAACCAACCGACCGGGGGCGGCGGCTATCCGGGCGGCCTGGCCTTCCTTGGACCGGTCGCCGGCGGCAGCTACATCTACGACATCGGACGCAGCGGCACCTGGCTCTGGCGCGTCAAGGTCCATGAGCCGCAGGGCTTCAAGGTACTGCTGGGGCTCGCAGACAACTACGGCCCGCAAGTGGCCGCCGATATCATGACCGCGGGCGCCGGCGCCTTCTCGGCCGTGGACTACGTGGACTGGCGCACCGGCACGCTGCGCAACGTCGATTCGGTGTACAACGTGGCCGGCTACCAGGTAATCCTGACCTGGCCCAATTATGCGTATTTTGACAGCGTCGGGGTCGGCGACTCGCTGGCCAAGTACGTGGAGATGCACGGCGGCGTGGTGTCGCCGGTCTGGTGCGAGTACGGTCCCGGCAACCACATGGGCGGCCGTTACATGACCCGGTACAATCCGGTGCCCATGGGCGGCAATCTCATGACGCTCACCAGCCTGGGGACCGTTCACCAGCCGGGTCACCCGATCATGCAGGGCGTGAGCACCGTGGCCGGCACGTACGTGACCGCTGTGACCACCATCAAGTCATCGACCTACGCATCACGGATCGCGGATTGGAGCACGGGTCAGGTCGAATGTGCGACCTACGATTCCCTGTCCTACCGCACCGCGTTCCTGGGCTTCTACCCCAACTCGTACACGGACTTGACGCTCGCCGGCGACTGGATGACGCAGCTCGTGAACGCGCTGAAATGGGTTCACTACTCCGCGCCGACCGGCGTTGAGGAGCCGGAGGTCCGGCCGGAAAACCGGCTTGCGTCCTGCGGCGCCAATCCGTTCCGGAACGAGGCGCGGGTCGGGTACGCCCTGCCCAGAGCAACGCGGGTCAGCCTGACCGTCTTTACGGCGGCGGGCCGGCTCGTGCGCACGCTGGCCGACGGCAACCAGGCGCCGGGCCTGCATCAGGCGGTCTGGGACGGCCGCGACGACCTTGGCCGCGAGGCCGGCCGTGGCGTCTACTACTGCCGGCTCCAGGCCGGCGGACTGGGCGGCACCACGAAGCTGGTGAAAATCGAATAGCGAAACTCGGAATATAGGAACAGGCAGGGCGGTCATCCGCCCTGCCTGCCGCTAACAGGATGTCTCGGACCGGCTACTGCTCCAGCGTGTGCGCGACGACCCAGGAGCTGATGATTCCGAGCGCGGCCGGGGACATCGTCTCCTCAATCTGGGCATACTCGTTCACGCCGCCGGTACTTGCGGTCTGGAACAGGTGGTTCAATCCGGGCAACTCCTTTACCAGCCAGTCAGCATGCTTGCTCGTCTTGAACGCGTCCTCCAGCACCGGCATGTTCTGCGCCGGGTCAACCTGCAGGTCCTTGCCGCCGTAGATTGCCAGCACCGGGCAGGTGAGCTTCAGGAGCGCAGGCCTGGGGTCATACGTGAGGAAGAACCGGAACCACGGCGTCTGTACCGACTTAATCTGCTGGGCAATCGCCATCTTCAGCGTCGAATCCGACTGCTGACCCAGCGCCCGGGCCGGCGAGTCGGCCTCAGCCGCGAGTTGGTTCAGCTCGGCCGTGGTCGCCGCGCTGTCCAGATTGCGCTTGAGGATGGCAAAGACGCGCCGCTGCAGACTGTCCTGCTGAGCAATGCTGCCGTCCGCCGCGCCCTGGGCCTTGGCGATGAGCGCACCTTGGCGATAGAGTATCTCCTCGCCGGTCACGCCCGGCCCGGCCATCAGCACGATAAAGGCGATGCCCGGGTACTCGGTCGCGACCATCGGCGCGATCAGCCCGCCTTCGCTGTGGCCAATCAGGCCGATTTGTTTCGGGTTGATGTCCTTGCGCGTCTTGAGATACGCAACCGCGGCCTCCACGTCGGTCGCGAAGTCACGGCTGGTCGCCTTGGCGAACTCGCCGGTTGACTTCCCGACCCCCCGGTCGTCATAGCGCAGAACCGCGATGCCGTTCCGCGTAAGATAGTCGGCCAGGACCAGGAACGGCTTGTGCCCGAGGATTTCCTCATTCCGGTCCTCAGGGCCGGAGCCGGTGATGAGCACCGCAATCGGGAACTTGCCCTTGCCTTTGGGCTTAGTGAGCGTGCCGGCCAGCGTCACGCCCGCGCCCTGGTTCTTGAACGACACTTCCTCGGCCACGTAGGGAAATGGCGGCTTCGGTTCCTGGGGCCGGTTCATTTCGATGGGCCTGGCCAGACGCGTGAGATTCAAGGGAAGCTTCCCGCCGCCCTGGGCCCAGATACCTTCGATTGCCGAGTCGGACGCGAGCCGGCCCGTAAACGCACCGCCGATGCCGCTCGCCTTGAGGTCCAGGCTGTCTGCGGTGAGCGTGACTTCGCTTACCGCAATGCCCATCGCGCCCTGGTCCGGGCTGTCGAGCGTGGCGGCAAGGGTCTGGTCCGGCTTCTCAGTGATGTTGAACACAATCCGCAGGCTCCCGCCCGGGACGATGAGATTGCCTTGCCACGAGCCGGCGATACCGGCCGCACCCGCGATAGCGGCGGCCGCGCACAGAAGGATGATTGTTCTGGTCATGTTGATTCCTTTCTTTGTGGACCTATTCACTACTCACCATTCACTATTCACTATTTCTTGTGCGCCTGTGCGACCACCAGCGCATAGACGCATCGGGCGCCGGCATCGAGCACTGCTCGCGCCGCGGCGTCAAGGGTCGCGCCGGTTGTGGTCACGTCGTCAATCAACAATACCTGCTTGTCTTGTAACGTCGTATCACTACTAACCGCGAACGCGCCCTTGAGATTATCCCGGCGTTTGCCCGGGTCAACGATGCGCGCCTGCGACTTCGTGTTCTTCACCCGGCGCAGGACGTCGGTGACAGGGATGCCGGAGAGCTGGGACACCCGGCGCGCGAGCAGTTCAGACTGGTTGTAGCCGCGCTCGCGCATTCGGGCCGGGTGCAGGGGAATTGACGCGACGAGGTCGGCGTGTTTGAGCAGCGGGTCGGTCATCAGCAGGCTGGTCAGCGCGTCGCCGAGCATCGGCGCGAGCTTCGTGCGGTTGCGGTACTTGAGTTCGTGAATCAGGCTCAGGAACGGCGGCGCGTAAAGGCCGAGCGACCGGACATGGGCGATGACGTCCTTTGTCCGACCGTGAACCGGCAGCGGATAGCGATAGAGCGCCTTCAGGCACTCCGGGCAAATCAATGCGTTCTCAGTCTCCTTCTCGCCGCAGCCGAAGCAGAGCGGAGGGAAGATGAAGTCGCGAAGTGAGATGAGGAAGAAGCGGGCGGCGCGAAACGGAGCAGCGAGAGAAAGAGACTTCAAATTGACCATATCAAATAGCAAATATCAAAGTCGTGTACGTGACACGTTCACGTGACACGATCCACGTTCTCATCCTACAGACACCTGTTCGTGCCTTCGCATCTTTGTGTTTCCGTTTCGGATTCTCGACCTTGCCCTGGTGTCTTTGTGTCTTGGTGGTGAGTCCTTCTCGGATTCCGGGTCTTTCGTTTGTGCCTTTGTGTTTGAAGTCCGGACTCCGCGTTGGCAGAGCGTCGCTATGCCGGCGGTCCGGCCGGCTTGTGCCGCCGGGCAATCACGACGACCGCGACGCCGATGGCGGTGAGCCCGAGCGCGATGAACTGGTTGGTCCAGAGATTGGCCGAGTTCTCGTAATAGCGTACGAAGTCAATCAGGAACCGGAACGCCGAGTAGAGTATCAGCATCACGCCGAACAGCATGCCGCTGCGCCATTTGCGCCGCTCGAAGAGCAGGGCGATGCCGAAGAGAATCAGTCCGGCGAGCGAAGAGTAAAGCTGGGTCGGGTGGACCGGGCCGCCGACTACGAGGGCCGGCGAGTCGCGGGGAAACGTCACGGCCCAGGGCAGGCCGCACGCCCGGCCGAAGCAGCAGCCGTTCAGAAAGCAGCCGATGCGGGTGAAGAACTCGCCGAGCATGATGGACGGGGTCGCAGCGTCGAGCAGGTTGAGCAGCGGCACCCGGTTCATCCGGGCAAAAGTCAGGCCCAGCGCGAGCGCGGCCACAAACCCGCCGTAAAAAACCAGGCCCTGCAGCCCGCCGCGCCAGAACGCAAACGTCCCGACCAGGTCATGCTCGAACTCGGACCAGTGCAGGAAGATATAGAGCAGGCGCGAGCCGATGATGGCGGAGAAGAGTATCCAGAGCGTCAGGTAGGTGGTGAACTGGTTGCTCTCAATGCTCTTCCGACGGCGGTAGACGATGATGTGGTCAATACTGCCGTATATGAGGTAGATTGCCAGCGCAGCGGCGGCAATCCGGAATACCAGACGGAATGCGGGTGCGGCTCGGGTGAGCCAGGCCCATTGCTGCTGCGAGAAGAAGATCGCCCAGACGCCAATCAAGAGGACAACCAGCGAGATGAAGATATCGGTGCCCTGCCAGGCCCGGTTGTACTTCAGTTCGACGGGCAGCATCGCGTGGGCGCGCAGGCGGCGGTCGAGCAGGATGACGCCGACCACGAACGAAAGGAAGAGCATCGTGCCGTAGCCGGGCAGCGCGACGTTGCCGAATAACCGTAGACTGGGCATCATAGGCAATCACTGTAGAGGGAAAAGGCGGGAAAGTCAACATGGGAAAATCCAAAGTTCAAAAGCCAAAGTTCAAAGCAAGGAATCAAGGTCAAATGCCAAACCTTGAGCCTGCACTCCGATTTCATGGCTGCTTGCCATCATTCTGCATTCAGCAATCTGTAGTCTGCATTCTGCAATCCCCTCGGGCTCGCTCTCTCGCTCCCTTGCTCCCTGACTCCCTACTTTTGAGTTTTGACCTTTGACTTTTGAGTTCCTTTCCTTTCTCTTGCCGCAAGCCTCTGCTGGACCGCTCTCCCGGCCAGTTCGCGCCGGGCGTCAGAGGCAATCCAGCGGGCGGCGGCTGAGTCCAGCTTATGAATCTCCCGAGCTGCCGCAAGCGCGGCCCGGTTCAGGCGCACGTTCCGCTTGCCGATACTCCGCAGCGCCCAGTTGACGGCCTTCCGGACATAATTGCGTTCGTCCGAAGCACCGGCCTTAATCAGCGGCAGCAGCCGCAGGAACGCCTCGTCATCCGCCGGCTTGTCGTGCACCGCGAGAACAGCCATCAGCGCGAAGCCGGCGCGCTTGACGAATTCCGCTTTGCAGCGGAACCATTGTCGTGCCTTCGACCAGGCGAACGGCGTCCGGTCGAACAGATGCAGGCAGCAGCAGTCGCAGATTGCCCAGTTGTCGAAATCCCGCGCCCAGCGGTCCATCTGGGTCGCGGAGACTCTCCGCGGCTCCTCGATCATGCTGGCCAATGCCCGGGCATCGTGATTGCCGGTCTGCCAGAGTTGCTGCGCAAGGGCATGATTCGTTCCGATTCGGCGCGCGAGCCGCACAAGGTCCGGCGCGGACACGCCGTATGCCCGCTTCGTCACGATGCCGTAGCGCGCCATGCCCGCGACATTGCGCGGGTTGCCGGCTGCCTTCAGTGAGTTCAGGACCTGTTTGACCGTCATCGTCTCGGCAAGAGAATAGTGCACCGCCAGAGGTTCGTCAAGCCGTGAAAGCGGCACGCGCTTCGGATGATGAACAGCAGGCAACCCGGAGTACGAAGAAGAGAGTGGCGCTGCGCATGAAGATGGAAATTCAAAGTTCAAGTATCAAAATGCAAAGTGCAGAATATGAGGAGTATACAGTAGACAGCATACAGTAGACAGGGTGAAGACCGAATTCCCGGGGGCGGGTTTCTCTGCGAGCTCTGCGACCTCTGCGGTTTGTTCTATTTGTGCCTTCGTGCCGTCGTGGTGAAGATCCGCATTCCGGACTCTCTCCTTTGTGTCTTTGTGTTGAGCTTATCTCGGGACCAGGGTCTTCCGTTCGTTTCTTGGTGCCTTTGTGTCTTTGTGTTGGAAATCCGGATTCGGGGCAACCTGCTTGTGTCTTTGTGTTGAGTCTGTATGGGATTCCGGTCAAAAGGAGGCCCAGGCTTTCGCCTGGGCAAAGGAGGCACTATGTTTTCAATATACTTTGACGCCTCCGGAGGCAAAAAGGATTTAGTCTTTGTGGGCTAATGCGACCAAGTTGCGCGCATTAGCATGCAACTTGCCCAGATACGGAGGTTACGGGCTTGCGGTTTGGGGCTTGTTTCGGGTTTCGAGCTTCGGATTTGGGTGTTTCATTTGGCAACTCACGAAACGCCCCGAATGCCGAGAGCTCACCCGGGGCTGTGGGATGAGCTGGGTGGGGAGAGCTACAGATTCCCAGCAGAGCCTGAAGGTGCCCAGGCGAACAGACCCGCAACCTTGGGACATTGCCGTAGTCTACAATCCCGTGCGGGCGCCCTCGTCCCTCACTGCCTCGAGTCTGCCTTGGGTTTCCAAGGGCAAGAGGATTGTTGACTTTGCCGCGGGTTGGGCTATAAATTGGTGTGCGAAACAGTACGGGTCATGCCGCAAAGGCGCAAAAGAGCAATGGCCGGTCGTCGGTTTCGGCGCAGCTCCGGCGATTCTCCGGCGACACGCGGCTGGCCGGCGCGCTGCTCGAACGCATCAACCGGATGGTGAGAACAGCTCAAGCTCAAGCCCCAAGCACAAGCCTGAACCTGATGGAGGTCTGCGGCACGCACACGATGGCGATTTCCGCGTCCGGCGTGCGCCGCGCAATTGACCCGCGCCTGCGCCTGATTTCCGGGCCGGGCTGCCCGGTCTGCGTGACCGCCCAGCCGGACATTGACCTCGCGATTGAACTGGCGAAGCAGCCCGGCGTAGTCATCGCAACGTTCGGCGATATGATGCGCGTGCCGGGTTCCGATTCCTCGCTGGAACAGGAATCGGCCCGGGGCGCGGACGTCCGGATTGTCTACTCGCCGCTCGATGCCGTGAAGCTCGCGCAGAGCAATCCCCGGCGCACAGTGGTATTTCTCGGGGTCGGGTTCGAGACCACGATTCCCACCGTGGCCGCCGCGGTGAAAATCGCCCGAACTGCGAAGACCGATAACTTTCTGGTCCTGCCGTTGTTCAAGACGATGCCGCAGGCGTTGCGGGTGATTGCCGGCGCGCCCCAACTCAAGATTGACGGATTCATTCTGCCCGGTCACGTCTCGACGATAATCGGGTCGAAGCCGTACGAATTCCTGGTGCGGGAATTTCACAAGCCCTGCTGTATCGTTGGATTCGAAGTGCTCGACCTGCTGCAGGGCATCATCATGCTGCTGGAGCAGCTTCTTCCAGCCACCAGCCACGAGCCACCAGCCACCGGTGTAGCGATTCAGTATCGTCGGAGCGTGACCCCGGCGGGCAACCGTACTGCCCAGTCCCTGATTGCCGAAGTATTCTCTGCCGACAACGCGGTCTGGCGCGGCCTGGGGATGATCCCCGGGTCCGGGCTCAGGTTCAAGCGCGACTATGCGGCCTTCGATGCCCGCCGCAGATTCAAGGTCAAGGCCAAGCCGGCCCGCGAAATCAAGGGTTGCCGGTGCGGCGATATCCTGCTGGGCGCGATGGTCCCGACCGAGTGCGGGCTGTTCGCGAAAGTCTGCACCCCGGAGAACCCGCTCGGCCCGTGCATGGTTTCGTCCGAGGGCGCCTGTGCGGCGTATTACAAGTATGAGAGGTAAGGGGTCAGGGGTCAGGGGCCTGGGACTGGGGCTGGAGTCCGAGGTCATCACTTTCGCCCATGGTTCCGGCGGCCGGAAGATGCACCGGCTCATCCGCCAGGTCTTTGTCCGGCATTTCGGCAATCCGATGTTGCGCCGGCTGGAAGATGCGGCCGAATTCAAAATCAGGGGTCAGGGGTCGGGGGTCGGGGGTCAGAGAGCGGACATAAGGTTGGCCCTGACTACCGACTCCTATGTCGTGCAGCCGCTCTTCTTTCCGGGCGGCGATATCGGCAAACTGGCAGTCTGCGGCACGGTAAACGACCTGGCAGTGAAGGGCGCAACGCCGCGTTACCTGTCGGCCGGGTTCATCATCGGCACCGGCTTTCCGATTGAGCAGCTCGATGCAATCTGCCGGTCAATGGCCCGGACCGCGCGCAAAGCCGGGGTCGAGATTATCACCGGCGATACGAAAGTCGTCCAAACAGGGAGCAAGGGAGCAAGGGAGCAAGGGAGCAAGAACCAGTGGTCAGGGGTCGGCGAATGGCCGGATGACTCCCTGAACCCCCGAACCCCTGAACCCCTGAACCCCGAGCTATTCATCAATACCTCCGGTGTCGGCTCATTTGAGCACAATCTCCGGTTCGGTCCTGAGAATATTCGCACCGGGGACAAAGTCCTGATTAACGGCACCATTGGCGACCACGAGGCGGCGATTGTGCTGGCGCGCGGCGAGTTCGACTTCCACGCGCAACTCAAGAGCGACTGCGCGCCGCTGAACGGCCTGATTGCCCGGCTCATTCGCGGCGGTGGGCGGATTCGGATGATGCGCGACCCGACCCGGGGCGGAGTGGCCACAACCTTGAACGAGATTGCTGATGCCGCGGGCCTGGGGATTATCCTCGACGAGAGAGCGTTGCCGATTCGCCCGGAAGTACGCGGCGTGTGCGAACTGCTCGGGCTTGAGCCGCCCTATCTCGCTAACGAGGGCAAGGTGCTGTGTGTGGTCGCGCGCGGTGATGAAGACAAGCTTCTAAAGACCATGCAGGGGCACGCGCTGGGCCGGTCTGGGGCGATAATCGGCGAGGTGACCCGTGAGTACCGCGGCGTCTGGCTGCGGACCGCTCTCGGTTCCCTGCGCCCGCTCCTGATGCTCGAAGGCCAGCACCTGCCGAGAATCTGCTGAGGCCGTCGCCAGTCGCTTACCGCTGCCTGCGGTTGAGGCTTGAGCTTGGGGCTGAAGGCCCTTGACAACTCGCCTTCGGGGAGTAGACTAGTTCCTGGATAATTAACACATTCGCTAACTATCATGGAACAAGACATCGTCGCCCGGCTCGCCGCCGAACTCAAGGTCAATGCCGAACTGGTTGTCCGGGAGCACTGGGAGGTCCGGCTGCTCAAGGGATTGTTCGAGTCGCGGATCGGCGATTACCTGGTATTCAAGGGCGGCACCGCGCTCCGGCTCGGCTGGGGCTCGCCCCGGTTTTCGGACGACCTTGACTTCTCCCTGCGCCGGCCTCTGGCAGTGCGGCAGTTTGAGGCCGAAGCGCGCCGGCTGGCCGGACTCGGTCCGGAGCTGGCGCTCACCGACCTGGCGCCCAAGCTCAATACCCTGCTCGCCGAGTTCCGAATCCGGGATGCGGCGCTGCCGCGCGCGTTCCGGATTGTGGTCGAGGTGAGCCGGCGCGCGCCGGGCAGCCTGCCCTCGGAACTGAAGTTGATTTCGAGCCCGACTTCGCCGCTCAGTGTCTTGGCTCGCGTCGCGACGCGGGAGGGGATCTGGGCCGAGAAGCTCCAGGCCCTGGCCGCCCGCGCTTCGCCGCGGGATTTGTTCGACCTCTGGTTCCTGGGGCAGAAGCTCGGCCGCCCGCTCCCTGCCGCCGCGTCCGGCCTCGACCCGCGCATCCTGCGCCGCGACCTCCGCAAATACCTGCCCCCGGCTTACTACCCGGTCGTCGAGGAACTGGCACGGCGATGAAGCCCGAACTCCTCGATGTCCTGCGCCGGCTCGGCAAATCCTGGTACACCATCAGCGACCTGCAGAAGATCACCGGGCTGGCCCGGCCGAGCCTGCGGGTATTCCTGAGCCGCTGGACCAAGGCCCGGCGCCTCGAGCGCGTCCGCCAGGGAGTCTACCGCCTGCCCGGCACTGGGCTCGACCTGGCACGATTCGCCACCGAGTACTACTTCCCCGCGTATCTCTCCTTCGAATCCGCGCTTGCCCGGTACGGCATCCTGAGCCAGGTGCCCTATGCCCTGACGTTTGCCACCACGCGGCGTTCGCGCCGGCTGCGGCTGGCCGAGGCCGAGATTGAGTACCGGCAGGTCCGGTCGGACCTTTACTTCGGATTCGAGCAGGAAGGCGGCGTCTACATCGCGCGGCCGGAAAAGGCTTTGCTCGACCAGCTCTACATGGTTGCCCGGGGTCGGGCCCGGCTCGAACTCGAGGCGCTCAACCTGCGCCCGCTACGGCGAAGTATCCTGCGGCGCTACGCCCGCGCCTATCCCGACGCGGTCAGGACCAGACTCCGGAACATCGGGCTCGAATAGCCTTCCCGCCCGCCGCTGGCCGCTGCCTGCGCTTGAGGCTTGCGGCTTGGGCTGAGCAGTACTTCGCGTCTCTGGTTCCGTTCGGTTTCTGCCGTTGTGCGTCAGGCGTCATGCCACTATCCGCTTGACTTTCCCCTCGTTCGGCATATATTCTGACCCAAATGCCAAGCAGGTCCGTTCCAGATTCCGTATTCCCGCTCGTCGAGCGGGTTGACCGCCTTCTCGGATGGCTTGGCGGCAGCCACGTTTGGCAAAGCGCTCAGCGGCGATTGGTGCCATATCGACTCAACCGCGTATGTCGTCGTGACGACTCGCTTCGCTGCCGCAAGGGACTTCCAGGAGGGACTGGCTGCAGTCCGCTGCCCCAGTCGTATCGTCGTTCGTCACTTGGGCAATTTCCCCCACACGAAGGAGGAATATGGTCCGGACAGTGGGGGTTCACAGACAGAAAGGACAAGTCCCTCTTCGACCCGATGTTCCAGCAAGCACTTGACTTCTCGGACGGGGAGGCAGTCGTGCAGTTGAACGACACGTGGGGATATGTCAACAAGAGACGGATGTTCCGAAAGGATCCGCAGGTAGCACTCGTGGCCCAGAGAGTATTTCACAGGCAGTACAGATAAGGGAGTATGGACTGACGTCTTTGAGCGGAAGGAGTAGTGATGACATTCAGATGCGTGAAGTGCGGCGCAGAGATATCGATTCGGTACCTGAAGTCCGGTGAAGTCGCGCAGTGCAAGATCTGCGGCACACCGAACGTCGTGCCCGAAACCGATGGGCAGATTCAGTTCGGCCAAGTGGTTCGTAAGGACGACGTCGAACGCGGGAGCTCGATGTCCAGAGTCGGTATTGCCGTGACTCTGCTGGCAGCGAGTCTTGTCGTCTGGGTGGTTTCTACGTTCATCATGATGTCCCAATACCGAGCCAGTCACATGTACTCAGATGAGGGCATTAACTGGCCAATCATGGGATATGTAGTGCTAGTAACTGCTATTGCATCGTTCATGCTAGTCATGATCGCCAAGCGGAAGAACTGGGCTCGCATTGTTACTCTTGTGTTTCTGGCCATTTGTTTCGTGTGGTGGGCGATTGCTTTCATCGCCATCTTGTTTAGCTCCCCTCTGGAGGGCTTCCCGCTGTCTGCAGTCGAGAAGGCGTTCCAAGTGTCTGCCGCGATTCTGCTCCTAACTCGAGAGGGAGCGGATTCGTTCAGACACGGGCACTCGCAGGGATAGCCGCACTTCGGGAGTGTGGCGACGTTTCCCGAATTGTGAGCCGGGAGAGCTGGGCAGGAATCGAGTGCGGACGGGGTCGCGTCTTGAATCTTGATATTGTGCGTCGTGCGTTCCTGAGGTGCCCACGGCTCGCATCGCGCTGGAAAGGACCGTCCGTGCTGGAGGATGAAGGATGCATGGCGAAGGGAAAAGGACGGAACGATGAGCGGTGAACGCGGAATGACGACGCTGGAGGACGGAGGCGGCGAATTGCGGCGCCGGACAAGCGGATTGGCCAGCTGGTGTATGAGCTGTAAGAATTGACGGAAGAGGAAATCATGGTCGAAGGAGGACAGAGATGACGGATAGGAGAACACGGCGCGCAAGATCCCTGCGACAGAGAGACGCGCGTGAGTCGATTCATCGCCCAGCGCTTGAGAAGTGGGAGACGATTCGCCATGCGTGATCAGATGGTCGGTACGCTCCGCTGGGGCCGCCCGTTAGCTGCCCTGTCCGCGCTTGGTGCGATAGCGGTGTTGTCATTTCTCTCCTGCAAAGCGCGGACGGCTCCTCCTCGGGAGGCGGCCTGGAGTAGACTTGATAGCATCTCGGCTTCGGTCATCAACCTCCGGATAAATCCCGACGCCCGCCACGTGGCTGTTGTGACCAAGGCCCACGGTAAGCTCCTGCAAGTGTCACTAGACGGCAAGAAGGACAACGTGTTCGACACGATCCTATCTCTTACGTTCAGTGAAGATGGGGAACACGTCGCCTATGTCGGCGCCTCGGTCAAGTCTGACCCCTTTCGCGTAGAGGGGGTAGCCGTCATAGACGGAAAGCCAGGCCGGCCCCACGAAGTAGTCGGCGACATACATCTAAGCCGCGACGGAAAGCATATGGCGTACCAGGCGTCAGACGATCGAGGGCTCACGACGTGGCTAGTTCTCGACGAAGCCAGGGTTCGCAAGCACGACTCGATAAAGGGAATCGTCTTCAGTCCCGATGGAAAGCGTTTGGCATACTGCGCGGGAACCATAAGGCGCGGAGGATATGCCAAGTCGTCATGCACGTGGCAGACCATTGTGGATGGTGTTGCGGGCAAGTCCTATGATTCTCTGGGGGTGCCGGTGTTCAGCTTGGATAGCAGACGGTTTGCCTACGGCGCCTTTAAGGAGGGCAGGGCTCGCGTGGTAGCGGACCGTCAGGAACTCAAAATGTATGACCGCGTCGGCGAACCGGTGTTCAGTCCGTGCGGCAAGCACTTGGCATTCAAGGCGTCCAAGGGCGACCAGCAGGTCGTCGTGATCGACGGAACTGAGAGTGAAACCTATTGGGGAGTCCTGGGTGTCGCATTCAGTCAGGATGGCAAACGCGTGGCCTATTCTGTGATGGCCGATACGACAAGGGATGCCGAGAAGTGTGCTGTCGTCGTTGATGGAGTCGAGGGTAAGGCCTACCGCGGGTTCGTGGGGGGCCAGGGGCGCGGCCCACTGTTCAGTCCTGACGGCGCTCACGTCGCGTACGTAGCCGGCGACAGCGCCAGCGGACGCGTCGTCCTGGACGGGCGGGAGGGCCAGGTACATACCGGCGGAATGCCCTCGGACATCGCGTGGAGTCCGATGGGCAACCGCTTGGCCTACCGCGCTGCTGCCCCTGGTCGCGGAATGCTGGTAGTCTTGGACGGCAAGCCAGGGAAACGCTACGACGGGGTCTTCACGGGTACGCTGACCTTCTCTCCCGATGGCAAGCACATTGCCTACATCGCCAGAAGAGGGAAGAAGCAGTTTGTTGTGGTCGACGAGACAGAAGGAAGGGCTTTTGACTGGATATCGAGCAAGGATGCAGGCGTCGTCTTCGATTCACCTTCTTCCTTTCACTACATTGCCGGCGATGGGCTCAACGTGCTTCTGGTTGAGGAGACACTGAAGTAGGCAACTACGGCCCGAGAACTTCGTCGGAAGTCCGGAACACTTTCACATTTCGGTTGGCTGCAGGGGCGCAGAAGGCCGCGCCCCTCGCGCTGTTCTCGGAGTTTCAGCCGATGCCAGCTACACCGTCGGCCCGAAGGCTTCGCTGGCGATTCAATAGTCTCGCTCCCGCCGCACTCTTGACTTCTCCTGCCCCCGGCGATATATTTCGGGCATGAGGCAATCCGAAGGGCCCCGCGCCCGAGCGCGGCTCAGGACTTCGCAAAGTCCGCTTGGGGTATCGTTTCCGATACCATCCTGCCTGATTGCATTCTCAAAGCTGTTGCTGTTGGTACCCGTCCTCCTGTGGACGACCGGGCGTGCGGCTGGGGAGAGCGCTTGCATCGGCGGTTTTGAAACTGCGTTCGAGCTATCCAGCGTTCGGCGTCAGGTTGACCTCATGGCTTCCGACATCTTTGTCCCGGGGATTTGGCTCGGGCCGCGGCTGACCGTGATGACTTGGGCATGGACCGATGACATCAACAGGTTTCAGGCACGGGACGTCCAAGGAAACTGGGTTCCGCGGCAGTCGAAACTGCGCTGGTTCAATATGCCGACCGTCGGGCTCCGATTCGTGCCCCTGATAAAAGTGGCCAAGATGAACTCCATTGCGATTCAATCGCTAACGGCTGACTTCCTGTATTGGCCGTGGACCCGCCTGCAACTGGGAGATGGTCTGGACGCCCTACGCGCCAACGCGTGGAAAGCCAGGTTGCTGGATGCGAGCGTATCGTATACGTTCTTCTACGCGCTCACGCTCAAGGCGGGCTACTTGAGGCTCCAAGTTCCGGAATTCGAGAGGACCGGACACCAGAACACGTTCGAGGGTTTCATAGCGGTCAAGCATCCTGCGCAAGAGATCAACAGGTTCTACGTCGGGGTCAGCGTTGGGTTCAGCGGTCTGAACCTGGATGAGAGCGGCCAAGGGTACTACGAGGGAGGTTACCGAACGCCGCCGCTGCTGCATCTGCCGACCAGGCGAGAGAGGATGTCCGCGAAGGTGGCTGCATGGAAGGAGAAGCGAGACCTCAAGTCGCTTGAGACGACACTCCTGACCGACCGGGATGCAGAGATTCGCTGGCAAGCTGCGTGGAGGCTCGAGGGGCTTGCGGACAAGAGCAGTAGCCCGGCACTCCGGAAGGGGGGTTCAAACTGCTGAATGACATAACCTGGGTCAAGCCTAACCCGCCGCCGAACCTATCGTGTCGCTACTTCACCCACGCCACCGAAACCATAGTCTGGGCCGCAAAGAACGAACACAGTAAACACTACTTCGACTACCAGTTAATGCGGGAACTTGCAGGTGGAAAGCAGATGAGGAGCGTTTGGGGAGTTCTTCCGCCCGGCACAACCGAAAAGGTGCACGGCAAGCATCCGACTCAGAAGCCGATTGCATTGATGAAACAGATACTGCTCGCAAGCACCAAGCGGGGCGACCTAGTTTTAGATCCCTTCGTCGGCTCCGGAACGGCAGTCGTTGCGGCTGTGGAACTGGACAGGCATGCCGTTGGCATCGAACTGGAATCATCGTCTGTCGAGGTTGCCGTCAAGCGCATTGCGGATTCAATCCGAACAACACGTCAAGGCACTCCGGAGGCGTCGATTGCTGGCAAGTCGTAGAGGCCTCACACCTGATGCATTTGTGCAGAAGTTCTTGGCTACTCTACGGCCAGGCATCATTCCGCGCGGCGCATTCATTGACTGGCGTGCTATTGATGCCGCCATGGAACAAGCGGAGCGACAGCTTGCCTATTTCCACGAGGCGCGAGACCGAGTCAACGAAGACCGGACGATGGCTACTGAATTCCGCGATTCCCTTCTGGCAGCTGACAATCCTCGTGAGATACTGAAGACCGCATTCGAATTGCTGGGGCACACAGGCGATGTCTACGTCTCCGACAAGGACCACATAGTGCTTCGTGAGTTGGCCGACGGAATAGCCAACGGTGATTCTGCTCTCGCGGAATCGGCAGTAGCGGTATTGATGGATATTGGCTTTGACCGACTCCTGGCCCGAGCTGACATTCGTGACGCGTACTTCGGAGCCAGAGTGGGTCTTGAATGCAATCGCAGGAAGAACGTGGGCGGAACTGCGTTCAAGATGCTGCTGGAGCCCGAACTGAACCGAATAGTGGCCGGCATTTTGCCGAATGTCGGCGAAGTGACTCTAGTTGAGGAGGAGAGAATAGGCTATGGCAAACTCTCCAAGAAAGTGGACTTCGCTCTGCTCCGAGACGACCATCCGATCGTCGGCATCGAACTCAACTTCTACACGACCGCGGGGTCCAAGCCCACAGAGATAAAGCGGTCCTACGGAGAGGTAACGCGCCAGTTGAAATCTGTAGGAGTGGAGCTAGTCTGGATTACGGACGGAGCAGGTTACGGCCAAATGAAACGCAGCCTCGCCGACGCGTTTCGGATCTTCCCAAATGTCTACAATCTGGCGATGGTCCGTGAACACCTGGCGGATGACCTGAACGAGTTTCTGCGGAACACATGAGGGAGTTCCTCCGCATGCACAGCTTTTGTGATAGAAGAGAGATGGCGAGGTGATTCGGAGTAGCGTCTCGACCCAAGACGAGGCGCGAGTCTCGCCAAGGAGCGGAAGATGACAACTGAACGGGAAGCGCACCTGATGACAAGTCTGTCTCTCCAGGGGGATGATGTGCTCAGAGTTGCGGTGATCAGCGATGTTCACGCAGAAATCAACCCCGAGCCGGACAGACCGTACTCGTTCCTGAACATGGACATTCCCGCAGGTGATCCCCGGAACCCGATCGGCGCGCTATGTCGACTCATTTCGGGCCCAGAGAAACTCACCGCTGATATCATCGTGTGTCCTGGAGACTTGGGCTGCAAGGCCAGACCGGCCACCGTTCAATACGGATGGCAGCAACTCCACAGGTTGGCGGCAGATCTGAAGTCCCAGTTGATCATTGCAGCACCCGGAAACCACGACTTTGATTCGCGGTGCAGGTATGGCAATTACGAACCCAGTCAGGTTCTGAAGAACCTCTCGCCACTCTTCCCCTTTGCAGACAAGGCGACAAATGACGATTTCTGGGCCAACCACTGGGTTTGCCTGTGCAACGATCTGCTACGAGTGATACTTGTGGATAGTAGCGCATACCATGCATCTCCCGCTGAGATCGAACACGGGCGCATCGCCGAGGAAACACTACACCAGATTGAGCAGAAGCTCAAGTCGCAAGGAAATCGCTCTCTCAACCTCTTGGTTTGTCACCACCATCCGGAGAAGCACGAGGACCTTCATGCCGCCGACTACGACCACATGCAGGGCGGACAAGCCCTCATAGATCAGGTGTGCAGCTCCGTGTTCGGTCACTGGCTTGTAATCCACGGCCACAGGCATCACCCGAAGCTCTACTACGCGAGAGGAGCCACTCAGGATACACCGGTGGTCTTCTCGGCTGGCAGTCTTTGCGCAGTCCTAAGCCCTGAGCTTGCGACGATTGCGCGTAACCAGTTCTATCTTCTCGAACTAACCCCGTCGCTTTTCGATCAGAGTGGAAGCTGCGTAGGTCGATTTCGCAGTTGGGACTGGGCTTGCGGCCGAGGCTGGAATCCTGCGGGAGATGGTTCTGGCTTGCCGCCACGGGGAGGATTTGGGCTGCGAGTACCACCGCAGCAACTGGCGGACAAGATAGACGAGTCATTCCCCGAACAACTTGTCAAGCGAGCGGTAATCCTCGAACGCATGCCGCAGCTTGACTTCTTGACTCCTGACGGACTCGAGGAGATGTGCAGAGTGCTTAATGAGCGCCACCGAATGGATGTGACGCTCGACCGAGGTCAGATCTCGGAGATAGGGAGGATGATATGATCCGTCATCTCGCTCCAACGATCTTCCGTTACGTCAATGCGCGGAATACGCCGCCCGACAAAGTAGCCGCGACGTTTGTGTTGTCACCGCATTTTCCGAAACTTGCAAGAGATGCGCACACTCTGGTTGTGGGACCACGCGGATCCGGCAAGACGACATTACTGAAGATGCTTCAGGGACCAGCTCTTGAAGCATGGAAGCATGACCTGGCTGGTGAGTACCGCAAGTCCATCGACTATACGGGCGTCTTCATCCCGATTGACAGAATCTGGGACCGCGAGATCAAAGCACTGCAGGCGGGCGTGTTTACGCCTGAACACTCTCTGCTACTAGAGAGAGCCCTGTTCAGGAGCCATCTCCTGCATCAGTTGTTAGAGGCAGTCAACTACAGATGCCATCCCCCCGAGAACCCGCACTTGGAGCACTTCCGTCGCGTTGCTCTAGGGCAAGGAGTGGAGTCACTGTTCGTGATGGAGCTTTCAAGGCTGTGGCGCCTGAAGCCAATAATGGCGAGCATTGCCTCGCTCAAAGCAGCCTTGACCACACAGAAGAACGAGATAATCGCGCTCATTGAGAAAGAAAAGGAACTCAAGGATGTCGACGGTCGCGCCGTGCGACTAAGCCAGTGTGACCACCTGTTCGGGAACCCGATCGAAGACGTAAACGGGGGGGTGAAGATCTTCGGTGATCTGACTGGCACCTCGGGCGAGCGTTGGGCTTTGCTGTTCGACGAACTGGAGTTGGCGCACCCCGATATAGTCGGCGAAATAGTCGCGGCCCTTCGGGGAAGAGACCCGGTGCTTTTCTTCAAGTTCTCACTCGCGCCATTTAACCCGCTTGTGCAGATTGCCAAGAGAATTGCTGCCGAACTACCGGGTCATGACTTTGAGTATGTCGTGCTATCGCATGCATCTCGTGTCGAGGGCCGACCGTTCAGTCTCGGCCTTCTTCAGGGCATGCTATCGCAAATTGGGCTGGCGGAAGTCAAGGCAGAGCGTGTATTCGCGCAGCCGGAAGCAGTAGAAGACTTGAGTGAAGTCCAAGATGAAGTTGCACCAGGGCCGCTGCCCGACAAACTCACGCAACTCGTTCGACGCATGGCCGGGCGGGACCATACAGTATTCGAGTACCTTCAGAAGAAGGACATTGCACTGGATAAACTGTCCTCTTTGTGCGGCGACAAGCGTGCCGAGATTATCAGGAGGTCGGCTCCAATTCTGAGGGTCAGAGAGGAATTCCTGAGGCCCGTCAAACCCGGGGTGGGTGGGGAGTCTTCCGCCCCAGCCGCTCAGGTGGAGGACTTCGCCCACAGAGGTAGAAAAGCAATTCCGAGTCTCTATGCCGGTGCGGCGAATCTCTTCGACATGTTGGAGGGTAATCCCCGCCTGTTCATTGCAACGATGGGACCACTCGTCGAGGAATACTCGACTACGCGGAGTCCGGTGTCGACCAGCCGTCAACTCAACGAGGTAGTAAAGACGATAGATCGATTCACTGCTCTTCTGAAGACCATACCCTGCCCCGCCGGGACTGAAGCAGTAGGGCACAGACGAGGGATAGACGCGCCTCTTGATGTCATTGGCGAGTATTTTCACCGGAAGATAGTTCTCGAACCTTTCTCTCCCACTCCGCCGGGGTCATTCAGAGTCGACAGGGGTGCCTGGAGGGAGTTCCAGGCGAGTCTTGGCGAGGCCTTTAATGCGGGTGCAATCGTCCTGGTCCCGGAGAATGAGACTGAGGCCGTGCTTCATGAACTTGAAGGTCATAGGTTCAGGCTCTGTTATCTTCTCGCGCCACACTATCAGATCCCT
>Ga0315288_10003520_pt1 | contig 20025 bp, 17 predicted proteins | sample YL17G11_20_MG_FD_203454 | JGI IMG/M metagenome (GOLD analysis project Ga0315288, IMG submission 203454) | Sediment microbial communities from Yellowstone Lake, YNP, Wyoming, USA - YL17G11_20 | ecosystem: Environmental > Aquatic > Freshwater > Lake > Sediment | place: USA: Wyoming | collected... | reverse complement strand
GTCTTCTGGGGTAAACTCCCTCTCAGGATTCTCGTTGAGTACTACAACGCCATAACGGGCTGGGACATAACCTTTGAAGATCTCATGAAAGCAGGCGAGCGAATATGGAACTTACAGCGAGCCTTCAACATCAGAATGGGGACATCAAGAAAGGACGATACCTTGCCAGACAGGTTTCTGAAGGAGTCAGTGAACGAAGGTCCTGCGAAGGGACAAATCGTCGAACTCGAAACTATGCTCGCAGAATTCTATAATGAACGTGGGTTAGATCAAAATGGCAAGCCAAGCAAAGACAAGCTGCTTGAACTGGGCCTAGACTGGGTTGCGGAAAAACTATATCCGGACTAAAATAGCAGGGTGCGAATCATCTTCCATTTCATTTCTTAACTCTAATTCGCGCATCTGCTACTGCACAGCCTTCAGGGGATACGATTACCGGATTTAGATCCATCTCGGCAATTGGCTGTTCAGAAACTAGGAAGGACACCTTTGTCATAATGTCAGCGAGCTTCTTGATGTCAATTGGCTTTTTGCCTCTGAAACCCTCAAGTAACCTTGCAGCCCTAGTGTCCGAGATCATCTCTGAAGCTTCCGCTTCAAAAAGGGGCGCCAACCCGTAGGATAGATCCTTGAAAGCCTCAACAAACACGCCTCCTAGACCAAACGCCACTACGGGGCCGAAGTCCTTATCCACAGTTGAGCCAATAATGACCTCAACGCCTGACGACAGCTGGTTCTGGATTATTACGCCCTCTATTCGCGAGTCGGGCTTCGCACTCTGGATGCGCTCTACAATCTCCTTGAATGTTCTCGCCGCCTCTTCGGGATCTCCTACATTGGTGACTACGCCACCAAGGTCCGACTTGTGTATTATGTCAGGAGACAGCACTTTCATGACAACGGGGAATCCTAGCCTTGAAGAACATGATCTTGCCTCTGAGTCCGTTTTGGCAACGTAGTCCGTAGTCGTTTCAATCCCGTAAGATCTCAAGACCTCTTTGCTTTCAATCTCCGAGAGCATATCCCGACCCTCAGAGAACACCTTCCTGAATACTGAATTTGCGAGATCTCTTTTGGAATCTGCTGATTTTGGCAATGGCCACTCCTTCCTCATTCCCGCTTCTATCAGACCTTCAACGGCTCTGACCACGCGTTCGCTCGTCGGGTAGGTTGGTACGCCAGCCTCCTCCAGCTTCGTTATCAGCTGCCTCGAGAACTCGCCCCCAGTTGCCCAGCAGACGATAGGTTTGCCATGCTCCTGAACTTGCGCGATTGAATCAACAACATCAGGAGACAATGGCGGGTTAAGGAAGACTATGAAATTGAGTATCGCATTAATTGATGGATCCTCCAGAATGATCTTGAATGTTTGTTGATAGTCTTCGCGTGTAGCACTCCCTGTCAAGTCCACGTATTCGCCGATTACCGCGTAAGGTGGCAATGAGGAATGTAGCTTGTCCAATGTTTCCTTGGAATAGTTGACGATTGACAGGTCATGTTCATGACATAGATCCGCTGCCGCCACTGATGGGCCGGCCGCATTTGTTACGATGGTAACATTCCTACCTTTCGACGGCGGTTGTTTCTCAATGGCTTTTGATATGTCAAAGAGTTCCTCGAATGACTCTGCGAGGATCATTCCTGAACGCTTGAATATTGATCTACATACCTGGTATGAGCCAGTTATCGCTCCCGTATGACTCCTTGCAGCTTTTGACCCTTCCACTCTGCCTGTCTTCAGAACTACGATGGGCTTTGTTTTTGTGACTTCCCGTGTCTCTTTGATGAGTTGTCTTCCGTCACTGAGACTCTCCAAGTGTAGAGCGATCACTTTGGTGAATTGGTCGCGGCCAAGGTAACGAACCATGTCAATTTCATTCACATCACACCTATTCCCAAGGCTGACAAGTCTCCTGATGCCTAATCTTGAGTCTGTGGCCCATTCAAGGAAGGTAAGGCCAAATGTGCCGCTCTGTGTCACAAATGACAATCCTCCAGGATTCGGCCTTACCATCCGATCATGCGGATAGAAGAAAGTGTCCAGCCTTGAGGTACTGTCGAAGACTCCGATGCAGTTAGGTCCGATTATCCTCATTCCGTATCTGCGGGCAATTGTTACTAGTTGTTCTTCATACGAGGCTTTCTCCTCCCCCATCTCCTTGAAGCCGCCTGATACTATGATCGCGTTCTTGACACCTCTTGCTCCTGCTTCTTCAACGAGCTTTGGGAGGATGTTTGAGGCAGCAACGTACACTGCGAGATCGATTCTTTCCTTGACATCACTTATTGACGGGTAGCATTTCAAGCCGAGTATGGTTTCGGCGTTTGGATTGATGGGGTAGACTTGACCTTCAAATTGGTATTGAGATGCGTTTCGCACCAATTCGTGACCGATTTTTCCAGGTTTTGAAGAAGCGCCTACGATGGCAACGCTTTGAGGCGAAAAGAAATTGTCTAAGGGATCTCTCTGGTCTTCAGAGCTCGGATCGTTCATGCCATTCACTTTCTCGTGTTTGTTTTGAGTTCTTGATTCAGTTCAAGAAGAAATCAAATCTAAGTTGTAAGTTCCAGCCTACTCTCACGGGTATTCAATTAGCTTACTTTATACTCTGAGAGCTGCAGCGGTTTTCCCTCAAACATCCTCCGCATGAGCAGCAAAGCGTCCTTCTCCGTAACGACCTTTGGGTTGTGTGCTAGAAGCCTTTTCACTGTGACCATGTTTTTGGCCATCGATTCAAGATCGGACTCTTTGATTCCTATCTCTCTCAGGGAGAGCGGGCTATTCACGTTCCCCATTAGTCTCCTCACAGCTGCTACTGCATTAAAGGCATTCTTGTCTTCAGCAACTTCGGTCTCCTTGACGCCTGCAGCCTCCGCGACTGCTCCTAACTTGGACAGGCAGGCTGAAGCGTTGAACTCCATCACGTACGGAAGCGCGAGGGCGCATCCGAGGCCGTGGGGGACCGTTACTGTGAAAGAATAGGCTGCAGCGTGTCCGGCTAAGACGCCTGATATGGCCAGAGAAATTCCTGCAAGCATTGAGGCCAGTGACATATCACGTCTGGCCACAAGATCTTTCCCGTCTCGGTATGCTTTGGGCAGACTTCTGAAGATGTGTTTGACAGCATCGATTGCCAGAGGCTCACAGAATGAGTTGAGATCAACTGACATCAGCGACTCAACGGCATGTGTCAATGCATCCAGACCAGTGGCGGCGGTGACGCTTGGAGGCATGGTTACCGTTAGCAAAGGATCGATGATGGCTACGTCGGCTATGTTGTAGGGGCTAACGATCCCGAGCTTCAAATGCTCCTCTCTGTTGGAGATGATTGCGTTCATGGTGATTTCAGCTCCGGTGCCTGCAGTTGTTGGAAGTAGTATCTTCGGTACGCTTGGGTTCGGTACCTTTCCGACTCCAATGAAATCGGCGATAGGGTTGGGATTTGTGATGCAAATTGATGCTAACTTCGCCATGTCAAGGGAGCTTCCGCCACCTAGACCGATGATCAAGTCGTAGCTAGAATCCCTAGCTACTTTTGCCACCTGCTCTGCAGCTCGCATACTTGGTTCGGGTTCGACTTCGTCAAAGACATCTGTTTTGATACCGGAATCCTGCAGGGGACCTAATATCTGGGAGCTTGTCCCCAGTTTGCTGATCACTGGATCCGTGATTAGAAGCGCGCGTCTTGGACCAAACGCCTTAGCCAAGTTTGGAACTTCTTTGGCGGCACCCTCTCCGAACAAGATCTTTCTTGGAAGTTCAATCGTGAACTTAGCACTATGCGACAAGTTGTGTAGCCTCAGGAAGGAGCATATTCCTCAATTCATATAGATAAAATTATGATGAGGTGGCTAGCGCGCGCCTCAAGCACACTTACAAGCCCAATTCTCTTAGCAGGCGCGCGCTAGAGTGAGATATGGAAATATTCTGCACTGATATATACGGCAAAAGTTAAGGTAAAATATGTTGATTCGTGAAATCAAGAGTCTCAGGGTTGTTGAGAATGATTGAAGGAATGATCTTGGAGCATGTTGGGATAGTCGTAAAGGATCGTGACGCATCGGTAGAATTCTACACCAGAATAATGGGCTTTAAGATCCTCAGAAAATACGAAACTGACACAATGCGTGTTGCATACATGTATCTTGATGATCAGCTCCTAGAAGTGAACGAGTTCTTAGCCAAAGACAAACCCCTGGGGCTCTGGCATCTCGGATTCCGTGTGGATGATATGGACAAGGCAATGGCCGAGCTGAAGAAACATGGCGCTGAGTACGTCGACGGCCCCACAAAGTTTCAGCCCAAAATATACGCCACGGCGGATGTGAGTAACGAGAAGCTTCTGCGAGCACTCAGGCCTCCAACTGATCAGCCATACTGGAGGATATCAAATTTCAGAGATCCGAACGGCGTCCTCCTCGAACTACTTGAACGCTAGCGCGCGCTTCTCGAAGGCATCTTGACGCGCGCGCTCAGCTGCTTCGGACTGCTTGCATAATAGCATCCACTAGGAGAACATCTTGGTTGAAGGCGTAATCAACCCCAGATTGCTTATCAAAGAGCCATTCATGCTTAGGATCATTTACTCGCGCCACGATACGCGGTACGCGGAATTCATTCTTCGCTAGCATGGCTATCGAAAGATTCTTTTCATCGGTTCCTGTCAGGACCGCTAGGACATCTGCTTTTTCTATCCTCGCCCTCCTCATGGTCTCGAGTCTGGAGCCATCACCCATAACTGTCAACACAGATGGAACTTTCTTCGTCAGATCTTCTAACGCATCTGAATTGATATCAATAACGGTGACCTTGTGTCCCTCCGAGGTGAGTCTGCTAGACAAGTAGGCTCCTGCCCCACCGCTACCAACAACAACGACAAACATCTTTGCATTACTCCCTAATGGCTGAGAAGCTCCTCAACCCTATTCATGGCTGTAGTTGAGACTGCTAGAGTAAGAAAATCATTCTCCTGAAAGATCATGCCCAGGTATGGTATGAGCGCTTCTCCTTGTCTTGTGATCGCGACAGTCATAACTTGGCTTGGGACGTTTATTGACTCCACCGGTCTCCCCACCAACCCAGGGGGTACTGCCAACTCAATAATCTGGACCTCTCCATTCCCAATCGTCAGCTTAGAGTAAAGTTCGGGGTGGACCAGTACATCTTTTATGAAGTTTGCTCCCCACTCGATGGGTGAGATTATTGATATTCCTAGCTTTCTGTAAACCTCAGCACTAGAAGGATCAAAAACTCTTATTGCCAGTTTAGGCACACGGAATTTGTTTCTCGCGATTATTGCCAAAGTAGCATTGAGGGTGTCACTATTGGTCACTGAGGCCAAGGCGTCGGCGTCCTGTATCCCTGCCTGCATAAGTATATCCCTATCAAGTACGTCCCCCTCGATCCGTGTACCTTTGAAATTGGGGCTTAAACGTGAGAAGGATTCAGGGTCCTTATCGATGACTGCCACTGTATGGCCTTCGGTATTAAGAAGCTCAGCCAGATACGAACCGACCCTTCCACATCCGACTACAATGACATTCACTAAAGATCTCACCTATTCGGGCCTCGGGTCCTCCTGTCTAGACGCCTTACTAAGAATTTCCTCACTTCATCAGCTAAAAGTATTGTTGGTGCGAAGATGAGCGGGAAGAGCCAATGTTCAGGCAGCAACGGAGCTGTACCAAAGACTGGCTGAAGGATCGGAGTATATACCAATGCCAAAATGACAGTCAATTCAAAGGCAAGTCCCATAGGTAGTAGTGGATTAATTCTTAGGCTTCTTCTGAAGCTCGACGATCTCTCCGTCCTGCAGGCGAAGACATTTCCGACTTGGGACATGACTATGCCGACAAGGGTCATGGTTGTAGCCATGGCGTAGATAACCGTTCCTGGCTGTGCGAGAGAGTCCGCCCCGTATCCGTTGATGAAGTTCATCCAGAAGTAGCTTGCCATAGCTGCAATTGACTCAATTCCGCCAAGGAACAATAATGAATGTGCGAGCAATGCGCCACTCAATATGCCTTTTTTACGCTGTCGCGGAGGGAATTTCATGACGTCCTCCTCTGGAGGTTCAGCCCCCAAGGCTAGGGCAGGCAGCATGTCTGTTCCCAGGTCAACAGACAGGATCTGCATTACAGTAAGTGGTAAGGGTACCCTTGCCAAGACATAGAACATGAACGGGACCGCCTCAGGTACGTTGCTCGCGAAGATGTATCTTGTGAATTTCTTTATGTTGTTGTAAACAGCCCGTCCCTCTTCCACAGCGTTGACTATAGATGCGAAATTGTCATCGGTAATGATCATGTCCGCTGCTTCTTTGGCGACATCTGTTCCAGAAATTCCCATAGCCACACCAATGTCCGCTCTCTTGAGAGCCGGGGCATCATTCACTCCGTCGCCAGTCATGGCAACGACATGGTTCAATGTTTGGAGGCCGAGGACGACTTTCAGTTTGTGCTCAGGAGTGATTCGCGCGAAGATAATGTTCTCTTCTTGGAGGGTCTTCTGGAGTGTTTCGTCTGAAAGTGAATTGATATCTTCACCAGTAATTATTCGGGCTCGTCCGCTTATTATGCCGAGTCTTCTCGCAATGAACTCAGCTGTCAGGCCATAGTCGCCTGTAAGCATTAGGACACGGATGCCTGCCTGCTTGCACTTACGTATGGCTTCCTCAACCTCGGGGCGAGGCGGGTCCATCATCGCAGCTAATCCAAGAAATGTCATCGCAGTCTCTACGGACTCAGTCGCCATTTTCTCAGGGATTCCTGTTAAGTCTCTGTAGGCAATTCCCAGAACCCTGAGGCCTTCTCTTGCGTAGTTGTCAATCTGACTTCTTATTGCCATACGATCTGAATCTTGAATTGACAGTACCTTGCCTTCCATGACAATCGTGTCGCACAGATCGAGCAGTTCTGCCGGTGCCCCTTTCACATAGGCTCTGAGCTCAGACGGCTGATCGATCGACCGGCTATTGTCACCATGTCTGACTATGACACTCATTCTTTTTCTCTTAGAGTCGAATGGAAGCAGGGCCCCTCTTACTTCTTGATGGGAATATGTCAAGCCTGCTTTGAGGGCCGCCACCAGTAGTGCACCTTCCGTGGGATCGCCCAGGATGCTCCATCCTCTTTGTTGATCGGTTGGCGCTATAAGACGGGAGTTGTTGCAGGTCATCGCGGCAGTCAGTAGCAGCTGGAGATCAGGATGATCGCCAGCGTGTTCCTCTCCAAGACCTGAGGAGAAGGTTCCCTGCGGGTAATAGCCTGCACCAGTGACCTTGATGTCACGACCTCCAACCCATATTCGAGTGACAGTCATTGCATTGCAGGTCAAGGTGCCTGTCTTGTCAGTGCAGATTACCGTAGTGCAGCCTAGCGTCTCGACACTTGAGAGCTTCTTTATCACCGCTCGCCGTTTGGCCATCCTCTGCATCGACATTGCCAGCGATAGGGTGACTGTTGGAAGTAATCCTTCGGGAACATTAGCTACGATCATCCCTATTGCAAACAGGAAACTCTCGGCTGCAGCAAGGCCAAGGGATAGAGCCGCCAAGAAAACGATTGCACCTACCAGAATCGCGACGAATGTCACTATGAGAGTCAGTCTTCTGAGCTCCTTCTGGAGCGGGCTCTGCTCCTCTTGGATAGTCTCAGTCAGATGAGCAATTCTACCAAATTGCATGTTCATACCTGTTGCAAAGATCACGGAGACTCCTGACCCTGAGGCAACGTTGGTTCCACCGAAGATCATATTCGGCAGTTCGTAAGGGGTCTTGTGTGCCTTCGCTGCGATAGGTTGTGAAGTCTTGGGTACAGGTCTAGACTCGCCAGTTAGGGTGGACTCATCTGTCAATATCTCAAAATTCTTTATGACCCTGCCGTCGGCGGGGATCCTGTCGCCCTCAGATAGAACAATCACGTCTCCCGGAACTATGTCCTTGGCAGGGATCTGTTTCTCAGTTCCGCCACGAATAACTCGGGCGTATTGAGGAATGAGTTTCTTCAGCTCCTTTGTTGTCTTTTCTGCTCTGTATTCCTGCCAGAAGCTGAAGACCGCATTTATCATTATGACGCCAACTACTGCGACGGCAAGCTGAGGCATGGCGCCAATGTAAGCCATAACGGATGCTGACCATAACAGGATCGCCATAGGATGTGTTAGATTGACTGCAAATCTCTGGGTGAGGGGCTTGCCTCTAACCTCTCTAATCTCGTTGGCGCCGTAACGTGTCAGTCTCGAGAAGGCCTCATTGTCACTGAGACCATCAGACTGTGTATTAAGAGCCTCCAAGACTTTCTCTGCGGATCTCGAATAATATGCTTCCAGATCAATGCTATCTATCTTGGACAATTCGTAGGACCTTGAATGAGCTTTCTATCCGAGAGAGAGGTGATTAATGAACCTTTTAGAGCACGCTACCTATAGTCAATTCTCTGAAGTGCTGGATGCTGCTCGGTCAATATGCTCCAATTCTGTTATGATATCACATGCTGGGACAAGATAAATAGGCAGTCAGCGACTACTCCTGCCAATACTCTGAGGTAAATCCAATATTGGAGCACGCCATAGAGACATTTAACCTCACAAAGCAGTTCAAAGATCTAACCGCAGTCGATCATCTCAACTTTAAGATCAAGAAGGGTGAGATCTTCGGTCTGCTAGGCCCCAATGGTGCAGGAAAGACAACCACCATCTCAATGCTCTGCACAATTCTCAGGCCGACTGAAGGTACAGCAACCGTCAACGGTTACGATATATTAAAGGAATCCGGAGAAGTCAGGAAGTCAATCGGCATAGTATTCCAAGAACCCAGCGTAGATGACATCCTTACCGGCAGAGAGAATCTTCAACTTCACGCGATGTGGTACAGAGTGCCAAAGGAAACACGAAAACAAAGAATAGATGAGGTTCTAAAGCTGGTCGGCCTTGAATCCAGACAGCACAGTCTGGTGAAGACCTACTCTGGAGGTATGAGACGACGTCTTGAACTCGCACGCGGCTTGCTGCATTTGCCCAAGGTACTATTCCTGGATGAACCAACACTTGGACTGGATCCCCAGACCCGCGAACACATATGGGAATACATCGAACGCATGTCCAAAGAGAAGGATATGACGATTGTCTTGACCACGCATTACATGGAGGAAGCAGACAGGCTTTGCGACCGGATAGCCATAATCGACCAAGGCAGGATAGTGGTCATGGACACGCCTGAAGTGCTGAAGGGAAGTGTCGGTGGAGACATAATCTGCCTGAAGACGGCTGTTACCGATACTGAGCGGTTCAGGAAGATCACCAGTGTCAGCAATATCGAGGTGGAAGATGGCTATATTGTGCTTACAGTAAGAAATGCAGGTGAACACCTCCAGGAAATCCTTAATCTAGCTGGAAAGGTCGAAAGCGTTCAAATAAGGCCTGCGAGTTTGGATGATGCTTTCATCAGCTACACTGGAAAGGAGATCCGGCCTGATTCAGGCGAAGGCGGTATCGCCCAAAGAATAGTCCGGGAGAAAACCCTGAGATGAATGAAGCTGAGGCAATATACGCTCTATGGTACAGGGAGTTCAAAGTCTTTACTCGTGAGAAATCGCGAGTAGTTACATCAGTCTTTACTCCTCTACTTTGGATATTCGTGTTTGGCGGCGGGCTGGGCTCCACCATAGATATCGAAGGAATAAACTACCAAGTTTTCATATATCCGGGAGTCCTCGCAATGAGCGTTCTATTCTCTTCGGTTTTCTATGGGGTCTACATCATATGGGATAGAAAGATCGACATACTCAAGGAGGTTCTTGTCGCGCCTCTCTCGAGGACATCTATCTTTGTGGGTAAGGTTCTCGGCGGATGTACTGACTCGATGATCCAAGCCTTCCTCATGCTCATGATAAGCTTCACTGTCGGAGTCTACCTCACGCCTTATGCCTTTCTTATGGCTGTTCTGGTGCTTTTTCTTCTCTCTCTCAGCCTAGTTAGTGCTGGGCTGATTATTGGGTCGGTCATGGAGAGCCCAGAAGGATTTAACATGATTATCAGCTTCCTTGTCTTTCCACTCTTCTTCTTCAGTGGTGCACTTTATCCATTGAACAATCTCCCGCCTTGGCTTGCGGCAATAACGTATATTGACCCCGTGACATATGGTGTAGACGCCCTCAGAACAGTTACAATAGGAGTGTCGCGATTTCCGATCTATCTGGATCTATCTGTCTTGGGTGGTTTTGCCTTAGTGATGTTCACGGTTGGGACGATAGCTTTCGAGCGCATGAACGTTCTATAGAGAATGCCATTATCGTTCAATTCGAATCTCTTTGTATCCAAATTCACAAAGGAGTCTGAAGATCGTTGGTCGCTACATGGCGTCTCCTAGACCTCGGTGAGCTGCCGCCCATATCCACCCAAGCAGTATATCATGCCGTGGGCATTGCTGTTGATCAAGGTCTGGCCGAGAATACGATCATATTCTGCAGCCCGAGCAGTCCACTCGTATGCCTAGGGTATCACCAGGAGCCAGGGATTGAAGTCGACGTGGAATATTGCAGACAGAAGCAACTTCCAATTGTGAGGAGAATCTTGGGGGGAGGAGCAGTCTATCTAGATGGAGATCAGCTGTTCTATCAGATAGTGGTCTCCAAATCCGAACCAGAAGTCCCGGCTAGTATGCAAGAGATCTTCCGAAAATTCTTGAAAGCGCCAGTCAAGACCTATAATGACATTGGTATACCTGCTAGCTACCGGCCCCTCAACGACATAGAGGTTAAGGGAAGAAAAATTAGCGGAAACGGCGCAACTGAGATCGGCAGATCTGCTGTTCTAACGGGCAACATAATATTTGACTTCAACTTTGATGAGATGACGAGGATACTGAAAGTCCCCAGCGAAAAATTCAGAGACAAAGTGGCAAAGACGCTCAGAGAGAGACTGACCACCATAAAGAATGAACTTGGTAGTGTCCCAAGCAGAGATAGTGTAAAAGATCTGTTGAGAAGAAATTACGAAACTAGCCTCAACGTGAAACTCGTCAGTGACGAACTTGCGCCAAGAGAGAAGGAGCTTATTGCGTCACTCCAAGAAGAATACAGATCCCACGAATGGCTATATTCGATAGAGAATCAGCACGAAGGCATCATCCAGAAGCGGCGTCTCAAACTATCGGGAAGAGCCTACATCGGTGAGGCGGTACACAAGACCGGAGGAGGCTTACTTAGGGTTCTCGTTGAGACGTTGGACGACAGAATAGTGGACATTATGATTAGCGGAGATTTCTCCTTGGTTCCTATGGATTGTCTAAAAACATTGGAAAGCGAGCTTAGAGGTGTCGAGGCGTCAAGAGAAGCCCTAATCGATCGTGTCAAAGATTTCTATAGTGACCACAGAGTCGAATCACCGGGAATGAATCATGAAGATCTTGCTGACGCAATAATTCTAGCTTCAACTCAAAGCCGAGGCTGAGTAGCGCGCGCTAGGAGACAGGTGAAGGTTCTGGTCCCTCGATCTTCTTTTTCGTCACACCGGTCCTTTTCGGAAAACCTCTAGGCGCATTCGCTGGAAGATCCATTCTTTTGCGAAGCCTATATATTGTGGAGAAAGAAACGCCGAGCTCCCTAGATATTTCGCGATCATTCAATCCATTCTTATACAATTCTGAGAATCTGTCCGTTGGGACCTTTTCCGGTTGACGCTGTGGGGCCTCTGTCTTCCTTTTGAGCTGTTTGGTCGTCTTCTTCATATCCTCTATATGTCCTTCCAACTTCTCGATAGCAGCCCAGAGGCTTCCAGAGGTAGGGCTTCCGCACCTATCACAGAAATTGGACTGGTGAACCAGGACATTTCTGCAATTAAGGCAAGAGTAATTTCCCGCCATCTGTTGCACCATCTTGTTTGAATCTGGAATACCTGTTCTTTAAGCACGCTGAAGGCTTGACTTGGGTGTCACAAAGGTAGTTTATTCACTTCCCAACCTAAATGCTTTGGGTTCAAAACGGATATGCGCTCAGATCAATGGGGGTATCTTCTCTTGGCAAAGCGCTTAAAGCACAGATAAGGCGTTTTTCCGATCTAATCTTGAATCTTCAAAGCGACAGTGATGAATGGCAATTGAAGAGGCTGAATCTGACTAGGTCAGTTATACATCTTTCAGGCCTTAGTGTGGTCTTTCTAAGAAAACTCGTAGGCGTAAACCTAACGCTGTCTTTGATAATGATAGTTACTTTCATTTACTTGATTTCTGAATTGCTGCGTTTGAGAAACAAGAGTTTCCCGTTGATCAATCTGACGATCAAAGCTTCAAGGAACGAAGAAAGAAATCAGCTCATCATTAGGCCTGTGTACTATGCCGTCGGAATTGCCGCATCCATGATAATTTTCCCAGAGAACATTGGAAATTCGGCAATTACAATCGTGACCCTTGGAGATTGCCTAGCCGGGTTGTCGGGAACAATAATAGGAAGAACCCCAATCCCTTACAACAGGGACAAGACAATTGAAGGTAGCTTGATAGGGTTCATCTCAGCTTTCCTAGTTTCCTGCGTGTTCGTTTCTGTTCATGTGGCTTTCTTGGGAGCGCTGACGGGGGCATTTGCTGAAAGCTGCGACAGACTGTTAGATGACAACTTAGCTGTACCGTTAGCTTCAGGACTAGTCATGTCTCTTTTATCGTTGCCATTTCCGTGATTATCGTCGAACCAAGATGTCGCCAAGGCTTTTTCTATCTGTAAAATCACGATGGCCTCTGTTACCCCTATGATGCCGCCAAATATCACATCTGAAGGCCAGTGGGCGCCAACGTAGACTCTACTGTAGGCTATGATTGAAGCAAATGTCAACAGGAATGGAAGTACTCTTGGGAGTCCTTTTCCAATGATCACTGCTGAAAGGAATGAACTCTCGGCATGTCCGCTGGGGAAACTGAAACCCCGATCCGTGTCTAGGATTCTGGCCTCGGGTAGGACTTGGTATGGTCGCGGTATGTGCAGCAGCCCCTTCATTGTGTAATTCAAGGCACCATCAATCGATAGTGCAATGAACAAGAGTGCAGCATCTTTTCTTCTTCCTTTGTACCACAGCACAGCTGCAATTCCAAACCAGAAAATTGTTGAACCAACACGAGTGAGATATTTGGCCACAGTATCTAGGACAGGAGTCGAGAGTCTCACGTTGACCAGCAGAAATATTTCCTTATCCAAGGTTGACAGCGGAAATAGGCCCGATATTCCTTGGGCGCGTTGAGGGCCCTTAAGCAGGTCTTCAGCTAGTTCGGCCAGAAAAAGGAAAACTAAGATTATTGCCAACGGTGCCAAGATGTTTAATGCTTTCTTGAGGTGGATGGCAAGTCTGCTCTGTATATTCAACTTGTTGTCCATCCATTTGGTCCTGCTGGGACGGTCTCATTCGGAACGTAGTGAGTGCAAGTTCTCCATGGGTGACGTGCAGGGTAGTGTTTGGCAATCATTCCGCAAGGTCTTTCCGCATTTTCCACTGGGTTATACGTCCAAATAATGTTGGTCCTTTATCTATAATCTTGTAGCCGTTCTTCTGATAGAAACCTACAGCGTTTTCCCTTCCGTTCAGAATTATGTATTGTGACCCGTTCTCCTTGGCTCTTCTCTCTAGCTCCCTCAAGACTAGACTTCCGATGCCTCTGCCTTGGAAAGAGCTGTCCACTGCCATGTATCTAACCTGCGCCTCATCACTCGAGTTGAAGTGAGCTCTCCCCACAGCGATCACTTCGTCGTTCAAGCAAGCCATGACATGGATCGCCTCCTCCTCGTACTCGTCCCTTTGGCTTCCTTTAGGTTGATTCCAGGGTTTTCTAAGGATCTTCCAGCGCAAATCGTAGTATTTGTCAAAGTCCTCAGGTTTCTTTGGTTGACAGATCCTGATCTTCTGAGTTCTTGGACACAAATTCTCCATCTCTTTGTAAGCACACCTCGAGATTCTGTTCCCAGTAGCCCTGTGTTATGCGTTTTTCACCGAATAGCTTTTTAGTGCGGAGAACGATCTAGTCTCGTTGATGAGTTATGGCTTTATTACTCTTAGGAGCTCTCGCAGGTGGCGCATTAGGAGGCTTCGGAGGATGGGCGTTGGGTGGACTGACTGGAGCAGCTTTGGGTGGCCTTGCCGGAGGTGCTGTGGGCGGGCTCTTGGGTGCAACAGCTTATAATTATCCACGACAATACCCGGCATACGTCTTTCCTTACTTACCTTCGAGGTATCACTTCCAGCCATATTTCTTTGCGTACCCCACTGTAACCTACTTTAGGCCGCCTGTCATAGGCTACTGGTAACGTGACGCCATCTCCCATTTTTTGGGTAGACTCTTACGCCTGTTGCCGCACTAATTTCGCGCGCTAGCTTCGCAAGATGAACAGAGCACTCTTACAGAGTCAGCGGCGCGCTATCACCAATAAGAACTATAGGGTCACATTTCATTCTTTCATCACTAAGTAGATATGACAGTTTCCGCGCTTCTTGGTTCACGGTGACGCATCATGACCGACTACGACCTGAAGATTGGGACTCAGGGGCCCATATTCCCACCGATCGATAACGTTCTGAAGACCGTGAAGAAATTCGATGGGCTCTACGATTCTGTGTGGTGGCCTGACCATCTGATGGGGTGGATTCCTGACGCCTTATGGCAGCCTGAGTTGATCGAGCTTTCCAAGTTCCAAAAGAGCCCTCACACCTTTCTCGAAACCCTGACGACAATGGCTTGCGTCGCAAGCAACACTTCGAGCATTCTGCTGGGCTCTGCAGTAACGGAGACCTTTAGACGACATCCCGCGATGTTAGCTCAGGCCTTCCTTACTTTGGACCACATATCAAAAGGAAGAGCGATACTGGGCATAGGACCTGGCGAAGCTGAGAACGTAGTGCCATACGGGATAAGGTGGCGCTATCCTGCAAGAAGACTCAGAGAAAGCATAGAGGTGATAAGGCTTCTCTGGTCTGGGAGGATTTCAGACTATGATGGGCAAATATGGAAGTTGAGAGATGCCGTTTTATCGCTTCCTCCAGAGAGAGAAGGAAAGTACCCGCCAATATGGGTGGGTGCTCACTCCAATAAGACGCTGGAGATAACTGGAGAACTTGGAGATGGTTGGATTCCAGAACATCTGGAGATCAATGAATACTTCGAAAAGCTCAAGATGATCAGGGACGCTTCCAAGAAGGCTGGAAGAGAACCTGACAGTGTGACTCCGGCCCTCCTCACTTCTCTGATACTGGCCGAGGATAGTGAAGACTGTCGCCAAATGTTGGGGTCTGTCGCCGCCAAGGCTTACGCGCTATTGACCCCGTCAGAGAAGTATGAACAATACGGTTACAAGCATCCTTTTGGGGAGTTCAACGCCTACAAGCAATACATTCCTACAAGGGTAGAGAAGAACCAGATCTTGTCAGCTTTGGAGAAAGTGCCTGAGGAGATTTGTGAACGCAGATACATACATGGAAATGCTGATGAAGTTATCAGAGTGATTGAGAACTACGCTAGGAAAGGGCTTCGGCACATAATTCTTTGGAATCTCACACCGCTTTGTGACTATCAAAAGACAAGAGAATCCTTCGCAATACTGCTGAAGATAGTTGACTACTTCAAGAAAGGAGCAAAGAGGAATCCAGCTCCGTAGGAGCAGGCAGCCTCATACTAGCGCGTGCCACTGGAGGAACGAACAATCAGAACAGCTGATCCCATCCTCATCTTAGTAATTTTCTCACACGGGATGAATCATGTCCTTCAGCTTCTACTGCCAACTCTGCTCCCCACCTTGACGACTGAATTTCAGTTGTCCCATTATACAGCAGGCTTGCTTGTTGCTTGTTTTGTGTTGCCATACTCAATCCTACAGATCCCGTTTGGATACATATGTGACCGCAAGGGCCGGAAGAACATAATGGTCTTGGGACTTATCCTCTACGCAGCCGCCACATTTGCGTGTGGACTAGCCCAAAATGTGATCCAGCTTGGTCTGGCTCAATTCCTAGCGGGGATAGGAGGCGCTTCTTACCATCCCGTTGGCATACCGATTATCTCGCTAGTTGTCAGCAAACAGAAGCGCGGTCAAGCAATGGGTCTGCACCAAACAGGGGGAGCTATCGGCTCCTTTGTTGTTCCTGTAGCTGCAGCGTATATTGGAGTCGTTCTAGGCTGGAGATACAGTTTCATCATACTATCCTTGTTCGGAATGATCACTATTTTCCTCTGGCAAAGAATAGACAAATTGAGATTTGGAGATCAGGAAAAAAGAGAACATACGAATCCTAATAAGATGCTTTTCAAATCCGCAACAGCGAAGTTTCTGCTGCTACTATTCCTCTTTGGGCTGTTACACGTACTTCCTTTCAGAGGACTGACACCCTTTCTTACGACATATGCTACGGAAAAGTATGGCCTTCGCCTAGAGTCGGCTGCTCAGCTGTTATCATGGCTTCAAATAATGGGTATCTTCGGCAGCCCAATCTTCGGGAAATTGTCTGATATCGTAGGAAGGAAGAGGATGCTCGCTATTCTGATTCTATGTCAGTCGCTGGTGATGTACCTTGTTACATGTACATCTTTTGAAATTCTTGCGGTTCTTCTTGGTGCAATGGGTCTGCTTGCATATGGGTGCCTTGCAGTAACAGATACTTGGGTCACGGAAATGAGTGTTGCCAGCATTATTGGCACGTCAGTTGGAGTTGCTGTGACTGCTAGCTTCTTTATCGGGGCGATCATTACTCCGATGATAGGATTTCTCGCGGACCAGATCAGTTTTGACTTCGCATTCAGAATACTATCGGTAGCCACACTGCTGGGGTTGCCAATACTGAGGTCTGTGAAATGTGAAAAGAAAGAAGCGATTGCCACAATGACCTAGTAACGCGCGCTATGTGGCCCTACTTGCCCAACACTATTCCTGAAGGGTCGATCTCCCTTAGAATTCTCAGTTCCTTCTCTGTTGGAGTCTCGCTTGTCTTGACTACCTCAGGAATGATCAGTTCGAAGCCGCAATTTCTCTTGACTTCTTTGAGATCGACGCCAGGATGAATTGAGATGAGCCTCATCCTCTTGGTCTCATGATCAAATCCGTAGACGCCTAGCTGTGTGATGACTCGATACGGCCCAGTATTCTCGGGGAGGCCCGCTTTCTCTCTTCCGCCGGGGCCCGTCAAGTACCCAGGGGTTGTCATGAAATCCAGCTTGTTAACGAATCTCTGTTCGTCTTGCTTCATCAAGATTATGTTTTTGTGGCATAACGATCCAACGTCATTTGCCCCACCGCTGCCTGGGAGCCTTATCTTGGGGTATTGGTAGTCGCCGATCACGGTGGTGTTGATGTTCCCAAACATATCTATCTGTGCCGCTCCCAAGAAGCCATAGTCAACAAACCCAGATTGTAATGCTGACATTACATCATGCATGCTTGATGCAGCTATGCCTCTGTAGAAAGTCCGGGAGTCTCCGACGGAGACCGGTATCACAGGGCATTGAGGGCCAATTCCTCCCGCCTCATACATTATGAGTACGTTTGGAGCATGGGTTCTCTGAGCTAGGACAGTTGCAATTACAGGTAGTCCTGTGCCTACGAATACGGACTTACCGTCTTCAAGAATTTTTGAGGCTATAGAAGCCATCAATTCTACTTGCGTGTAGCCATTACCTTTTTTTGCCATTTGTTACATCTCTAATTTCGTCCGAGGGTTTTTTCCATTCTCTGTAGACGTTTCAACTTCTTCTGTCCGCCTACAAGCCTCAGATACTGATCAAATGAGTCAACTGAGAAGACATACTTGTCGAGATATTCTTGGACGCCCTCATCGGTCTTGGAGATATTGAGCCATTCAGAGATGTGTTCTTCGTCATAGAAGTACTGGAGAGGCATCTGACATGGATGTGCTCCCCAGGGAACTTCTACTACTGCATCAACGTGATAGAACGGTATCGAGGTTCTCCATGGTTGAAGCTGAATTCTGCGGTGAGGAATGATCTGTTCTGTCGTCAAGATGAGTCGCCGGGAAGCTCTTGAGAGCTCAAAGTCCTCGATCAACGATCCGTCAATCTGTGCGTTTCCGAATTTGTCGCATCGGTGGACATGGATGATGCCAACATCAGGGGTGCACGAAGGGATCAAGGTTACTGGTTTCTTGGTGAACGGGCATAGAGCTGTCTTTGCAGAGCTCTTCTTGAAAGTGTCTGTTCCAGCAAGTATTCTTGATGGAACAAATGGGATGCCCATCATGCCAGCCAGGAAGCGCCATTGGTATCCGGCGTTGCTTATCTCTGAAACTACTTTGCATCTTCCGGTCTGCACTGCCCTTCTGGAGGCGTTTGATAGCCCTCTGAGTTCATGTCCAAAGGAATATGCCACTTCAACTTTGTTAACACACCCCGCGCCTACTAGTAGATCTATGTCATGCACTGCGGTCTTGCCAGCCATGGTCAAATCCTGTTTCCTCTGCCTGATCAGTTCATAAATGATGGCCATCGAGACTCGGACATGGCCGAATCCACCGGAGGCCATGAACTCTCCAGAATTCACAAACTTAGAAACAGCTTCCTTTGTACTCATCCTCTTATCTTCAGCTTTTCTGGACTTGTTCTCAAAGACCCAGCTTCGATTCTCGTCAGGATCTCTGAATCCAACGAGTTGCCCTTGTCCTTCCTCAATAGTCTCCAAATGACTGCATCCCGATTTGGCCACAACAGCGACCTAACCCCAATTTAAGCTTTAGAAATTCCTTGAGGTCCTGCTTGCTCTTTTGGCGCGCAGTCAACACACGTCAATTAGCGCGCACCGTGCCTAGCGCGGACAAATAGCATTAGCATATGCGGCAGAAAAGGACGATTGGAACATCAGCGCACAATGACCATTGAGTGCAGTTTGGCCGTTTTCAATTATGATGGGTCAGCACGGGCTCCAAGGGTGCTCTTCTCTCATGCTACCCTGTACATGATGTATTTCCCGTACCCGGTCACTATTCTCGAGTATCCTTTGAGCAATTTGTTTACTTCAGGACTGTCTGTATCCACCAACAATGGTCTTCCTCTTAGCGTGGCAATCTTGTTCTCTGTGGCGATGATTACGATGTTGTCTTTTCCCACTTCTTCTATTACTCTTGAACTTATTTGCTGATTTCCTCTTCCAAATATGTGACCTTGACCGCCTATTACAGTGACTATGATCTTGGTTTTGTTTTCTTCAGCCAATGCCAATAGTCGGTTTTCGTTTACGTCTGATGCAACTAATCTCTTCTGACGGATTGCGTCAACACCAAGTAAAGCATATTTCAGGCCAAGTTGCCTCATGATGGCCTTTGTCGTCGTTCCCGGTCCGATGACATAGAGGTAATCGTCTTCCATATCCTCTAGGATTTGCCAAGCGATCGATTGAATATCTTCCTTTTCGGAGGCGGTGCTTCCGGTCTTTGTCCCTTGAATCATGTGGTTCTCATAGGGGACTCTCAAGTACCCGTACAGCTTTGCAGACACTCTGTTATGTCTGAAAGCTTCCTCATCGATGTCCATGACTTCTGATTCCTGCGTGGATAGCTTGTCCTGCAGGTAGGCAACAGCGAGAAGGCCTGCTGTTCTAGGATTGATGGCGAAGACTCCGGAGTGGATCTTCACGCCTGCGGGGACGCCGAGAACCGGCAACTTATCTCCAATTGCTTCTTGAATATCCCTTGCTGTTCCGTCACCACCTACAAAGAGTATTAAGTCAACTTCTGATTTGAGCATCGCTCGCGCAGCGTCTCTGGTGTCTTCTGGAGATGTCTCCCCTTCTCCTAGGGCCCCTATCACTTTGGGCTTAAAGCCGCAAGCTTGGGCTTCTGCCTCACCCATGTCACGTGGGTATGTGATCAATTCAATCTGATTCTTGATCGGTAGAACTTCATTGAGGGCTTCGATCGCTCTTGAGGGCGAAGTAGGTTTTGCTCCTAGTTCTATCGCTTTTTTCAGAATCTCTTCTCCGTCGGTTCCTTTCAGGCCGACAGAACCGCCCATACCTGAGATGGGGTTTACGATGAGTCCTAACTTCCTCTTTGAC
>Ga0315288_10003519_pt1 | contig 20032 bp, 12 predicted proteins | sample YL17G11_20_MG_FD_203454 | JGI IMG/M metagenome (GOLD analysis project Ga0315288, IMG submission 203454) | Sediment microbial communities from Yellowstone Lake, YNP, Wyoming, USA - YL17G11_20 | ecosystem: Environmental > Aquatic > Freshwater > Lake > Sediment | place: USA: Wyoming | collected... | reverse complement strand
CGATCCGAATTTGAATTTGACAGTCGGCGCCACACGCTGTTCTGGTCTCTGGAGCACAAAGGACTCAGAGTGGATCAACGCCGAATCTAGTTCGACAACCACAGTTACGTCGAAAACGTTCCAGGCTGTGTTTGAAGCGTGGGGTGAGAAGACGGTGGATTTGTTGAAAGTAGACGTAGAAGGAAACGAGTTGAACGTCTTGGAATCTGCGTTGCCATACATTGAGCGTCACGAAATTCTGCGAATCGCCATTGAAGTCAATCCCAAGCGAGTCGCGAACTTAGGCGGTTCATCGGCTCGATGGGAGGCTGTGTTTGAGCGTGTTTACAAGGCAGGCTATGTAGTGGATACACGTCAACCGGGCTTAGCAGCACCGTTGCATGAGATAAAGCAACAATTTCACCTGGGGCGTGACAGTCCAGACATATGGTTTATTCGACTACAGTAAGAAGGGGGGGGGGGGGGGTAACCTTATTGCCCCACGGCCTCGGCTGCGATATCCCGATTAAAGGAGACGCGTCTTTATTCACTCGAAAAACGCCACACAGTATTTGATGCACGCGTAGCCCTTGGTGAACTCGCGTCTCCGGAGCGCGTCGCCCGACTCGGTGACATACTCGACGAGGCCGCGATTCGTCAACCGCATGTGGTCCGCCGAGAGCAGATCCCACCAGGGTCGCGCACTGATCACCGAGATGTGCTCACCTTGCTGCGCCGAATTCTTCACGTAGGCGCTCTTCATCAACGACATCAACGGATACGGCTCGTAGAAGTCGACGAGTTGCGCGCCCTTGCCGTCGGTGACAATGCGCGGTTCGAAGAGCACCTCGTCGCCGACGGCTGCCGACGTGTTCCTCATGAAGACAATGTTCTCGGCGAGTCCGAGGAACGCATAGCACACACAGTCAGCGGTGGGAAACTTCTCGGCGACACTCTTCGCGAGGCGTTTCGCAGCGGCGAACGTGTAATTGAACGGCGGCTCGTCGGCGGCCACCGTCCACTGTGAGTAGCCGCGCGCCACCAGTTCGCGCGTCAGCAGGCGCCTATTGGCGCGCGCCGCCACCAGTTGCCTCTCGAGCAGTTGCGCATGCACACTGTTGGTGAGATGCGCGCGCGGCTCGAACACGTTGACGATGCGCTCGCGCGAGTGCTGCACCGTGCACTCCTCGCCGCGCAGTCCGTAGGCGCCGAAATCGTAGGTGGCGCCCGGCGCCACGAGGCCCATCGAGCCCGTGAAATACTTGCCGCCCACCAGCAGCACGCCGATGAACACGGCAAAGATCGACACCAGGCCGCACACACTCGTCAGGAAACGTCTATTCTCGGATATCATTGTTTGTTTGGATGTGTGTGCGCGCGCGCGTTTTTGTTTTCTCTTTCTAGGGCGGGCGCGTGCGAACGCGACTGAAAAGAGGAAAAACAAACGACGCCAAATTCCTACGATCAACGACAGTCGAGCATCGACACCAAGTTGACGCCCGTCGTTGTCGGGCAAATCCTCAGCACACATGCGGCGAAAATCCTCCCCGCGCTGGCCGCCGATCCGAGCATGCGACACGTGATGATCGTCTATCCGAGCACGGCGTCGCTGTTGCGGCGCATCAGTGGTGAGTCGGACGAAATGCTGAAAATCTCCATCAACACACTCGAAGACGAGCGTCGCCGTCAGCCAAACAGCGCGGCACTGGCCAACTGCAACGGCGCGAGCGAGTTTTGCGTCACCATTGCGACATTCCTGCCGCTCTCGTTGATTGGCCGCGGACCAGACAGTGTGCTCACGCAGTCGCTGACATGCCTCAAACTGCCAGACTTCTCGTCGCTTCCGCCCGGGCTGCTGCCGCCGTTGCCGCCAGCGGCGCCCCCATCGTCGCCGGTGGAGAAATAAACAAAAAACCGCAAACAAAAAATGAGCAGCGGCGGCAGAAGCGGTGTTATTTTCGTCAACCTGTGCGAGAACGAGAACTGTATTGGGCGAGAAGAGCCCGAGTTCGAGATAGCGGCCGTGGCGCACTGCGAAGATTGTAGGAATTTCCTGTGCGGCGCATGCGAGGAGGCGTGCGAGCGCGTTGTTGTCACAGTCGAAGACAACTTTCTCGGCGGACGAGATTCTGTGGATTTCCTCGTTCCCGTGTGTGATGAGTGCGTCGAGAAGCGTAAACATCAACGTTTGGACGAGCGCCGCGAGCGCCAACGGATCGACGAACTGACGCGCGAGATCGCCGATTCGGAGAAGGCGTATCTTGCGCTCTGTGATGAGGAGCGCGCGCTGAGGCAAATGCGTTCGCGCGTCGAATACGGCCTCGCGGCGGAGAAGCGCAAATTGGAGCGCTTGAAACAGCAACAGAATCAACGACGGCAGCGGCGGCGTTTATTCAAGGAAACGTCGCGCCCATCATCCCCAGAGCAGGCAATTTAGCCGCGTCACAAATAAACTGTAGCACAATGTTGCGAATGTGTGGCATCGGCTCCTCCATGTTGACGCGCGCCGCCACTATCAGGCCGCTCTTCGCGTGCTTGCCGATGTCCTCCATGAGATGCTCGACGGCCGTGTCCGCCGACAGCATGTCGGAGACGATGATGAACGTCGCCAGCGTGCCGGCGGCCGACGCGCGCCACGAGAGCGGCCACGCGGCCGGCACGAGCGCGCGAATGCGCGCGTCGAGCGTGTCGAAGCGCCTATCAAAGTCGTCCTCGATCGCGTGGTCGTCGATGCCCTCGTCGGCGAGGCGTGACGCAATGCGCGCCTCGTGCATCTTCCATTGCGCGGCGAAATTGCCCGGCATTGTGATCGGCGGCGAATGCCGCTGCAGCGTGGCAATGATGCGCATGTCGCGCGCGTCGAGTCGCGTGCCCGGCAGCAGCGCCGCGTTGCTCTCAAAGATGTCTTCGAGCGCTGCGCCATAGCGGAAGCCCTTGAGGCCCGCCGCCGCCGCCCTTTGCTTGCGTTCCTCTTCGTCTTTGGTGCCGATGAGTGGCAGCCGTGCCACGGCGACGGCGGCGGCGGCGGCGGCGGCAACGGCCCCGGCAGGCACAAGTTTGCCGATGAGTGGCGCCGTTTCGAAGCGCTGCGTTGCTGGTGTGACGTCGGGCAGCGGCACGCGCTCGCCGACGTAGCCGGCGATGAAGTCGACATTCGAGTAGCCCCACTGCATCAGCCAGTCGGTATACATGTGCGTCACCTGGCGGTAGAATTTCGTCAGCCGGAAGTTGGGCTTGGCCAACTGCTGCTTCTGCGGGCGCACGACCGACAATTTGCTCAGCCAGCGGCTGTTGTCGGCGTTCTGCAGGTAGGCGTAGACGCGCGCGGTCGTTTCGATGCGCGCCAGCGCCTCGCTTTTCACTGCGTCGACGGTCTCTGTCGGCGAGCCCGTGACAATGTAGGCGATCGGCTGTCGCAGGAGCGACGTCACCATGCCGGTGCCTTCGACATTGAGGTCGGGCAACGCGGCCACCCAGGGCGCCGTGCTAAAGTCGGCGCCGCGTCGGCGCAACTCGTCGACGGCGCTGAAGTCGGACACCGTGCGACGCACGAGTGCGAGGAATTTCACGACTGGCACCAGCACGCACCACATGTGCGCGCCGTAGGACAACTTGCGGTCCGCCTCGCTGTCGATGGCGCCCGCCTCCTGCTCGACGATGGCCGTGTGATCGTTGCCGAGCGCCGCGCACCGCACCGAGCCCAGCGTCAAGCAGGGCACGTATTGGCGCAGCACGCGGCCAACGGCGGCCACCAGCGGGTCCTCGTCGGCGTTCCACGCGGTGCGCGCCCACGTGTTGCAGATGCGCACCGACAAGCAGCCGAGGTCCTCGCAGTCGCCGCTGGCGTAGTCGGCCAACTCGTTGAACGACTCGACGGCGATGCGCTGCTTGTCGGGCTCGTCGGGCATGTCCTCGCAGTCCTTGCCGGCGACGAGCGCCGCCTCGTAGCGCGCCGCGTAGCCGGCCTGCCATGACGCTGCTCGGCGCTTCTCGCGCGCTGCAATGTAGCCGTGCAGCGACTCGGGGTGCCAGGCGGCGAGTTTGGCGGCGGCGTGCGTCTTGTTCTCGCGCTCGAGCGACGTCGTGCGCGGCACCTCGATGAAGTCGCCGATGTAGGGCGCCGACGTCGACGGAATGGCGAGCATCTGGCCGACGGCGCCGCAGCAGCGCACGAACGCGTTGTCGAACGCGTTGTCCTGGCGCGCCATCTGCTCCGAGACGCAGGCGACAAACTCCTTCACCGAGATGTTCTCGCGGCGCAACGAGTAGATGGCCAACTCGTGCAGCCACTTGCGCACCTTGTCGTGCTCGGGCGTGCCCACGCCGGGCACCACGCTGGCGTCGCGCGGCGCCATGACAAACGTGAAGCCCGGCTGCGCGCCGGCGGGCGTCGAGTAGAGCGGCGCGTGCACGCGTTTCACCTCGTCGGTGTGCGGCGTGAGCGCGTAGCCGTGCGCCGCCGCCTCGTCGGTGAACGGCGCCACCGAGCGCTCCATCATCGCCTCGACGTCCGAGTTGAACGACTGCGCGTTGGCCGACACGTAACTGAACTCGTCCAACGCGCCGTCGGCCACCAATTGCACGGCGCACTCGGGCTGGTCGGCCAGGTAGGCGTGCATGCCGCTGACGACGACGTTGCCCTTGATGGCCAACGAGCCGTCCTTGTTGGTGTGCGTGTGGTAGACCAACTGCAGTTCGAAGTCGGTCTTCTTGAGCGCGGCGGCCGAGTTCTTCAGCCGATCGAGCGCCAGCCCGATGGGCAGCAGCGCCTCGCCGCAGCCGCGAATCGTCGGCCGGCCCTCCTCGTTGGGCGTCACGCAGCGGCCCTGGATGCCAATCGTGCTGTCGAGCGGCATGCGATAGGTGTGCGTCTTGGCGTCGTAGACGCCGGCGCGCTTCGCCAGTGGCAATTCGAGGCGCAGTTCGGCGGGCTTCGACTTGCGCTTGCGCTTGTCGGCCCAGAAGACGGGCGCAAAGTGCTTCGAGCGGCCGGGCAACGACGACCACGCCATCAGGTGCGGCGAGCGCTCGTTGTTCGCCAGCAGGCCGCCGTCGTATTTAACAGTGAAAGCGATGATCAACGTGCTACTCATGAACGGTCGTTTCTCTACTCGAATAGGTGGCGATGTGGCGCGCCGGAAAGAGCACACCGACGATTGTTATTTTTTACTCGGCAGTGACGTAGGCCAGCATGCGCTGGAAATCGATGTCGGACACGCGATTCGACACCTTGGAGACGATGTCGATGCTCGAACCCACCTCGGTGCGCATCGACTTGGGCGCCGTCTCGAGCATCGACGTCGTCAGACTGTCGGTGGCGATCGCCGATTCGGGCGAGTTGGTCAACAGCAGACACAAGCACCGCGGGAAGCGTCGTTTGAGCAGCAGCAAGTCCTCCTTCGAGCGGATGTCGTTCACCAACACGACCAGTTTCGAGTGCAGTTCGCCCTCGAGGCGTTTGATGGCCAGCCGCGCCAGCAGCGACTGCTGGCTGAAGAGAATCTGCTCGGCCAACGAGATGCGCTGCGTGGCGTATTGATTGTCGGCGTTGTGTCGTGCCGTGCGCTCGTCGGACGCCGAAGCAAAGTCGTCTATCAGACACGCCGAGTCGAGTGCTTTCGGGTGTTCGACAAACGGCTCGAGCAGCGGGCGCAGCGGATCGAAGAGCGAAATCTGCACGACGCCATCGACGGCGTCCTCGCCGAGGCCGTCAAACTTCTCGCGAAATCGCGCCGTCAGCGCGGCTACATACGCCTCTCCGACTAGGCTCGTCTGGTTGACAATAAATACATAGCGAGGCATTGCGTGTGCGCGTGCGCTCGGTTTTTCCTTTTTCGTGTCGACGCGCGCGGGCACCGCCAAAAACAAAAAAAACACACTATGAGTTTCAATGAACAACTCGAACGCCAACGACTCTTGGAGTTGTTTGGCATGCCTGGTGTTGATGCTGCTGACACCGATAATAAGGCCACTTCTTCGTCTGTTGTTGCCGGCAGTGGCGGCGATGCGCGCAAAAAAGCACGTCGCGAATACAAAGCAGCCGACTTCAAAAAGACCAGCACAGATGATTCCGACGCAGACGGTGGCGGCGGTGACGACGACGAAGACGACGACTACTCTGCTGAAATAGGCGACGACGGTGAGTTCGAAGCGAAACCAACTCGCAAACGCACCCGAGGGCGCAAATTTCGCAATGGCAATCGCATCGGCCACGCCGATCAAGCCAGTGCGTCAGCCAACAACAGCAACGATGATGACGGAGGTGGCGATGACGAAGCCGAAGAGGCTGCGCCCGGGGACGAGGAGGCGGCGGCGCCGGCAGATGGCAAGGAGGACGGCGCGTTGTTTTTTCGCACCGACGACAAGATCGACGAGCGCATGAACGAACTCATGTCGGCCTACTGCGCCGACGAGTCGAGTTTCGTCGTGTCGGCGATTCCGGTGCACGTGTTCGGGCCCGACGAGGCTGTGTTCGTCGTGTGCGTCGCCATCGTGCTGATCAACGACGCCAAGGTGCAGACCAACAACGGCCAACTCTACGCCGACTCGGAGCGCCATGCGTGCCGTCCGCTGCGTTTGCAGGAACTGCTCGCCGCCGAGAAGTTCGACCAGGCCAACGCGCTCCGCGAGCGTCTGAGCGCGCTCCGCGAGTCGTCCAAGGCGGGCTACGTGTTCGGACTGCGCAGCGTGCGCTTCGAGCAGATGTTCGTCGTCATTCGCAACATACCGCCGCACAACTCGCCGGCGCTGCCGTCGTTGCGCATCAGCGACTTCTTCTCGCCGCTGCTGCAGTATCAGTTGCGTGTGCGGCTCGTCGTCGATCAACTCGGCTCGCGGCAGTTCCCGCGCTTCTGCGTCTTCCCGGGCAGCAAGGTGCTCACGCGCAAGGCGATGCGCGCCTACGCCGCCGTCGCGCTCACCAACCACGAATACGCGCGCTTCTGCCTGGGCACAACGAACCCGCGCCAGCGCTTGTGCACGTCGGCGCTGCCAGTGCCGCTCAACTGCGTTGCCGTGTTCGAATTCATCGACATGGCGGGCCGGCCACGCGCCGATTTCGGCCTGCCCGAGCACTTGCCGCTCACGTCGAGCGAGCAACTCGAGGCCGAGAAGCACGCGCAGAACGTCGAGGCCGACTTCCGTGCGTCGATCGAGAACAATCCGTTCATGGCGCTCGAGAATGTCACACTTGGCGATGTCGAGGCGTCGTCGTCGTCGAGCGATGATGAAGCCGCCGGCGCGCCGCCGCGCGTCAACTTCAATGCCAACAACGCGAAAGACGACGACGATGACTATTCGGGCGAGGACTTGGGCGACTATGATCGCAACGACAGTGTGGCGCCCATATTTGACCTCCAGCCACCCAAGTCTGAAGACGCGATCGACGACAACGACGACGAAGCAGAAGCGGCAGCAGCGGCCGAGGCGGCCGCCGAACGTGAGCGTGAGGCGCGTCTGGCGCGCGAGGCAGAGGCGCAAATGCGTCGGCGTTGGGCAAAGAAGTTGGACGTCGCCAGCAAGATGCTCGACGAGGAGCGTCGCGAGCGCGCCAAATCGCTCGTCGGCGAGGCGTCGCGCGACGGCGCCACCAAATTCACGCAGGACTTCCGCCGCTGCTCGCCCGAGTCCGACGCCACGAGCATCTGGCGCCCGATGCGGTTGGCGAGTCGCGGCGTGCGCTCGTTGATTCCGGCACGCAGTGCCATCTGCCGGCCACTGTCGATGCTCGGCAAGCCGACGGTGGGCGGCTTCGGCGGCGCCGGCTACGACACCGTTGGCGAGTGGGCGCTGTTGCCGCTGGTGCGCACGACGTTCATCAACGGCGCCATGCTGGCCGTGCCCTACAACCACGAGGTGGCGCTGCCGCACGCGTTGAAGCACTTCAACGAGCACGGTCTGCGCTCGGCGGGCGCCGCTGGCTACCACGAGCCGCTCGACGCCGAGGCGGTGTGCACGCGCGAGTGCCTGTGCGCCGCCGCCAACAACGAGGCCGCGCCGATCGAGCGGCAAATCATCGCGTCGTTGCCCATCAACAAGAAATTTTTGTCCACCTGGATGCGCAAGTTGGTCGTCATGCGCGACGACAAGAACGCGCCGCGCGCGCTCCGACTGCGCGACTTCCTCGGCCGGCATTTCCGCTTCGAGGAGGCGCCGTTGTCGGCCGCCGCCGAAGCCAAGCGCTGGGCAGGCTTCGAGACGATGGAGGTGTCGCGCGCCGCGCGCTTCCGATGCTTCACGCGCGACACGCTGATGGCGATCGACGTGTGCGGCGCCGGCCTGTTTCCCGAGGCGTTCTGGATCGTCATGCGCGTCGTTGGCCGCGAGTGTGCGCTGCTCGCGCTGGCGCAGGGCGTTCTCGAGCACCTCTGGCGGCTGCTGAACGGCGCGTCGCCGCACGCCGTGCTCTTCCGACGCACGCTGCTGGCGCTGGTGTTGCCCGTCGACATGACGATGCACTTGCCGCGTGTGCCGGCGCATCAACGCGCGCAGCAGTTGGCGCACCTGCAGCGCTCGTCGACGGCGCTCGAGGAGTGCGTGGGCGGCGCGATGCGCCTCTCCGACACGCGGCCGCACGTGCGACGCAACTTCCTCGTGCACCGGGCGGCGCGTGCGCTGGGCCGACGCGAGTTGGTGCGCAACGTGCTCCTCCACGCGCTGCCGCGTCTGCTGTGGCGCGACCCCGCCGACCCGGCGGCCACGGCGGGCTACTTTGCCGCCGACGACGTGGCGGCGACCGAGTTGCGCATCGACACGCGCACACGCAACGCGCGCAACTTCTGGGCGTCGTTCCGGCACGCCAACCACCTCGTGGCGCTGGCACTCGAGATCTTCATCGGCCTCTGCGACGCCGACGACGTGCGCTCCGATCGCTGTGTGATCGTGCGTCTCGCAAACGACGACGTAGTCGGCGGCAGCGTTGTTGGACAAGTGCGCGCCGAAGACCTCGCGCTGTTCTACCCACGTGCGCCGCAATGCGATCTCGCCGCCACGCTGCTCACCGATGGCCGCGTGGTGTTCGAGTTGGCCGAGAACTACCGCTACAATGCCATCCTTCGGAGGCTGTTGGTGTCGGCGACGCCGAGCAACGCGTTCCGACGCTTCGGAGTCGATGTGGTGCGCGTCGACACCATCGAGGCGCTCGACTGTGCGTTTGTGCGCGCGCTGCACACGCACGTAGTCGTCGCCGCCGCCGCCTCCGGCCAGCAGCAGCAGCGTCGACGATTCGCTATCGTTGTGGCGCTCGATCGCTTGGAATGCGAGCGCTACAAGGCGATCGTGCGCACGATGGATCTCGACGCCACGGTGCGCGTGTTCCTCGCGAGCAACGACATTCTCAAGACGAGCGAGGAGTATCGGCACTGGCTGGCCGCCGAGGTGCGCTACGAATGGAACGCTGTGCCTCAGCAGACAGAGGCGGCCGACAAGGTGTTGCTGTTCGTGCCGCGCGCCGATCGCTTCTCGCGCGCGCTCTTCGCCAACGTGCTCAACGTGCTCACGTCGAATCTGCTGGTCAGCCTGCGGCGGCTGCAAGTCGGCGACGCGAGCCTCACGCAGCGCGAGAAGGACGTCTTCGAGGCGCACAACGCCGGCGGCGTGGCCGATGACGCGCGCGACGCCGAGTTCACGCGTCGCAAACTCGACGAGTGTGTGGCGCGCGCGCTCGTCGGCCAATACGCGTTCCTGGGCGGCCTGGCGCTCGTGCAGGGCTCGCATTTTCGCGTGCGCGACGAACTAGGTGAGCCGTCGCTGGTCGAAGACCTCTTCTTCGCGGCGCCGCGCTCGCTGCATCGCACCATCGACTGGCGTGCCGATATGTTTATTCGGCGCGACGCCGCCGTCGCCGCCGCGCAGGCAGACGTGACACTGCGCGTCTGGTCGCACTGGGCGTTGCGCGCGCGCTTCGAACGTGCTGCCGCCGAGAGCGCGGGCTTCTCGATTCTCCGGCTGCGCACATCGTTCCCACAGAACGCGCCGTTTGTCAAGTCGCTGCATCTCACGTCGGCGCGTGCCATGGACGACGAGTTGGAGCAGCGCGTGGTGCGCAACGAGTTGCCGCTGACGTTCATGGCGCACACCAGCGTCGCCAACGACCTCTACGAGATGTCGGTGGCGCGCGCACGCGAGCACGAGAACGGCGGCCAGGGTTTGTTGAAGAATCTCTGGCTGCTGCCGGCGTCGGACGACGCGCCGCTCACCGACGGCGCCGTGCGCGACGTGACGAGTCTGATGGCGTTTCGCACCGAGCCGCGCGCGCTCACGCGCCTCGGCGTCTCGCATCGACTGAAGAACGACGTCGTCGAGGACGAGCGGCTGCGCTACTTGAGCACCAACTGCAACGTGCGCTTCGTCGTCTGCGACTCGGTGGCCGACAACCATTTTCTCGCGGCGCACCCACAGCCGCCGTCGGCGCCGGCGCTTACAGACTACGAGGCGCTGGCGGCGGCGCAAGTGACAGGCAACGACGCGCGCGAGCGCTACATCTCGTGGCGGCAGACGATGCGAGCGGCGCGCGACGCAGCGACGGCCGGCTTCGGTGTCGGTCAGTGGGTGGCGCTCGCGAGCGCACCGCCGGCGTCGGTCATCGTGCTTGGCTCCTACGAGCAGTCGGTGCGTGCGCGATTCGCGGCGCGCTTTGTGCCACCGCGTCTCTATCACACTGCCTACGACGAGGGCAACACGAATGACGTCGGTGTGTTCTGGTGCTACTTCAACGGGCCGACGTCGGCGCTCGCCTACACACTGTTGGCGCCAGCGGCGCAGCCGGCGCAGCCGCAGCAGCACAACGAAGAATGAAGAGCGCGCGCGCGCGAAAAGATTTACTTTCCTGTTTGCGCTTTTGCGCGCGTGGCACACACGCGTAAAGCGACAAACAACACACAGCGCGCGCACACACTATGTTCCACTCTGGACGCACACGCAAGAATCCCGAAGACTACGTCTGGTCGCCCGAGGATCAGAAACGCTGCCGCAAGTGGCACAAGAAATTCGCGCACTACCACGACTACGACGCGAGTTACGCGTGGCGCCCGACGGCGTGGCTGCCGCGCGGCTGGGTGTGGCACCTGGCACACGACGGACGCTATCGACGCATGCAGACCAGCAAGATCGACGCGTTCAACAAGACGCTCACCACGGTGTCGATCGGACCGGTCGTGCTCCAATACGCCGACAATCGTCATCGCCACGATTCCTCCAAGACAGTGCAAAAGGCAAAGGCCGATGACGATGACGACGATGAGGGCAGCGCGAGCGGTAGCGAGTCTCGCAGCGGCGGTGAAAGTGACGCCGAGAAGAGCGGCGAGTCGAAGAGCGGCGGCGGCGGCGAGTCAGAGGAAGAAGAAAAGTCAGAGGAGAAGGCGAAGCCTGCGATGGCTCCCGTCGAAGTGCGTCGCGACGCACTGGGTATTCCCATCACCCAGCAGGACATCGACGACGAGGCGGCCATGTTGCGCCAGATTGGCGCGCAGTTGCGCATGAAGAGCAGCAGCAGCAGCGCTTTGCTGGCCGGCTCTCTGTTCATCAGCGGCAGCATCGGGTCTGAAGATGGTGGCGACTCAATGCAACTGGTCGGCTGCGATTGGTGCGACGCCAACAAGGCAAAGGCGCTTGCCGCTGGCATGGCTCTGATGACCATTCCAGAGGTGCTGGTTTCCAAGTTGGACGTGTTTAGCGAGTTGGTTACTGCTGTCAAACGCGCCGACCTCATCGGCGCCCTCTCTGGTCGACCGGTTGGAAAGGTTAAGGGCGGTCGTTGCTGGACCGTATTTGCGCCGAGAAACACGGGCCAACTCAGCAGCATCAAAAACGACGCCGTTCTCAAAGCGACGCTGCTCGATCACGTTGCAGTTGGCTGCTTCAACTTCGAGAAACTTGTGAACACACAGAAGATCACAATGATGAGTGGAAAGACTCACATCGTGCTGGTCAACGCCGACCGCACAAGCATGACAATCGGCAGCGCGCAAATCATCGGCCGCAAACAAGAAGCCGAGATGAAGGCAAGCAACGGCGTCATCTACCAGATCGATTCTCTCATCGGCAAGCGCAAACCGATGTATCCGATGCACACCTACGAGAAGTGGCAAGAACAGCAACTCGCCGGCATGCAGTTCATTTGCGGCAACGCGACGCTCAACGACACACCCGGATCGTCATCGGCGCTTTTGAAATCGGCGGCGACGTCATCCGAAGACGGTGGCAGCGGCGCGCTGCGCCTGAGCGCCGAGGAGGCGACCAATGTCGCCAACGAGTTCGCCGAGAAGCCGCTCGTCAACGAGGCCGGCATCAAGGCGTCGATCAAGAACGCCGTCGAGACAGGCGCGCCCGTCGAACTCGAGTTCGAGCACAAGTATGTCGCCAACATGGCCGGTCTGCAGATCAAGGGCACCATCGAGCCGGCGCTCGTGCAGCACGTGCACGTCACGCTGAGCGGCAAGACGCACACGCTGCCGTCGGGCAACCGCGCCTACTACTTTGACCTCGGCGTCGCGCCGTCGTCGGTCGAGCACGGTCCCAACGCTGGGCTGCGCGCCGTCGCGCCCAAGGCGCTCAAGATCGAGTTCAACAAGTCGACGATGCAATACGCGCCCAAGATGATCTCGAAGCAGTTGGACCTGCTCGTCGAGGGCCAAGTGCACGAGGCGAGCATCGCCGCCACGCAGAAGCAACTCGACAAGTTGATCTGCGAGGCGCTCACTGCGCCCGATGCCGCCGCCGCCGCGGCTGCGCCAGCAGTCGGTGGTGGCAGCAGCGCTGCGAAGAAATAAACGGCACACGACGCGTGCAAAATTAAAACTTTCGACTGCCACGTGGCGCGCGCTCCAACAGCGCTGTTTTAAAAACCAACGCGGGCGTGGGCGGTAATGCATAGACTAATAGCGCTGGAATTCCTGTTCGAAGTTGCGCTCGTCATTATAGCGTGCATTGGCGCACTGGGCGGCAAAACAGTGGCGCCGAGCACGAGTTTGATCCTCCAGTGCATAGCGTTTGGCGTGTGCGCGCTCGGCTGGCTCGTGACCATCTACGCGTCGCGTGTGCCCGCAGCGGAGACGCCGAAAAATCGCGGCCAGTCGCTGTGGCTGGCGCACTTTGTCTACTTCCTGGTGGCCGGCTTCCTGCACGTGTTTGGCGTCATCTTCTGGTCCGTCTGGCTGGGCAAGTATGGCGACTTGACGCGGCCGTCGTTCTCGCACAACACCGGCGAGAAGGTGATCGAACTCAACATCTTCTGGTCGCAAATCGCTATGTTCTGGGTGCTCTGTGTGTTCCTCGTCTGGGACGTGCGAGAGCGGCAGCGTGCCATTCTCCATAGTAGATGACGTTTACTATAATCTCGTAATAAACAAAGTCACGTCAAGTATTCCACCGGCAACGGCAGACGCTCGTCGGTCAGAGACTCCAATTTGAAGTGCACGCCCGGCACGCCGAGACGCATCTCGATTTCAGCGCTCAGCCGCGCCAGTGTCTCGGGCGCTGGCTCGGCGATGTCGGCGCGCTTCTCGACGAGGAAGCCGTCGTGCTTGAACGCGCGCGGCGTCCAGCCAGTGCCGCCGCCCGAGACAGCGTCTGCCGTGCGCATGAACTCGGTAGCGAGCAGCAGAATCTGACACTCGATGTGCTGCACGTAGTAGCCGAAGAACGAGAAGATGCGCTGGTGCTCGTTCTTCACGCGTTTCTTCACGGCGAGCAGCGCGTTGTGTGCGGCGACCAACTCGGCGTTGTCGGCGTAGACGCACGCTGCCACCGCTTTCAGTTCGCGTCGATAGTCCCAGACGATTTTCGGCAGCGGCGGCCGATTGCCGGGGTTGCCGCCAAACATGAGCACGAGGAACACGTTCTTGCCTCGATCGCGGTCGCCGTTGCCCGCCTCGGTGATCAGACGCTCGCGATCCTCGACGTAGCGCGCCAACGTTGGCGCTTGCATGCCCATGGCGCGCGCCAACGAGAGCGCGATGGTCGGGTGCGCGTTGGCAATGTCCAACTGTATGTGATGTCGCCACGCCAGCGTGTTCGAGAGTTCTCGCTTCAGGCCCTGGAACGACGACGACTGCTTGCCAGACTCGTCGATCGCCTGCAGCCGACCCCAATGCGGTTTGATGCTGCGATGCACGTAGCGAATCGGCACCAGTCCGTTGTGTCGCAGCGCCGCGTCGGCGAACCGTCGAAACTTGCTGCGCTCGCCTGGCTGCTTAATGAGAGTCGGGTGCTCCAGTAGGTAGTTGATCGTCGGCAGGTCAACACGCTCGAACATCGTCACGACGACGTCTTCCGGTCGAGCGACGATGACCTCTTCGTCGTCATTGTCGTCGTCGTTGACGTCGACGTTCTCATCGGCGGCGGTGGTGTCTTTCGATGAGCGTTGCCGACTGCTCTTATTATCTCGTTGTGTTGTTGTGGTGCGCCTCTTTCTTATTGGTCGCTGCTCGTCTATGGCATCGGCGTCGGCAGCAGCACCACCGCCGGCGATGCGCGTCGAAACAGCACGCGCCTTGGCAAGTCGTCTCGTCAGAGCAGAACGGCCGAATAGAATGAATTGACTGTCCCCGTCCTCTTCATCGTCATCGTCGTCGTTGTGTTGTGGTGTTGGTGCGTCGACGAGCGGGAGAAACGCCGGCGCGCGTTGCAGCAGTGTAGCGATGCGCAGCAGATTCGGATCGAACGCCACTGCGCGCAGCGCCGAATTGACGACGACATAGCGCCACTCGAGACGTTCTTCGAGTGGTTCGATGATGTGTGCCAACGCGCGTGGCTTCTTGGCGTTGACGGCCGAGACGGCCAACGAGACGACGGGCGCGGCGAACCACGGCACGATGCCCAACAACACAAACGTGTCCCAGAGACGGCCTTCTTTCGTGAACGTGAGCATCGAGTAGAGCACGACGGCCTCGCCGAGTTGAAGGCTGGCGAGGCTGGCAGCGAGCGGCACCTTGTCGTCGGCGAGATCCGTCTCGGCGAGGTAGAGGAATCGCGCATCTGCGACGCCCTTGGTGGCGCTCGAGCGAAACAGCGCCTTGGGTTCGGGATGCGGGCGCTCGAAATGATAGAACGGATCCTCGAGACAGACGAAACGCAGCACGCCGCGCTGCAGCGCCGCACACTGCGGCCAGAGTGAGTTGGCCGGTTGCGCGCGACGCAGATGCGCGAGCGCCTCGAGCACACGATCGTGGCAGAGCGGCTGCTCCAGGTGCGGCAGGCGCACACAGTGCACAAAATTGCCGTCTATTTCACACGTTTCGGCGAATGGCAGTGTCGTCATGTCATCGGATTTTTATCTGTGTTGCCGTTGGCGCGCGCTGTAGTTGGCGCGGTTTATTTTTTTTTTCCGCCAGCGCCAGCGCCAGCGTGCACCCGCTCAATAAATAAAACCCTCCCTCCCCGACACCCAGAAATGACAGCCGTTAAAATGTCGCTTTCGAGTCGCTGTTGTGAACCAAGATGGCGGCTCGACTATTCGACCAAGTGCGGCGTTCTGGCGAGCGGCGCCAACGCGTTCGAGATCGGCACGCATTGCGCCATCTGCTACGACGCCGGGCGCATGGAATTGAAGAAGACGGGTCGCACTGGCTTCACATTCTGGCGGTGCTTGAAGAAGACCGGCTTCTATCACAGACAGCCGGTGTTCATATGCTCGGAATGCAACGAGAATCCGTCTACATTCTGGTTCGACAAGAATTGCAGATTCACGCGTTTCTCCGCGCTCCTGCCACTGCCACCCGGTAAGACCGACCTGGTCATCTCGGAGCAGACGGCCGTCAATATGATGGTCTTGACCGAGCCGAGCGCGCGCGGTGTTGTGTGCGCCAACGTCGCGTGCGGCGCCTCGGAAATGCAGAACTCGGACGACAAGTTTCTCTGCTGCTCGCGCTGCTTGCGTGCGCATCGTCGCAACGTCTACTACTGTCGAGAGGCGTGTCAACGCCAACACTATCCACTCCACGCTCCTTTATGCAGGGAAGTCGACGCCGCCGCCGCCGCCACCGCCACCGAAGCCGAGAAGAAATAAAAAAAAAGAAACCCCGCGCACGCACGCACACACACATAAAATGAGCGAGCGTAAATTTGACGTGTCTGGCGTGGACTACAGCGCACTCGACGAGGCGATAGCGAAACGCGTCGAAGTGATGCGACCATACATCGAGCAGCAAGAAGTCGAGAAGGTGGCGGAATTGATTGCGAATCCGCGTCTCATCGCATTAGAGTTGGCCGGGAACGCGTCGCCGGCCGTTCGCGCACGTCTCGATGCGGCATTTGAGTTGCGCAACAACAAGGTCTATCTCTCCGAGACGAAGAAGCGGCCACTCCCATCGTTCACTCCCGCAGTTATGAAGAAGGCACACACGGAGAAGAAGGTCGTCTTCGCAGCAGACGCCCCCTTGGCGACCGTTCAGAAAAGCGTTGGCGAAGCAGAGGCGCTCGTTCGCGAGAAGATTCAAGCCAACAAGGGCCGACTCGATGAACTCACCGAGCGCATCGAGACGGCAACCGACAAGCAGCGCCCGTTCATGGAGGCCGAGACGCGTCGACTGCAGCAAGAACAACAGAAACTGCACCGGGAGTTGAAAACTCTCTCAGTTCCCGCCTTTTCCGAGGCAAAGAAGTTTATTAACGCTGGCGCCGACGAAGACGACGCTGCTGCTGCTGCTGCTGTTGCACACGTCTACTCGAAGAAGGCCACCGAGCATACGTCTGAACCACCGCCGGCATCTCGAGTTCGCAAGACTGTCGACAGTGACGACGACGTCGATGATAAGATCCCCGCCGCGCGCGAGGAGCGCGAAGAAGACCACGACGACGCCGTCTTCGGAAATGTTGATTAAATGAAAGAAACGCTTCGCTGGCACGCAACTATTTTCCGCCACCGGATGACGGTTTCGCCTTCTTCGCAGCAGAGCCGCCGCCCTTGGCTGTCGCGGGCACATTCGGTTTGATGGCGTGCTTCTCGGCGATCGACGCCTCCTTGTCCTGCAATTGCAACTGCTCTTGCTCCTTCTTCTTCTTGATGGCCTCGAACTCGGCCTCGGTGAACGGCTTGAGGCCGATGCCCATGCGCACCGTGTTGGCCGTCTCCAACTCGGTCATCGCGTTCGTCTGCATGGCGGCCAGAATCTGCTCCTGCGGTATGTGGAAGCGCGCCGTGAAGTCGATCTCGAAGCGGAACGGCATCGACGATATCTCCAGAAGGCGCGTCTGCACGTCACGCAGGCGTGACTCAAACGCGTCCAGATCCTCGCGCTGCTCGACGAGCGTCTGGTTGAGCGCCTCCATCTCGGCGATGTCGGTGGCGCGCGCCAGTCGCTCGGTGACGAGTTCGACGAACAACTTGGCGTTCTTCGCCTTGTCGGCCACGTAGGACGTCGACGCCTCGAGCGCGCTCATCAGCGTGCGATTGTCGTCGTCGCGATACATGATGTTCCACAGCGACGCCACGAACTCGATCAGCCGCCGCCGGTCCTCCTCGATGGCCAGCACCAGGCGCTTGTCGCCGATGCCGGCCGACGCCGTCGACACCGAGCCACTCGAGCCACCCGTGCCGCCGCGCGTCGAGCGCCCGCTGAACGACGAGCCACTGTCGAGCAGCGAGAGCGGCACGCCGGCGAGGTTAGCCAGCGCCTGCCGATAGTAGTAGATCAACTGCGTCTGGTCGATGAGCGGCACGGGCTGCTGCCGCGTCGCCACCTTGAAGCCGGGCGGCAGCGGGAAGAAGTCCTCCTTGTCCAGCAGCGCGGTCTCGCGCGCGCGATCCTCCTGAATCGAGCGCACACCATCGTAGGCGTGCTCAGAGGCGCGCTGCGCGATGGCGATCGCCAACTGGTCGCGGCGCTTGTTGTTGAGCACCTGCGCCGCGATGCCCAGCGTGTAGATGGCCACGGCCTGCTCTTCGGCCTCCTGGCGGCGGCGCACGGCGACCTCGCTCGAGTCGTCGCCGCCGTAGAGTTCCTGGTCGGTCATGTGGTCGACGTTCAGGTCGTTCTTCGTCGGCAGATGCTCGACGGGCTGAATCGGGTGCGTGCTCACGAAGTCGGCGCGCAACGCGTTGCGTCGCACGCGCTCCAACTCCTCCTTCATGCGGATGACCTCTTCGATCTTGGTGTTCAACCGGCCGTTGTCGTCGGGCAGATGGTTGTCGAGCACGTGCACGTAGACGTCGGGATCGATGACGGCCTCGCCGCTGCGCGAGTCGTTGCGCATGAACACCACGCGCCTCTCGAGCGTCAGCGTGTCGATCTCCAAATAGAATGCGCCGTCGTTGAGGTTGACCACCGCCAGATTGCGCAGCCCGATGATGGCCTCTTGCACCGTTCGATCGTAGGTGTCGGAGGCGTCGGCGTCTGGTGTTTTACGTTTACGTGTTGCCGCTGTGGTGGTTGAGAGTGCGGCGGCGGCGGCACCAACTTGCTTCTGTGTCACTGGCACAGCCATGGCACTCGGCATCGAGAGCGTGCTGTGCATTGGAAAGTGTTGCACGCGCAACTTGCTCGTGGCGGCAGACGATTTGGTAGCGGTGGTGTTGGCCGTCGACGATGATGGCGAGGCAGCAGCAGCACCGGTGCTGCCAATCGTTCTTCTCGTGATCGAGGCCGCTTCTCCGGGCGATTCGACGACGTCGTCGATCAGTTGGCGAATGGTGCGCAGCGAGTCAAACGGCTGCTCGAGTGTGCCGTTGGCCGGTGTCACCGCAGTCTCGACGCCGCCAGTGGTGTCAGAGGCCGCCTCGGCGGTCAACTTCTGCAGGAGGCGCGCGGCGCGCAAATCCGGGTTGCGCAACGCGACGAAGCCAAACATGACGAGCCACTTGCGCGCCGTCGCCAGCAGCGCGCGCATCGGCGACGTGAGGCCGTAGTCCTTGTCGTCGAGCGGCTTGCCGGCGAAGAAGAACTCCATGCCGCGCTGCAGCGAGAAGCCGTTGAGGATGTCGAATGCGTTGTTCAAGTCCAACTCGGTCTCGACGAACCGGTGAATGGTGCGCATCAAGTCCATGTCGAGCGGCACGCGACGCACGCTGACGCGCTCGCCCACCGAGTCGCGACCGGCACCCGTAATGATGGGCGACGCGACGTGCCGCACCGAGAGCAGCACCGACGCAACGTCGCTGCCCGTCTTTTCGATGAATTTCGACATTGCGATGAGCAGTCAGTTCAAAGAACGCCGACCACGCAGACGTAAGATAGCGTTTGAGAACACTGAAAAACAGGCGTCGAATAATAGTTCGCGTGATGCATGCGTTCTACGAGAGCGCGCGCGTGCGTGTGCGTGACTGACAAATGAGCGACGTCAACATCGGCGTCCTCTTTTCCGACTTTGATAATGCACTGCGCTACGTCGAGGCCGAGTGGCGCACCTACAACGTGTTGTCGCAAGAATACGCCGACTGGAACGAGATGGCCGCGTGGTTGCATACAGAGATTGGCGAGGTGCACAAGAAACTGACCGCTGCGAACATGAAATCGGCATCGCCGTTGGTCACCGATCTGCGCGTCGGTGGTGGCGGTGGTCCTACGTCACATGTCGTGCTCACAAAACAACAAGCAACAATATTGGTCGACTCACTCGACCGACTCGACGTGCTATACGCCAAGAAGCGCGACACGTTTGTGAAGTTTAGCGCCGACTGGAACCAACTTGATATCACCTGCCGCAAGGTGCACATGCTGCGCGACAAGGTGGTCGACACACAAGGAGAGTCCGAGCAGAGTGTATGGGGCCGGTTGACGGAGGAGGAACGCGCACGCTATGTCGAAGCCGAACGCACGAACCGCGAAAAACTGATCGCCGAAGAGAAGGAGAAACGCATGAAGGTCGCTGAGGATATCGAATACGATGCACTTCATCAAACCGGGTTCCCAGGGCCAACCGAGGCTGAAGTCTCGCGTTGGATTAACGACGTCTACAACGACATCAACAATGACAATGCGTGGGGAGGCATGGGCTGGGATCTGAGCGGCGAAAACGTCAAGAAATATCAGGAGCGTGCGCGCCTTCGCATCGTTGAAGATTGGCGCAAAAAGATCCGCGCGCTTCGCCTTCCAGAGGCAAACCGCTTCATCGTTGCTCG
>Ga0315288_10003517_pt1 | contig 20033 bp, 18 predicted proteins | sample YL17G11_20_MG_FD_203454 | JGI IMG/M metagenome (GOLD analysis project Ga0315288, IMG submission 203454) | Sediment microbial communities from Yellowstone Lake, YNP, Wyoming, USA - YL17G11_20 | ecosystem: Environmental > Aquatic > Freshwater > Lake > Sediment | place: USA: Wyoming | collected... | reverse complement strand
CGCCGAGGCTCCAGAGACCATCAAGGCCGACTTGAAGACTACGAGCTGGTGAAGGGGGAGGAGTGTAAGGTCCGAGGCGCCGAGAAGGAGCGTCGAGGAGGCGGTTCATCAAATCCGATCTGGAGTGAAGGCCGTGCTCGGACGCTCAGAGGCTCGATTGGCCGTTAAGCGACAAAGTGTATAACGGTCAGCCAGGGGGCATCTTGACATCTTCCGAACCACGATGATAATATTCAATTATGTTAGCTGGGGAATATATTCAGGGCCAACCTTCGCACACACTTGCTTGAGGCGGGCTATGAAATTCGCAGGGAGAAACTTCTTATACGGAGAGGGATAGTCTGTACTTCGGGAGTTTATTCTCGGGGCCGTCGAAACCATTGAACTTGTGGAGGCGTATCCAGACGACAAGTACCTCCCGAGCTATCTCGTACTCGGCCGAGCCGGCCCTGACGCGTTCCACGTGCTGGTCGCAGTGGACGTGGAAGGCGATAATGTCCGCGTCGTCACGGCATACCGCCCGGACGCTGGCGAGTGGCAGGACGACTTGAAAACCAAGAGGCCCAAGCAATGAAAATGAAATGCGCCGTGTGCGGTGGAGAGCTCAGGACAACGATGACGGATCTACCCTTCAAGGTCAGCGACACGAGCATCGTGATTCTCAGGGGTCTTCCCGTCATTCAGTGTCCCAGGTGTCCCGAGTACCTGATCGAAGACGAGGTCCTTCGCCGGGTGGACGAGATCTTGGCAAAGGTGGAAGGCGGGACCGAGCTTGAAATCGTCCGTTACGCCGCGTGATCGTCTGGCTATACATCGCCGAACAGAGCGGCGGACGGTCATCCGCCAGTTCGCCCGCCTGCGGCGGACGAACCAGCGGATGCAGCCGTCTCGGCCATGCGAAAGCTGCGCTTTCTCCGGTCCGCGCGGCTGATCCGCCGACCTGTTCGGTCAGAGAGATGAGATATGGCGGAATACGGTGAATGGAATCGCAAAGGGGCAACCCTTAGCGATGTAACAGCCAAGAAGGAATATGGAGTGAGCCAGGCCTTTATTGTGAAGGGCATCCGAGCCGGCAAACTTGAGTACCGAGACGGAGCGATATGGGGCAATCCATATCTTCGGGTCTTGAGGAGTCAACTCGAGCAGTACATCGCTGAAGAGCTTGGCGCGGATTGTTTGTCGACCGGAAAGAACCAGACAGAGTTGCGCAAGATCAAGAAGGAAATGGCCGACCTGAAAAAGAGACTGGACGAGCTTCAGACTCGAAGGACAGAAATCGAGAAGGCCATAAGGAAGTTGCCGACCGAACCAGCGGGTGCAGGCGACGGCGCTTCGCGCCGCCGCTGATGCCGACCGTTAGGCCCATTTGGAGGTGACCATGAAAGTGAGCCTCAAGTTCTGCCGTCGTATCCTCCTGACCAGTGCCGGTCTATTCGTCGCGGTGGCCCTCGTGGTAGCCGCAGGCGTGATTCCCACCGGTCAAGGCCGACATCTTCCCCTCTGCCTCGCCACAGAGGGCCGTTGCCGCGTTTTGGGGCAACATTGCCTTCGACCTTCTCGCCGCAACGCTGCTCGTGTTCATCGCCCTCCGGGCCACCGGCCGTAGTCGTCTCTCGACCACCGTTCTCGGCCTTCTGGCGTCCCTTGCGCTTCTGCTCGCCTTTGCCCTCACCGACGCGGCCTTCGCGTTCCAGACCCACGGCCCCGCAATGCAAACCGTGCCAATCCTCCTTTTCCTCTGCTCCGCCGCCGATCTCCTCACTGCGGCGCTTGTCACCACGGCGGCGTTTCTCTTTCTCAAGAAAACATGTATGGGAAAAAACATTTGGAAAGGATGCGAATATACTTGGGTATAGGAAGGACTTCGAGTCGAGAAGGTATGACGGAAGCCATGAAGGCCAGGATTTAAAAATTGACAACGCCTGCGGCGGCCGTATAGATTGGCGGCGTGGAAGCGTCATTCTAGTGCGGAGGGTATTTCGATGATGAGATGGGCGCGACTGTTCACGCTTTTCTGGGCTTTCGGAGCGTTCGCCGGGCCGGGGCCGGCGTCAATGCCTCGGGGGGATTCGGGAATTTTAAAAAAGACCGGCGGATTCCGGATAACGGCGGTTGCGGAGGAGATCCGCGCCCTGCGGCAGGCCATCTTCGAGGCCGAAGACGGCCGCGTGCTGACCGCCGATTCCGTCAAGGTCCTGACGGGGGCGGTTCGTCATCCGGATGCGGGGATTCAGAGGATGGCGGTCCGGGCCATTGGTCGGTTGGAACGGCCGGAATTCGTCGGTGTCGCCGAGATTCTGCTTTCGTCCGCCGATGCCTCCGTCCGGGCCGAGGCGGTCAACGCCTTAGGCCAAAGCCTCCACGCCTTGAGATCGGCCGGAGGCAGCCAAAACTATCACGGAGGGTTGGCCGCAACCGTCGCGGCTCAATTGTCGGCCCGTCTGGCCGACGAGCGGGATCCGATGGTCCGCGGTGTTTTCGGCCGGACGATCGGCCGGCTTCCTTATCAAGACGCGGCCGCCGTGAGTCGTGCGGAAGAAAGCCTTCTGGCTATTGCAGGCCCCGCCGCCGATCCGGCGGACCCGGACCGCCTCCCTGCTGTCTGGGGCGCGGCCAAGGGATTTGAATCGCTTTATCGTCTGAACGCTAAGACGGCCCTGCCCAGCCCGGCCGCCGTCGCTCGTTTGAGGGCCTTGGCGCTCGAGAGGCCAGCGTCATCCTGGGATCCCTCGACCGTCGAAATTGCCGCCCAAATCCGGCGCCTCGCCCTGATGGCTCTCACTGCGGCTAAACGTCTCGACGACGCACTGATCGAAGCCGCCGCGTCCGATCCCGATGACCAGGTCCGGCGCCTGGCCTTCTCTGCGCTGGGAGCCATGCCTTCGGGATCGATTCCCGGGCCAGCGAGCGATCGTCTTTTATTCCGAGGCCTCCAAGACGCCTCCGCGATGGTCCGTTATGAAGCCTTGCGCTTGTATGGCCGGACGAAACGGCCGGATGATCCGGCGCCGGTCTTCGCCGCGGTCGGGGACAAGTCCTTGCATGTCGCCCTTCTGGCCGTCGATTTGCTCGGACAATCCGGAGCGGGATCAGAAAAAGCCGTCGATGTGCTCAAGCGCCTTGCCGGGCGTCCGATCTCGTCCGGTTCGGCTGAAGACCGGTATCCCGTCGCCGCGACTTGGCATGCCGCCGCCCATGCGCTCGTTGCTCTGGCAAAAGTCGCGCCTGATTCCGCTCGGGAATTCCTGCCGGCTTTCGCAGCCGATTCCGCGTGGCCCGTGCGGATGTACGCCGCCCGCGCCGCCGGCATTCTCAAAGACATCGCGGGGCTCGAACGACTGGCCGCCGATTCTCATGACAACGTCCGCGAAGCGGCCCTTTCCGGTCTCGTCGCCCTGAAAGGCCATGCGGCCGACGACCTCTTGATCTCCGCGCTCGGACGTCCCGATTACCAGCTCATTCTAACGGCCGTCCGCGCCCTGAAAGGAAGCTCTTCGGCCGCCCAAACCGTACCGGCCTTGTTGACGACGCTCGCCCGGCTGACGACGCAGAAACGGGATACTTCGCGCGATCCGCGCCTGGCGATCATCGACCGGATCGGGGAACTCGGTTCTGCGGTTAACGCCTCCGCTTTAACTCCTTATGCCGAAGATTTCGACCCGCGCGTCGCCGAGTCCGCGGCGGCCGTCGTCGAACGCTGGACCGGCCGCAAACCCGCCGTCCGGCCGCGTCCTCTGCCGGTCAAACTCGCCCGGCTCGAAGACGTCGAACGGCTAAGCTCGGCGACCGTCCGGATCACCATGGCCGGGAACGGAGTCTTTGAGCTGAGATTGCTCACGGACGAGGCTCCCGCGACCGTGGCCCGATTCGTCGACCTCGCCCGGGCGGGTTATTACAACGGGCTGACCTTTCATCGGGTCGTGCCCAACTTCCTGATTCAGGGAGGAAGTCCCGGAGCCAACGAATACATGGGCGATGGTCCGTATCTACGCGACGAAGTGGGCTTGGAGTCCCATCTCCGCGGCGCAGTGGGGATCTCAACCCGAGGACGCGATACCGGCGACGCCCAGATCTGTCCCGACGTTTGCGACAATGTCCGGCTCGATCACGACTATACCGTATTTGCCCGGGTGACATCGGGGATGGACGTCGTGGACCGAGTCCTTGAATGCGATGTCATCGAGCGGATCGAGATTGATGATCAGGCGAAGACGAGGATGAAGACCATGACGAAAATGGCCACCGATTCGATGATACCGAGGGCCATCAAATAGTTCGTGAACCCCTGGCCGGTTTCGCCGAAGGCGTCCGCCGCGGCGGCGCCGATCTTGCCCTGGATCCAGGCGGATAATCCGATGGCGATGCCGCCGAACAAACCCCAGCCGATGACGGCGATCCAATTCTGGGGGTTCTCGGCCAGCTTGAGCAATTTGCTGCTCATGACGATCATCCCGTAGAAGGTCTGGGTGATCGGCGCACCCACGCAGACGGCCAGTTGCAGGAACGGCGCGGGCCGGTTTTGGGCGAAACATTTTTTCCAGGCGCCCACGGCGGCCTGACCCGCGGCCCCGATTCCCAGAGCGGATCCGATGGCCGCCAAGGCCAAGACCAAGGCGGCGCCGACTTTTCCCAAGGCGATTCCCGTGGCTGCGTCCATGGATTTTTCTCCTTATATCATTATTCTTTGTTATTCGTTCGAAAGGGCTCATAGGTGAAGCCCGCCCACTCCAACCCGAAATGCATAGAGAATTCGAGGGCATTCAGACGGATGCCGTGGACGAGGACACTGACCAGTCCGAGGGCCAGGTTCAGGGAGTGGCCGAGAAAGAGGATGATCGCGGCGATGAGCCCGCTCAGCGGCTTCGAGAAGCCCATCCCGAGGGCCATGGTGTTGAACGCGCCGGCGAGTTGGAGGCCGGCGACGCCTAAGGCGAACAGCCGAAGATAGGAAAGGATGTCACCGAAGTTCGACATCAACGTCAGAGGCAGCATGATGTGGTTCACCCACTCGGTCTTCATTTTCTTCCACGGCGTCATGAAGACGACGACGGCCGCGAACCCGCCCGCGGCGATGGGAAAATACCAGGAGGGGAAGGGCTTTCCGAGCAGCAGCGCCCGGGCGGCGAAAAACATCGTCCAGGTTACGCTCACCCAGCCGAGCTGGGCGATGGCGAGGGTGCTATTGATGAAGCGTACGAGGTTCCAGAGATGGGCCACGGACAAGTGGACCGCGCCGATGACCAGGCAGAGAAACATTACGTTGTCGTTGTTACCCAGCCAGTCGATCCTCAACCCGCGCAGCGGGGCCGGCAGATTGGTGAAGCCGAAGACCACCCCGGTGAGGAGCCCCCAGACAACCGTCATGCTGCCGAAGATCATCATCAGCCGGAACGGTTCCGCCGGCGCCTTCTTCGCCTTCATCCGGGCGACGAACGTCAGGGCGAGCAGCACCGCTCCATAGCCCGCGTCCCCGACGATCATGGCGAAAAAGAGGCTCATGAAAAGAAGAAACGAGGCGCTCACATCCGCTTCCCGGTATCCCGGCAGGATCCGAATGACTTTGAATAGAGACTCGATCGGCCGCAGCCAGACCGGATTGCGGATCAGAGTCGGAACCCGGTCGGTGTCCCCGGGATCCTCGATGAGGAGGCCCCAGCCGTGCTTGGCCGCATCCCCGCGGAGGGATTCGATCCGGTTCCCCGGACAATACCCTCGAAGATATATGATTTTTCCCGAGGCGCCCATCCCGGCGCCCGCTTCGAGGTAATCGACCCGCTCCCTTCGTTCCCGGAGCAGGAAATCCAACTCCCGGCGGCGTGCCCTGAGAGCCATCAACTCCTCGTCGATGGTGTCCCGCTCGGTCCGCGCATTCTCGAGGTCGGACTCAACCCGGCTCAATCGTCGGGCGGGAAGGGGGACTTCCCGTCCGGGATAGCCGAACGGCCCTTTGCCCGCCACCGCGGCGTAGAGGCCCAAAGAATCCCGTCTCAAGGCCAGAACCACGGCGCCTTCGGGCGTCGGCGGGATCTTTTTCCCGGGGACGTGAAAAAGCCTTACCGAAATCCCATGACCGGCCAGCCTCCGGGCAGCCTCGGGATCGAAATCCCCGAACGGCTCGATCAGGGCTTTCTCCGTCGTGAGGTGGGCGATCCGGTCGACGATCGTCCGCTTCGCTTCCCCGAGCTCGTGGATCCGCCGGACCGCCGCGGCGGCGTCGAACGACTTCGCCGTATCCGCTTCCGCCGTCGCGCCTGTACCGGACTTGGCCCGGGCGTCCGGCTCGCCCAACTTGTTCAGGGCGAAGAGGGCGGACTTCGCGGACTGCTCCTCCTGGCGGGCCTGGTCGACATCGGCGCCCCGGATCTCGGTCGTCGGCTCCAGATGCATCACCCCGAGATTGCGGAGGGCTTCCAGGGTCGCCTCTTTGTCATCGGCCAGACAGAGGAGGGAGACTTTCTTCATCCGGACGATCATGGATGGGCCTCGTCGGCGCGTTTCTTGGCGATCTTGCCCCGGGCGACCGCGGCCGTTCTCTCGTCTCCCAAAAAGATCCGGATCACCCGGATGTTCTCCCGGGCTTCCGGGATCTTGACCTTCTCAAAGAGATTGACCCGCTGGGCCGTGACCCGCAGCTCCTCGGCGACACGCCGGCGCGCCTCCTCGAGGATCTCGCGTTCGACCCGGAGCCGGATCAGACGATCGAGCGCCCGGGCGGCCTCGTCGACCCACGGCGGCGTCCAAAAGAGGTCCGCCTCCCGAGTCCCGACGGCGACGCGCTTCAGGACTGGGATATCGACTCCGGCGATGTTCCCTTCTTCGATTTCCACCCTCTCAAGCCGGACGAGGTCTCCGAGGTTCGCTTCCTCGGAGAAAAGCTCCGCCCAGCCGTCCAGGGCGTCCTTCTCCCGCCGCTCCTCGTCCTCCCGCGCGGCGATCGCGACGGCGGTGTTCAGGATCTCGGCCTGGAGCTGCTGCTTCTTCAGCAGAAGCATCGGCAGGTAGCGCTCGAAGCGGGCGAGGGCCTCCATCTGGGCCTTGAGCTCGTTCTTCGTGTGCTTGATCCGGGCCATTCGATCCCGCCTTTAGTTTTTTGCCGGCCAGAACTTCTCCAGAAGGGCCGAGGGAATGGCCGTCTCCATGGGTTCGAAGCAATCGGCCAAAATGCTCCAGCCGAGGTCGAGAGCCTCTTCGAGGGGGATGTTGACCGAAAGGTCCATCATCTCGGCTTCGAACCGGGCCCCGTACTTCAGGAGCTTCCCGTCCCAGGCGCTCATCCGGAATCCCATCGACCTTTTCTCCCGCGTCTCCCGATACGCGGCGAAGAGCTGAATCAGCGTGTTCATCACCGTCCGATGGTCCTCCCGGGTCTTGCCGTTGACGAGCTGGCGCAGCCGGCTGAGGGAGCGGAACGGGTCGATTACCCCCTCCCGCAGATAGAACTGGCCTTCGGTGATGTATCCGGTGTTGTCGGGTACGGGATGGGTGTCGTCGTCGCCAGGCATCGACGTCACGGCCAGAATCGTGAGCGATCCTGCGGTGTCGAAATCCACGGCCTTTTCGTACCGGGCGGCGAGCTGGCTGTAGAGGTCGCCGGGGTAGCCGCGGTTGGAGGGGACCTGCTCCATCGTGATCGAGATCTCCTTCAGGGCGTCGGCGAAGTTGGTCATGTCCGTCAAGAGGGCCAGAACCCGCTTCCCCAGGAGGGCGAAACGTTCCGCGACGGCGAGGCAGATGTCCGGGACGAGCAGGCACTCGACCACGGGGTCGGCCGCCGTATGGACGAACATCACCGAACGCGACAGCGCCCCCTTCTCTTCGAGCGTGTCCCGGAAGAACAGGTAGTCGTCGTGCTTCAGCCCCATCCCGCCGAGGATGATGATGTCCACCTCGGCCTGGAGGGCGATCCGGGCCAGAAGGGGATTGTACGGTTGGCCGGGCGGGGCGAAGATTGGGAGTTTCTGCGATTCGACGAGGGAGTTGAAAACGTCGATCATCGGGATGCCCGTTCGGACCATCTTCCGGGGGATGATCCGCTTGGACGGGTTCACGGGAGGCCCGCCGATCTCGATCATGTTTTCGGTCAGGGCCGGGCCGCGGTCGCGCGGCTTTCCTCCCCCGGTGAAAATCCGGCCGAGCAAGGCGTCGGTGAACGGCACCTGCATGGGGTGGCCTAGAAAACGGACCTTGGCGTCCGTGGCGATCCCCCGGGCTCCGGCGAAGACCTGGAGGGACACCTCGTCGTCCTTCAGCCGGATGACTTGGGCCAGGGAGACGCCCCGCCGGGAATTCACTTCCGCCAGCTCGCCGTAACGCACGTCGCGGGCGCGGAGGATGATGACGTTGCCGGCGATATTCTCGATCCGATGATAGACCTTATGCATGGGCGGCGACCTCCGCGGACATCTGCTCGACCCTCGCCTGCAATTCCTTGAAGGCCTCGGACTCGAAGGGAACCCGGTTCCAGTCCTTGGTCGTCTGGGTCAGCTTGTGGAAGAAACGGCGGGCTGCGTCTTTATCGGCAAAGGCCATCCGGGTTTCGAGAATCTTCACCTGGACGGCGAAGACGTGCCGCTGCCGCTCCGCCGGCGTGGCCTCATCCACGGGATCGTAGGCATCCTGCTGGAGGTAGGTCGCGTCGAGGTATTCGGCCTTGAGGTGGGTCACGAAATCGTCCATGGACGTGCCCTCCTCGCCGACGACCTTCATCATCTGCCCCACCTCGGCCCCCCGGCGTAGAAGCTTCCTCGCCCGGCTCACCTCGTCGATGGAGACCAGGCCGGGGTATTTGCTCCAACTCTCCAGGGGATCGATGGCCGGGTAACGCCGGGCGTCGGAGCGGGAGCGCGACAGGCCGTGGAACGCGCCGACCACCTTTAAGGTGGCTTGGGTCACCGGCTCGTCGAAATTGCCGCCCGCCGGGCTGACCGTCCCGCCGATCGTGACCGAGCCGATCGAGCCGTCCTTGAGCCGGACGACACCGCCCCGCTCGTAAAACGACGCGATCACGGATTCCAGATACGCGGGGAACGCTTCCTCGCCGGGGATCTCTTCAAGCCGGCCCGAAGTCTCGCGGAGAGCTTGGGCCCAGCGTGAGGTCGAATCCGCCAGGAGCAGGACGTTCCGCCCCATCTGCCGATAATAGCCGGCGATCGTGACGGCCGTATAGACCGAAGCCTCCCGCGCCGCCACGGGCATCGAGCTCGTGTTGCAGATGATGACGGTCCGGTCCATGAGGCTCCGGCCGGTGCGCGGATCGGTGAGACGGGGGAATTCCCTTAACGTTTCGACGACCTCGCCGGCCCGTTCTCCGCAGGCGGCGATGACGACGATGTCCACGTCGGCGTGGCGGCTGGTGATTTGTTGGAGGACGGTTTTGCCCGCCCCGAAAGGCCCGGGGATGCAATAAGTCCCTCCCCGCGCCACCGGGAAAAACGTATCCATGAGCCGGATCTTGGTCACGAGAGGCTCGGAGGGGCGCAGGCGCTCCGCGTAAGCCGTGATCGGGACCTTGACCGGCCAGCGTTGGAGCATGGCGACTTCCTGGATCCGGCCTTGGGAATCGCGCAGGCGAGCGACGGGGTCGGTCACGCGGCGACGGGCGGGACCGCTGATCTCCTCGATGGTCCAAGCGCCCGCGAAGGTGAAGGGGACCATGATCCGATGGTCGAAAATCCCTTCGGGGACCGTCCCCAGAGTTTCGCCGGCAGTCAGGACATCGCCTTGGCGGGCCCGAGGGGTGAATTCCCATTCGGCCTCCCGCGACAAGGCCAGAAGATAACGGCCCCGCTCGAGGAAGAACCCGCAGGCGGCGGCGAGTTCGGGAAGCGGGTTCTGGAGGCCGTCGTAGATCTGGCCGAGCAGACCGGGGCCAAGCTCGACGGAGAGAAGATCCCCGCTGAATTCCACGCGTCCGCCGACGGAGAGTCCGGTCGTGCTTTCAAAGACCTGGAGGTCGGCCCGGTTGCCGCGCACCCGGACGACTTCGCTCTTGAGGCCGACCTCGCCCACGTAGGCCAGGGCCACTTCATTCTGTCCGACGGCGCCCTCGAACTCCACGGTGATGAGGTTTCCGATGACGCCTACGATCTTACCGGTTGTCGTATTCATGTCCTGCTCTTCTTTTTACGACGTTTGTTCCGCCATTGTCGATTTAGGCGGACGGTTCACGAAGCCCTCGATTGCCCGCAATCCCGCCGGACGGTCCAGCCGGGCCCATCGCTCCGCCAGCCGCAATTTCAAGGCGTACGCCAGGACGGCGTCCAGGGCGAACGGGTCCACCCCCGCGGCCTCTTCGATCAACGCCCAGCGCAGCCGGTCGAGGGCCGCTTCCCGGTCGCGAGGATTTTCCTTCGAAAACGCGTCGCCTACGGCGTTGACGATCCGGAGGTCGAACCCCTCCTGATCTCGCAGGTAAGGAGTCGCGTCGCGGCGCAACCGAGCAGCCCGGTTCCGGACCACGGCATTCCTGACCTGGACTTCCATCCGGCGCCAGCGGGCGATGAACGGATGTCGGGCGGGGACATCGATCGGTTCCGAGAGGGCCTCGATCGCCCGCCGATCGTCCGGCTGGAGAAACTCGTCGCACCGGCGAAGGAAATCCTCCCAGGAAAGGGAAAACGGCCCATCCAGCGAGACGGCCGGCAGGGCGGCGACAAAATAATAATACTTCACCTTTTTCTCGCGCGACGGACGATCGCGGCCAAGTCGGGGCGGAGGAGTTGGCAGATCGCTTCGGTGATCGCCTCTTCGGAGAAATCATGCTCGACCGACTCGCCTCGGACCGAGACCCGGAATCCCCGGACGATCGAGGCATCGCCGCGGACGTCGACGCCGCTCTGCAGGGCTTCGGAGAGAAGGGTCAGGAAATACGCCGAGATCTCCTCCCGCTGGGCGGGCGGGACGAAAAGTTCCAGGCCGGATCGGGCGGACTCCCCGCTGAAATACGTCCGGGCGAGCCCGGCCAGCATGTCCTTGAGCGCCGTCGCATCCAAAGCTTGGCCGACGGTGGGGCGGATCAATCCTTTCAGCGTTTCGGAAACGGCTTCATCGACGGACAGGACCACGTCGCGGGCTGCCTGCTCGAGGGATTTGCGGGCCCTCTCGTCGAACGCGGCGGCGTCCTTCTCGGCCGAAACCCGGAGGGTCGCGGCCTCCTCCTTCGCCCGGGCGACGATCGAGTCCGCCTGGGCGCGGGCATCGGAGAGGAGGCGGGCCGCCTCCGCCTCGGCTTTTTCCACCCCGTCTTTTTGGATGCGGTCGAGGAGGTTTTGCAGGTCTTCGCTCATGGGGGCATCTCCGCTTGTGGCCATAACGTTCTTTTATACACTATCGCCCTTGAAAATCTCAAGCGATTTTGGACTCAAGAACAAGTGTCAGACAATGCCTCTTTCACAAAAGCCACAAAGCGTTCGCAATCTTCGCAGCTCTGTTGCATTCCTCGGCCTTGCGGAGAAAGTTCGAATAAAACGACCTTTCGACGTCTTGCGTTTTAATCGGGAGAGACATCTTCGTCATCACGTTGGTAGAGGACGATCCCGGCCTTGATCCCGGAAAGCAGTTTGAATCCATCCTTTTCCTTCATTTGCTTCAGGGTGAGAATGTAAGGGGAGAGCGTGTTGCCGAACTTGTCCAAGCATAGCAGAGTCAAGGCCCCTACGGCGGGTCCGATCTTGGTTTTGGCGGACTCATCATTCACAAGAATGAAAAGATCGATGTCGCTATCGGAGCGTTCGACTCGCCGGGCGATCGATCCGAAGAGGACCAGTTTTTCGACGGAGGCTAACGGCAAGTTTTCCAGGATCATCGTTTTGAAGTCGGCTAAAGGGTCTTTGATTTTCGAGAGGGTTTCCATGATCTTCGAGAAGACTTCAAACGCATAGCTTTTTCGATTGACTTTCCAGACGTGGGCTCTTCCGACTCGGTTAGGATGGACGAAGTTGAGATCCTCGAGCTCACGCATCGCTCTATTAACGCTCATATGAGAGACGTTAAGCAGCCGGGAAATTTCTCGTTCGCTCATGAAAACTTCTTTTTTTAGTAAAAAAGTGACGATTTTGAGCTTTGATGGGGAACTGAAATGGCGGATCAACGACTTCTTGAACAACATTTATTTCTCCATGTAACAAGTAGGATACATTTGTAACATAATAGGGCCAAAAGTCAAAATCGACGCGTCGATTTAGCAAGTCGCCCGGCCGAACTCCAGGTCCTATGAAGATAAAAAAGTTGCCGTTCGAACGGTCCAGTATTATAATCGGATAGATAGACATGGATCGCCCCGCCCATCATCGCCTCCGGATGTCGGCATACCGCTCCGGATCGCGCGGATGGGCCGGGCGAAAAGCTCACAAAGGAGGAGCGCAATGAGACATCGCGGTTGGATTTTGGCAACGTTCGTGATCGCGGCTTTCGTCGCCGGGAGCCTGGCTCAGACGCCGCCCCGGAAACCGGCGAGTCCCGCGGGGACGGCCGCCACTCAGATCGGCGGAAAATACGTCGCCGTCCAAGGCGGCCAGCGGTATCAGGACGGCAAGTGGATCGAAGTCGCTTATAGTCGGCCCATTCTTCGCGGACGCCAGAATATCTTCGGCGCGGGCGCGGACTACGGCAAAGCGGTGAGCGACGATTCTCCGGTTTGGCGGGCGGGCGCGAACCAGACGACGCGCCTCAAGACCGAAGTGCCGCTTGTATTCGACGGGAAAACGCTGCCGGCCGGCGAATACTGCGTCTTCGTGGAGCTGAAGGAGAGCGGCTGGACGCTCATCTTCTCCAATTGGCCGGCCCAGGAAAAGTACGACCCGAAAAATAAAGAGGCGCTCTGGGGCTCCTATGGATACACCCCCGACAAAGACGTCCTCCGGGCGGCGATGAAGGTCGAGACCCTACCGTTCTCGATGGATCAATTCACGATCGCTTTTATCGACATGGCCGTCGATGGCGGGAAACTGGCGATGATGTGGGACAAAACGATGGCGACGGCCTCGTTTAAGTCCGGATCATAACGGCTCACCCTTTCTCATCATTACGGCGAAGGATTTCGCGGGCGGATTTCCCGGCGGCCCGGTCTATCCCGGCCTGGAAGAAGGATGAATTTGAAAATGCGCTTTAAGGCGATCTGGGGACTGGTTTTATCGCTTTTCGTGCCCGCTGAAGCCCAACAACGCGGGATTCCCAACGCCGCGGACTTGGAGATCGCTCTCCAAAAACTCAACGTTCTAGGAAGCGTCCTCTATGTTGGGGCCCATCCCGACGACGAGAACACCTCGCTTCTGGCCTTGTTCTCGAAGGGACGGAAATATCGGACGGCCTATCTTTCGGTCACGCGCGGAGAGGGCGGCCAAAACCTGATCGGCCCGGAACAGGGGGCGGAGCTCGGCCTCCTTCGAACGCAGGAACTTCTGGCCGCCCGCCGGATCGACGGGGCTGAGCAGTACTTCACCCGGGCCGTCGATTTCGGCTATTCCAAAACGGCGGAGGAATCCCTGGCGATCTGGGGAAAGGAGGGCGTCCTCGGCGATATGGTCTGGGCGATCCGGAAGTTCCGTCCCGACGTGATCATCACCCGGTTCGCCGCCGAGGGTTCCGGAGGGCACGGCCACCATACGGCCTCCGGGATGCTGATCAAAGAGGCCTTCGCCGCGGCCGCCGATCCGAACCGGTTTCCCGAGCAGTTGAAATACGCGCCGGTTTGGAAAACGACCCGGATCCTGTTGAACCGAGGGCGCCCCCGTCCGGAAGAGACCGCTCCGCCCTTGCGGGTCGATGTGGGCGAATACAATCCGTTTTTGGGAAAATCGTACTCGGAAATGGCGGGGGAGAGCCGTTCCCAGCACAAAAGCCAGGGATTCGGCTCGGGGGGGCGGCGGGGAACCCAGTACGACTCCTTCGAGCTTTGGGACGGTGAACCGGCCGCCCAGGACGTTTTCGAAGGGATCGACGTCACTTGGAATCGCGTCCCCGGCGGGCAGAAGGCGGGCCTTCTTTTGGCCGATTGTATCCGATCGTTCGATTCCCGGCAACCCTCCCGATCCGTCCCCGGCCTCCTGGGCGTTCAGGCCGAGCTGGCCAAGCTCCCGGAGTCGGATTGGGTCAACCTGAAGAAAGAAGAATTGTCCAGGGTCATTCAAGCCTGCGCCGGAATCTGGATGGAAGCGATCGCCGACGACTTCGCCGCCGCCCCGGGAGATGAAATCCTCGTCAGGACGTCGATCGTCAATCGATCGGACCAGCCCTTCGTCCTCCATCGCCTCGGCTATCCCCGGATCGCCGCCGATTCGATCGTCGATCGGCCGCTGAAGAACAACGAAACCCTCACCATCGAGAATAAAGTTCTCATCCCGAAGGGCTTTCCCTTGTCCCAGCCGTATTGGCTGGAGGCGTCCCCTCAGAACGGCCCCTTTTCGGCCGGGGATCGCAATCTCATGGGCTTGGCCGAAAATCCGCCTTCCCTCAGCGTCAAAATCGTCCTGAACGCCGGGGGATCGCTTCTGGACTTTTCCATCCCGCTGCTCTTTCGCTGGACGGATCAGGTCGAGGGCGAACTTTACCGGCCTTTCGAAGTCAGGCCGCGGGTGACCATCCAAATCGAAGACGGCGTCGAAATATTTACCGGCGACGGCCCCCAGCCCGTAAAAATCAAGTTGAAGAGCCATTCGAAAAACGTCGCCGGGACAATCAGACTCAAAGGAACGGACGGATGGCGGGTTGCTCCGACCGACCTTCCTTTTTCCCTTGCCGCCAAGTTCGAAGAAACGGAGGTCACCTTCGAAATCTCCCCGCCGAAAAACGCCCAGGAAGCCGTCCTGACGGCGGAAGCGGAGATCGCCGGAGAGATCTTGAACCGGGCGTTGGTGGAAATATCCTACCCTCACATTTACCGGCAGGTCTATTTTCCGGAGAGCCGGATCAAGGTCGTCAAACTCGACGTTCAAACCAAAGGGAAGAAACTCGGCTATATCATGGGCGCGGGAGACGAAGTCGCCGACAGCCTCCGCCATCTCGGGTATGAGGTGACGATGCTGAGCGACGACATGCTCGAAACCGCCGACCTTTCTTCCTTCGACGCCATCGTCGCGGGTGTCCGGGCATACAACACGCGCGACCGCCTCAAGAACGCGAAGAAACGGCTCCTCGACTATGTCGAGCGCGGCGGAACCCTCGTGGTTCAATACAACGTCGCCTCCGGCGCTCTCACCGACCGGATCGGGCCGTATCCCCTGACCATCGGCCGCGACCGAGTGACGGTCGAAAGCGCCCCGGTTTCGTTTCCGATCCCCGACCATCCGCTCTTGACCTATCCCAACAAAATCACGTCCAAGGATTTCGAGAGGTGGATCCAGGAGCGGGGCCTCTATTTCGCCTCAGCCTGGGACGAAAAATACGAGGCGATCCTTTCCTCGCGCGATCCCGGCGAGCCGGATCGAAAAGGCGGTCTCTTGTATGGGCGTTACGGCAAAGGAGTTTTCATCTATACGGCGTATGCCTGGTTCCGGCAGTTGCCGGCGGGTGTGCCCGGGGCGTTCCGGATTTTCGCCAATTTGATATCGGCGGGGAAGTACCCTGGAAAACCATCGGCCGGAAAAAACTGACGAGGAACGGGAACGGCCTCCGTTCTTCTCCTCGTGGGGTCATTGGTATGCCGCTGTCTTGTTGAATTTAGCCTTTCAGATTCTTCTTTTTTATCTTTTCACAAAGGCCTTCCGATGATAGGCGGCGTCGATGGTTTTGAGGGCATCCGGTAATGGCGATCCCGACGAAGCGTCTCCCGAATCTTCCCCGCCTGGTGGAGGATTATTTCTACGACTATGGCAAAGTGGGGGAGTTCTTTGACGGCGACTTTCGGGACGCCGCGGCGTTCGAACGCCAGACCGAGAGAGTCCTGGCCCGCCGGATTCCGCGGGATGAGTTGGCCGCGGTCTTGCGGGAACAAAATCAGGGCTACGGATGCGGGCCGCAAACGCTCGGGAATATCGAGGCCATGGAGCGGGAGCAAGCCTGTGCCGTCGTCACCGGACAGCAAGTGGGGCTTTTTTCGGGGCCGCTCTACACGATCTATAAAGCCTTGACCGCGGTCAAACTCGCCGAGAGTCTGAACCATCGAGGTCTCGGGCGTTTCGTCCCGGTGTTTTGGCTGGCTTCGGAGGATCACGATTCGGCCGAGATCGATCATATCGTCCTCCTGGACAAGGACAATACGCTTCAAGAGGTTCGCTGCCCCATGCCGGCCGGCGAGCTTAAAATCCCCGCTTCCGATCTCGTTTTGCCGCCGGAGATATCGGATTGTCTCCGTCGACTCGCGGATTACACCCGGGAATCTGAGTTTAAGGCCGACCTGACCGCCGCCTTGAGCGAAGCCTATCGGCCCGGCCGCGGCTGGGTCGAAGCGTTCGCCCGATGGATGACCCGTCTGTTTCAATCACACGGCTTGATCTTCATCGACGCCTCCCATCCCCTCCTGAAGGAATTGGGCGGCGAGGTTTTTTATCAAGAGATCGCCGAAGAATCCGCCGCGACTCCTCCGGCCCTCGCGGCGTCGCGGAAACTGCGGGAAGCCGGATACGATGAGCAGATTCACCTCCATGAGGGGATTCTCAATATTTTTTACGCGGAGCGGGAACGGCGGGCCGTTCAATGGACGGGGGATGCCTTCGAAATCAAAGATCCGCGGGAGACACGTTCGAAAGACGACCTCCTCGCCCTCGCGAAAGAAAAGCCGTTTCTCTTCAGCCCCAATGTTCTTCTCCGGCCCATCTATCAGGACGCCCTCTTGCCCACCGTTGCCTATATCGGCGGTCCGGGGGAAATCGCTTATTTCGCTCAAATGAAAGGCGTTTACGAAAAATTCGGCTTGCCGATGCCGGTGATATATCCGCGGAAGGCTGCGACCATCGTTGAAAAGAAAGTCGATCGCGTCCTGAAAAAATTCGATTTGGACATCACGGATTTCTGGGGCGATACGGAAGGCCTTGTTCGCTCGATGGCCGAACGCCAAATTCCCGAATCCCTAGGCCGGGCCTTGAGCCTCGCCTCTTCTCATTTGGAACAGGACTTCGAACCGCTCGTCCGGGAGATCGCCGTTTTCGAGCCGACCTTGAAGGAATCCGCCCATCTCTCCCAAGGGAAAATGAGCCGGCAATTGCAATTCCTGGAAAAGAAAATCGTCCAGGCGGCGAAGAAACGGAACGACATCGCGGTCGAGCAGATCCGCAAGGCGGGCGACAATCTTTTCCCTAACGGGCATCTCCAGGAGCGGATTTTCAACATCGGGCCGTATCTCCTGAAATACGGCCCCGCCTTCATGGATCGACTCGACCGGGCGATTGAGATCGACGAAACCGATCATCAGATCATCACCATGGAATAGGATTTTTTTCCTCGAGGAGACGGCCATGAACGTCGATATTTTAGCCTTTGGAGCGCATGCCGACGACGTGGAATTGTCCTGCGGCGGGACGCTGATCAAATTAGCCGCGAGGGGGTATAAAACCGCGGTCGTCACCCTGACCCAGGGAGAGATGGGGACCCGCGGGAGCGCCGAAATCCGGGCTCAAGAGTTCGCGAAAGCGGCGGTGGCGATGGGATTGACGGCTCACAGAATGCTGGATATTCCGGATGGGCGGATCGAGGTCACTTGGGAGAACAAGCTCAAGATCATCGCCGAGATTCGGACCTTCCGCCCCCGCCTCATCTTTGCCCCCTATTGGATCGACCGTCACCCGGATCACGAAAACGCGTCCCAGCTCGTCCGCGCCTCGGCGTATCTCGCCGGATTGAAAAAAATCGAGACGGGGCAGGAGTCGTTCCGGCCGGTGAAGGTCGTTTTTTGCCAAAGCCGCTTCGAGTTCGCGCCGTCTTTCGTCGTCGATATCACCGACGCCCACGGCCGGAAAATGGAGGCGATCCGGGCCTACGCATCTCAATTCCATCGCCCGGATCAGCCCGAATCCGCGCCCGCGTCCGGGGAAACGCTCATCGGCCGGCCCGAATTCCTGGACCACATCGAAGCCCGGGACCGGAGATTCGGAGCCCAGATCGGGGCGAAATACGGGGAGCCGTTTCTCGTCCGGGAGGCCCTGCGCGTAGACGACCCGGTCGCGTTCTTCGGTCCGGACTATCTGTGGACGATTCCGTGAGGACGGCCATGAACATCGGCATCGTCTGCTATCCGACCCACGGCGGGAGCGGTGTGGTGGCTTCCGAATTGGCCATCGGCTTGGCCCAAAAAGGCCATGAGATCCATATCGTCAGCTATGCCCCGCCGTTCCGCTTGCGCGCCTTCCATCAAAACATCTTCCTCCACGAAGTCGATGTGGCCTCGTATCCGCTGTTCAAGTACCCTCCCTACGAGCTGGGGCTGGCCACCAAGCTCGTGGAACTCGCCGAAACCCGCGATTTGGATATCATTCACGCTCATTATGCCGTCCCTCATGCGGCCAGCGCCTATCTGGCGAAGAAGATCTTTAATTCCCCGCGGCTGAGAACGGTCACGACCCTCCACGGCACGGACATCACCCTGGTCGGCGTCGATCCGTCCTTCCGGCGGGTCGTCAAGTTCGCCATCGAGCAATCGGACGGGGTGACGGCGGTCTCCCACTATCTTAAGAAACGGACGATCGAGGAATTCGACATCAAGCGCGAGATCCGGGTCATCTATAATTTCGTCGAGCTCGACCGGCCGGACCGGAACCGGGACGCCTGTTCGCGGCCTGCTTTCGCCCCGGAGGGGGAGAAAATCCTGATGCACGCCTCCAACTTCCGTCCGGTCAAGAGGATCGGAGACGTTGTCCGGATTTATGCCCGGGTCCGGGAACGGATCCCGGCCAAACTCCTCCTGATCGGCGACGGTCCCGAGCGGCCCCATATCCAGCAGTTGGTGAAGGAGATGGGCCTCGCTTCCGACGTCCATTTCCTCGGGGAACAGGACCAGTTGGAGCCCCTCTTTTTCTGCACCGACCTGTTTCTTTTGCCCAGCGAGCAGGAGAGCTTCGGTTTGACGGCCCTCGAAGCGATGAATTGCGGCGTCCCCGTCATCGCCGCCGATGTCGGCGGATTGCCCGAGGTCATCGTCCATGATGAAACGGGATATCTCTTGCCTGTCGGCGATATCGAGGGCATGGCCGCGAGAGCCGTCGAGCTGCTGAGCGATTCGGACCGGCATTCCCTCTTCCGCACGCAGGCCCGGCGGCGGGCCGAACAGCACTTCGACGCGGTCCGGATCATCCCCCAATACGAAGCCTTCTATGAGGAATTGTTGAACTCTTAGCCCATGCGACCTATCGACTGGATCGTCCTGAGCTCGTTTCTCTCGTTCGTGGCCGCCTACGGCGTTTGGAAAACCCGGGGCAAAAAGGACATCCAGGGCTTCTTTCTGGCGAATAAATCCACGCCGTGGTACGCCGTCACCATTTCGATCATGGCGACCCAGGCCAGCGCCATCACCTTTCTGTCCACCCCGGGGCAGGCCTATGTGGACGGGATGCGGTTCGTTCAATTCTATTTCGGACTGCCCATCGCCATGGTCGTCCTTTCGATCACGGCCGTTCCCATTTACCATCGGCTCAAGGTCTACACCGCCTACGAGTATTTGGAGCAGCGCTTCGACCTGAAAAACCGAGCCTTGGGGAGCATCCTTTTCCTCATCCAGCGCGGGCTCGCCGCCGGATTCACGATTCTCGCCCCGGCCCTGATCATTTCGGTCATTCTCGGCTGGGATTTCCGGCTGACGATTTTCATGACCGGCGGCCTGGTCATCCTCTACACGGCCGCCGGGGGCACGGAGGCAGTCAGCAAGACGCATCTTCTGCAGATGACGATCATCATCGCCGGGATGGGGGCGGCGTTTTATATGATTTTCCGGCGCCTCCCGGCCGACATCTCTTTCTCGAACGCCGTCCATGTGGCCGGAAAACTCGGGAAGCTGAACGTCATCAATTTCGCCTTCGACTGGAAGGACCGGTACAATTTCTGGTCTGGCCTCATCGGGGGGGCCTTCGTCGCCCTGTCGTATTTCGGGACCGACCAATCGCAGGTTCAAC
>Ga0315288_10003515_pt1 | contig 20039 bp, 13 predicted proteins | sample YL17G11_20_MG_FD_203454 | JGI IMG/M metagenome (GOLD analysis project Ga0315288, IMG submission 203454) | Sediment microbial communities from Yellowstone Lake, YNP, Wyoming, USA - YL17G11_20 | ecosystem: Environmental > Aquatic > Freshwater > Lake > Sediment | place: USA: Wyoming | collected... | reverse complement strand
TTAATTGTTTCGGGAATTTTGACGGAGAGGTCTTGCGTTGGGAATATTTGAACGCATCAAGGATCGGAAGCCATCTTGGAATACAAATTCCAAGAAGATCACCCCTATAGTGCTGGAGAAGCTCGAACCCCGGATCCTACTTTCGGGGGATAGTCTACTCTATGCCGCAACGAGCCAGCTTTACGACCCCCTTGACAGCAACGCGCAACAAATCACACAATACGCGGAGTTGCTGGATACGGACGCACTGGCTGGGGAGCAGGTTAGCCAGGAACTGGCCTCATCCGATAATCACAATTCCGACGTTTACAAGCCTATCTTTACTTTGACCCAGGATGATAATACAAATGGTGAATCCGTCAATGCGGACTTGAGTTCTGGTATTGTTAATTCTACTCAAGTTAACAGCGAACCGGGCCTTCAACCCGCTGGTTCGGATGTTGGCATTGCTCTTGTCTTGGGGGTGGATTTATTAGACCAAAACGGCGTCCAACCGGTTGGTGGAGACGTCGATTCAGAGTGTTTTGAAAGCTGTCAGAGGCAGCTTATTATAGAGCAATTGACCGATACTTTAAGGGTTCCACACGGTCCTCCGGGCTCCGATGGAGTACTTACTTCACTGGACGATGTCCAGTTGGAGTACCTGCTGAGCGGGGAGCCGACCGCCCCCGCGAGTGATGCCGTAATCCCGCTCAATGAAGCGGACCTTACCTCTATTCTCGACGAGGCGATTTGCCGCTGGACGGCACTTGGCCTCGTATCCGACGCTGGCGTCTTCGCCGGCGTTTCCCTCGTTATCGCCGACCTGCCTATTGGTGTTCTCGGTCAGACCGAAACTGGTATTATCTCGATTGATGTTACGGCCGACGGGCATGGCTGGTTTGTGGATCCCACCCCGGCCGATGATTCTGAATTTGTCCTCGGAAACGATGGCCGCCTCATAGCAAGGGCGGACGGCCCGGCAGCCGGCCGGATGGATCTCCTGACTGTTGTCCTCCACGAACTCGGGCACGTTGCGGGCTTCGGCCACACGAATGTGTTGACGGGCGACGGCCCCGACGTGATGAGATATTTCCTTAATGCTGATGTGCGTCTGTCCGCAAACGCTACGGTGAATCCGCTCGAGCCTGGCTTTACTCTCGATGTGCCTGCCTTCCTCCTGGCCGATTATGCCAACCTCAACGCCGTCATTAACGAACTGCTTGAAGGCTTCGACACAACCAACCCGCCGACGGGAGATGATGCCATTTTCACCAGCTTTGACGACGAAATCCCGGACATTATAACCGTCGGGACGACGATCGGTGGCGGGTATGCGGATCTCGAGCTGCAGGATGTGATTCTCACGTTCTCCGGGTTGGCATACGTGGACGGTAGCTGGACGGGCCAAGTCGAAGTGAAGGCGACAATCGCCACCCTCTTCCCGGGTTTGTTGGACATGGACGTGACCGACGAGGTATCCGACGACGATACCGACTTGTTTGCCGTCGTCGGGCTCATCTATCTTGCGGTGGGTAATCCCAATTCGTCTCTGTACCTCGACGACATTGATGTGGATATGCTCGGCTGGCCTGGTTTCCTCGACGTTGCGATCACCAATCTCGCACTGGATTTCCCGGACTTCCGCGGGGATGACAATCAGAATTCCCTGCATCTTTCCGTGGAGTTAAGGGGTTTCGACTCCGGCAACGATACCATTAACGCACTTCTCGAAGCCGACAATCCTCTCTTCGGGCTCAGTATCCAGGGATTCGCCTCCGTCGAGCTGGCGATTAAGGAAATCGAAGATGCGGTTCTCGCCGCAGGCAGCGGGGATCTCACAGCAGCTATGAAAGCGGCGCTGACAGCCGCCATGGCAAGCAATCTCACGGGCCTCGGCGGCTCCATTAGCGGCCATCTCTTCGGAGTGGGATCGCTCACGGCTACCTTTATCTACAACACGGTCACATATGATCCGGACGGTATCGGATCCGAATCCGAGCGATCGGCCGTGTATATAGCGATCCAGGGTGCGCTCAGCCTCGGTGCAGCGATCTCCGGCGACGATGGTTTTGCTTCCTTCAATATAGCGTTTGCGATTTCCGAGCTTGGGCCTCTTCAGTTCTTTGCTTCTCTTGACGTCCCCATCATGCTCGAGCCGATCACGGGGCTTGCGATCAGCTCGATGCGCCTCGGGGTGAGCTTCTACACGACGATCGAAGGTCTGCAGACCGATACCGATTTTTATGCCACCGATGCGACAGTGGAAGAAGCAGAATATCCCGATCCTGACGATTCTAAACACCCCTACCTCTACAAAGTCACACTTACGATTCCCGACCACGACCTCGAGGTCGGAGACGACTTCCGGATCTTGAATGCGGACAACGAGAACTACGAAGGCGACTTTACGGTCCTCACTGTCAACGGGGACCAGGTTACATACCGGCTTAAATATAATCCCGGAACCTTCATAGGTACCGCGGATATCATCCGGCTCACTATCAAGGATCCTTTGGATCTCAGCGATGAAGGCCTCAATTACGGAGTTGAACCGCCTAAAGACATTTTCGAATGGAGGCAACAGCTCGATTTTAAGGTCAAGGACCAACTCATATATTCCACACCTTCGGACAGTTGGCTTAGATTCCTGGATGAAGCCGTCTTCGGGGGCGGCGCCACCCTGAGCTTCGATCCTCGCATCCCCGACTGGCTCTTGGCGTACGACGTTGACTTCCTGCTCGACACTGATCTGCGAATTTTCCTGAAAGGGGAAATGTCGCTCCTTGATGGCCTGGTGAGCTTCAACAACACAAGGCTCTATGCTGATCTGAGCGACTTGTTCAACGGTAGTGCTGGCTTCCTATATCTTCAAACACAGGGGGATAATCCGTTGACCGAACCGCTCCTGGTCTATCGTGGTGAGGTCTCCTTCGAGCTCCTCGGTGGACCTCTTTTTGGCAGCGACGTGCTATAGGTACTCTATGACTCGATAAGCTACAATACTGTAGACGGGGCTTGGGAAGTCGAGTTGGTGATCAATCTCGATAATCCCTCAGACGAGTACTCTGTACACGACTATGCGGCCATATTCGATTCGAATCCCGACACGTTTTTCGATGGTGTCTACGAGGTGATCGATGTCAGCGACGATGACAATACTATCACTATCCGGATTGACTGCGATCTCGACGGGAACGGAGAGTGTGATCCCGATGAGATCAGCGCGACCGATCCCGGAACCTGGGAATTGGATAGCAGCCCTAAGGTTTCGAACAAGGACGACCTGGGAATTGGCTTCCGGATTTCGATCGGAGGCGGCATCGACCTGAACATTCCCATAGATGTGACGACGCTGACCCTCGGGGGCGAGCTGACGGTCGAGTTCTGGGTACCCGGCCCCACGGCGGCGGAGGATTTCCGGATCGAACTTTCCTTCACCGCGGAGCTGAGCGAGACACACGTCGGGCCCATCGCTACTGCTGCGTGCATGTTTGTCGTGGCTTTGGACTTCGACGCTCCCGCAAATGAGTTCATTGTAATATATGGCGCCGCGCGGCTGACCACCGAACTCCACTTCCTGGAGTACGTCGGACTCTTTATGGAAGCGAATGGATTCCTGCGGATTAACAGCAGCAATCAAGACAGAAGCATCACTCTGCGCGATATAAACAACAACCTTGTGGAGGTCGCTCTCCCGGCGCAGTCATTCGCGCTACGGCTGGACGGCAGTGTGGAATTCTACATTAACTTCAATGGAAACGATGAGTTTGAAACGTTTGAGTCCGTCTTCCTGATCGAAGGTATCTTTGTGCTTGAGTTCTCGGCGGAGCAGGGCTTTAACGTTGCTTTATTCCGGGACATCGGCGGCGGATTGGTTGGACCCGCAACCCTTCAACTCGGGCCGGCCAACTGTCGATTCCTGACCTTCAACGTGTTTGGCTTCCTGGCGATTCGAAGCGATGGCTTCGCCGCGAATCTGATTTTGAGCCTGGACGTCGCCTTGCCGGGCCCGCTCTCGGGCCTCATCAGCCTCAGCGCCGAGTTCATTTTCATCGTGAATACCACGGGAGGGGAGATCCAGTTCGATATTCCCGGGGACGCAAGCAATCCGGGGGATACGCGTTCAGATCTGACCCTAACGATCCCGGGAGCGGGGCCGGCAAATCCAGGTGCCCTCGCCGAGGCCAGCCTGAACGACCTAATCAACGGCAATCCATGGACCGACATGGTCACGGCCGGACCCTACGGAGTGCTGTTTTTCAAAGGTGAACTGACTCTGCTCTATGTGATCGAGCTCAGCGCATCCGGCTACGTGTCGTTGAATCCGGATGTTTTGAGCATGGAAGTGGCGGTCTCGGGCAGCTTCCTCAAACTGTTCAGTGTCAGTGGCAGCGCGTTCGTTAGCTCGGAAGGGGAATTTGAGTTCATTGTGGATGGTAGCGTACAAATCGGGCCTAATGGTTTCAATATCGGCGGTACTGCCCATCTGGAAGTCAGTTATCTGGACAACAATGGGAAAGCTTCCGGGGGTGTGGGCCCTAAAACCCTCAATGTCGAGGGATACTTGACTGGTAAGGGGGAAATATTCTGGATAGAGTTTACAATAGTGGAGCTGGGCGTTTCCTACAATTCCGCTTCGGGCGATATCACCCTCCGCGTTGGCCCGGTGCTTGTTCCCAGGTGGGGTTGGCCGCCATGGGAGTCGAAGTATTATTCCTTCGCGATAGGCACGTTGAAGATGGGGGCGCCCCCGCCACTGGTCGTGCTTGGTCAGATAGAAGATATTAATGGAGTCTGGACACTTACACTTAACGTAGGTCCCAACGCTGGCGCTCGGAATTTGTTTGTCGATGAACCTGACGAGGATGTTCTCATTGAGCATCTGTCAGGGAATTCTGTGGATGGGGAACAAGTCAGGATCACCATGTTCGGATACTCCGAGACTTTCGACAACGTGCTCGAGATACTGATACCCGATATGGGTGCGGGTGAGGATTATGTGGAGATCTATGCAGGGGTCAGCGTCCCGTTCGAGGTCCACTTCGGGGATGACGACGACACTTTGATCAGTGCTGGCTCCGGGGTTGTGAAGGCCTACGGAGACGGTGGCGCCGACAGATTGACGGGAGGCAGCGCGGGTGATCAACTGTTCGGCGGACCCGGAAATGACTTCATCGACGGGAAGACCGGTCAGGACTGGATCGAGGGTGGCGACGATAGCGACTTCCTTATTGGCGGCGAGAACGCCGACAACATCAATGGCGGGGCAGGAAATGACCGGATCATGGGCGATCAAGTGAGTGTTACAGGTGATGAAACCGCCTCCGTTTTCGAAACGATAGGGTCGGCATTTGGAGGAAACGATACTATCGAAGGCGGTGACGGTGCTGACGTGATCCTCGGTGGCAGCAGAAACGACATAATCAACGGCGGTGCCGGAGAGGATTTATTGATCGGCGATGACGGAATAGTGACTTTCTCGCAAGAGCTGGGAATGACTTTCACACTAACTGACTCAGATTACAGTGAAAATGACTTTATCGACGGGGGCGCCGACAATGATACATTATTCGGCCAGATGGGCGAAGACATCCTGCTCGGCGGAGTAGGGGACGACCATCTTTACGGTGACGGTTATGCATTATTCACTGAAACCGTTCGTAACATCCTGCTGGGTGACGGCGGCACGATTAACACGGTCGGCGGATTGGTGACTGTCGATACGAGCGAGGAATCGGCCGGAGGTGCCGATACGATCTGGGGCAACGGTGGAGCTGACATAGTTATGGGTGGCGCGGCCATGGATATGATCTACGGGGATGCCGGAGATGACATCCTGCTGGGGGATACCGGCATGATCGTGCTGGATAACGGCAGCCTGGTCTATGTGGACACAGAAGACGAAGAATTTGGCAGCTCCGATACGATTCATGGTGATATGGGTAATGACATTATCATAGGTGGTCTCAACGGTAGTTCCGACGCCTTATATGGCAATGACGGTGATGATATCATTATAGGTGATAATGGATTTATAGAATTCAATATTGATGGTGATCCTTTAACGCTTGACCTTATCCGCTCTGCTACGGATGGTTTTGGCGGGGACGACTATATATATGGCAATGCAGGTTCGGATGTTATCCTTGGCGGCACCGGGGACGACGAGATCCACGGCGACGATGATCCGGATATCTTAATTGGTGATAACGCTGACATCTTCCTATCAGGCTTTGTTCCGGGTAGCCTGACGATTCTTGGCAGTGCGATTAACAGGATAACTACAACTGACAATCAAGAATCAACAGGTGGTGCCGACTCAATTTATGGTGATGGAGGTGACGACATCATCATGGGTGGAGCAGCCGAGGATACTATCCATGGCGGAACAGGGATAGACCTGATCTTCGGTGACCAGGGTGACGTGGAGAACGGCAGCGGTGGTAACTGGGTTGTAACCTATAATGGCGAGACGCCACCATGGTATGAAGGATACTCCTACACCTCTATTCAAACACAAAACGGCGATGCTGGCGCCGGAGATACTATCTACGGCGAGGATGGTGGGGACTATATCCTTGGACAACAAGGTCAGGATGTGATTTTTGGCGGCAATGGTGACGACGACATCTATGGCGGACATAACGTCGCTGGCGGCCATGACACCGGCGATATTATCGATGGTGGCACCGGCAACGACGTAATCGTCGGCGACAATGCCTCGATCCAGCGTACCGTCGGCGCCTTGAATCCAAGAATGCGGGTGTTACAGGGTGACATGATCTACGGTGAAGGTTTGGGCAGCGACGGTGAACCACTGGTCACCGGCGATTCGCAGGTCGACCCCACGGGCGTTCATGTGCGAGCAGTGCTTGTTTTTGATTACTTGGTCACTCCGGATAGTAACACCTTCGGCGACGACACTGTTGCCGGCGGTGCGGATGATGACATGATCTTCGGCCAGCTTGGCAATGATACCCTGCACGGTGACGGGCAGATCATACAAACCGACGGGATGTATACCCTTGGAAGTCTCACTGAAGCAGTCGGCGACAGCAATATCGGCGGTGACGATTACATCGAGGGCAACGGCGGTGACGACACCATCTACGGCGGCCTCGGACAGGATGACATCATAGGCGGCAGTTCGACTCTCTTCGGCCTGACCACTCCGGACCAGCGGCCTGACGGTTCTGATACTATTTACGGTGGTAATGGCGACATGCTAACCCGCAACAACTTAGGAGACGAAACCTTAGAGGGTCATGCCCGTGACGCGGATATGATCCTGGGCGACAACGGCAATATCTACAGACTCGTCGGTACAAACGGAACCAATAGCGGCAACTTCCTCACGTTCAACTATGACAATTACGGTGATGAGAAGATAGTCGTTCGTGCGGCAGAGCTGATCGACTACACGCCGGGGGGAGTGGACTACGATGCAGTCAATGCTGCTAATGACATCGGTGCACCGGATGAGATTCACGGCGAATCCGGCGACGATTTCCTGTACGGCATGAAGGGGGATGACGTCATTTTTGGTGAAGGCCAGGATGACGACATAATCGGCGGGTACGGCAATGACTGGATCTCCGGCGGCACCGGCGATGACGGCGTGCTGGGCGATGACGGTCGCATCTATACCAGCCGGAACGGAACGGCAGAACCGCTTTACGACATCGGTAATCTGGCCGGTGAACTCGATAAGGACATTTCCACGCAGGACAAGAAGCAGCAGGCAACGATCAACGTAAGGGACGAACTCAAGAAAACCGTGAATTTAACGCCCTTTAAGCTGGGCGATCCCGAGGTGCCCCAATACTTGGATGAATTCGATCAGGCCGATGACATCATCTTCGGAGGCTGGGGTAATGACTTCCTGCACGGCGGCGATGGTGACGATGCGATTTCCGGCGCTGAGGCGCTGACTGAATACTACGACAATCCGGTAAATTAGGGCGACGTCCTCAAGTACGGGGTCTACAGGGCGGGAGAATTCGGCGCCTATAATAAGAATGATCCGCTGTCTAAGGTCTATTGGAATCCTGCGACCGGCGAGTTCGTGACCGGTGGGACTGTGGAGTTCCTTCTCAACTTCGACCACACAGAAGGCCCAGAAGGCCCCGCAGTTAATGCTGTTAACACCGATGGTGACGATGTGATCTTCGGCGATCTGGGCAACGACTGGCTGGTAGGTGGCACAGGCAGGGACCACATGTACGGCGGTCGGGGTTGCGACCTGCTGAATGCTGATGACGATCTCGATACGGCCGGAGGTGCCAACAATGAGCCCAATGGTTCTGAAACATCCTACGAAGACTTTGCTTACGGCGGCGCCGGGCCGGACGTGCTTATTGCCAACATCATCGGCGACCGGCTCATCGACTGGGTTGGCGATTTCAACACATACGTATTGCCTTATACCTCCTTTGGCGCCAATACCATCTCCCGAAATCTAAAATCGAAACTCTTCGAATTTTTATACGACCTGTCCAGGGCCGATGGAGCTGACCGGACATTGGGAGACTCTGACGATCCTCGAAACGGTGAACCCAACGGCGAGTTGGGTTTAGTGGCGCAAAAGGACCCGGATTGGGAAAATCAAACATCCGACGGATGACAAGGACTAACTCCAGTAGCCACATTTAACATTCAACACAGGTTCAATGGCCATGGAGGCCTTTGCTACAGACAGCAGTGTCTGGAATGTTAATAATGGTGCCTTGTGAGTGTCGGCTCATTCTCTTGGCGGAGATGTAGTGGCTGTATTCCATGTAGACGAGATGTTGCCGGCCTACTTCGAGAGTCAGGACAAAATACGATTCTTATAACAAACAACATTAAGCATTTCGAACGTTTTAACATCGCTTACGAAAGTTGGTTAATTTAAACAACATAAATATTACAGATTTGTTTGTACACTGGTTCAATAGACCGGCGACCTCAACTAACATCCCAATTTTTCATTGATTTTACATATTTTCGTCTTTAGTTAGCGTAAAATATCGAATATAATTCGATAGATAGTTGTAGTAAGCCGAAATAAAATATTGTCATAGAAATTCGCCTAACTTATTATAATACAGTGACTTGGAGAGGTGTCGGAGTGGCTGATCGAGCCGGTTTCGAAAACCGGTGTGCCTTTGGGTACCGCGGGTTCGAATCCCGCCCTCTCCGTTTCTTTTTTAGTAGGGTGGGGCTCGCCCCACCTTAAGCAATGTTGCGAGCCTTGATCGGTGGGCTAAAGCCCACCCTATTTTTGTAGATTGGAGGCACGTTTGGTGCGAGTAGCGTTGGGGCAATTTAATGCGGTTGTAGGTGATTTGGCCGGCAACGCACAGAGGATGCGGGAATTCTATGCCCAGGCGGTTCGTGCTGATGTGGATTTGCTGGTCTTTCCGGAATTGGCCATTTGCGGTTATCCGCCGGAAGATTTACTTTACAAACGGCATTTTTTAAGGGACTGCTCACTTGCCCTTGATAAACTCGCTGCTGATTGCCCGGCAATAACCGTTGTAGCAGGCTTTGTCGAAAGCGATAAGCTTGGCAGCTACAATTCTTCTGCCGTACTGCAGGGTGGTGGAATAAGTAAAATCTATCGAAAAAGCTTACTGCCGAATTATGGTGTGTTCGATGAGCGAAGATATTTCCAGCCCGGCTCCGAACCGCTGGTCATCAATGCCGGCGGCCTGAATGTTGCTATCACAATCTGCGCCGACATTTGGGAGGGCCAATGGCTGGCCAATTTCCTCAGGGATGCCGGTCAAATCCAGATGATTGTCAATATCTCAGCCTCGCCGTTTCATACGGGCAAGATTAAAGCAAGAGAGAAAGTTGTCAACGCGTGTGCGAAAGAATTGAATTGTGCCGTTGCATACTGCAATCTTGTGGGCGGTCAGGATGAATTGATTTTTGATGGCCGAAGCATTTTTGCGGATTCGACCGGCAGGATTGTTGCCAAAGCAAAGGCGTTCGACGAGGATTTGATAATTGCTGATGTGATCGCTGCAGCCGACGGTACTGTGCAAATCAAGCCGGCCCAGGCTGCGGCCCGGCAGCCGAGTGATCCTGTCGATGAAATTTATCAGGCGCTCGTGCTTGGCACGAGGGACTACGCACATAAAAATGGTTTTCAAAAGGTGCTGCTCGGCCTGAGTGGCGGCATCGATTCTTCGGTTACTGCTGCGATTGCCGTGGCGGCATTGGGCGACGAAAATGTTATCGGCATCAGCATGCCTTCGAAATTCAACAGTCCTGAAACGAGAAGCGACGCTGAGAAACTTGCACAAAACCTGGGCATCGAGTTTCACACAATCCCGATTGAGCCGATGCTCGGTCAGTTCCACAAGTCGCTTCAGATCGTGGAAGGCTGGAACGATGAGGGGATTGCTTACGAGAATCTGCAGGCAAGAATTCGCGGCTGTATCCTGATGTCACTGAGCAACCGGTTCGGCTCGCTCGTGCTGACGACCGGCAACAAAAGCGAAACGGCGGTCGGGTATTCGACCCTCTACGGCGACACCGCCGGCGGCTTCGGAATAATAAAGGACGTACCGAAAACCACCGTTTACGAACTGGCCGAGCATATTAACAGGATAGGCGGGCGCCAAATCATACCGGCAGATGTGATAACCAGGCCGCCAAGTGCCGAGCTCAGACCGGACCAGAAGGACAGCGACTCGCTTCCCGATTATGATCTGCTCGACAGAATCCTCAAAGGTTATGTCGAAGAGGATAAGTCCATAACAGAACTTGTTGCGCAGGGCCTGCCGGAGGATGTGGTCAACAAGGTTATTCGTTTGGTCGACCGAAACGAGTACAAAAGGAGGCTGTCTCCGCCTGGAATAAAGATAACGCCGAAGGCATTCGGTAAGGACCGGCGATTACCGATTACGAATCGTTACAGCAATTCTAAGGATACACTTTAAATCTGCAGGTTTGCCTCTTTTCGCCGTTTATTGGTAAAGATTAATCTAAATACCCTCTCCGAGAATACGTTTTATAAATACTACCTGCCGGCAAGTGCATCCGTGATGGCTCTACCGAATTGGACCGCAGCATCCGGTCCGGTGGCGGTTATGATGGATCTTTCCCGCTCAACAGGGAAAACAGTATATATAGCGCCGGCCTGAATAAGTCTGTCTCGTTCCGACAAGAAGCTGGTTGCCCGGATACCGGCGAGCACGTTCGCATTAGCTAAAATCGTGGGCGCCACGCCAATCGCCCCAAGAATCTTTCCCTTGCGGACCGCCTCACGCACCATGTTCATTACAGCAGGGTTGCCGGCATACTCGGCGGCTCCCGGGCCGCCTATAAAAATTATCGCATCGTAGTCGTCGACTTTCAATCGGTTCAGGGGAATACTTGCCTCGGCTACGTTTCCGAGCACACCCTGTATCACGCCGGTTCTCGTGCTTGCAATAACTGTTTGTACCAGCGCGGCGTCGAGTACACGCTTTGTTTCGAAGAGTTCCTCATCGCGGAAATTCTGACTGCCAATGATTAATACAGCTTTTTTTCCTGCTGCGCCGGTTTGTCCATCGGCGGTTTCCGCTGTTCCATTTCCTGCAGGGTAACCGACGCAGATTATATAAAGTGGCTCCAGGTCTCTTGAAAGTTTGCAGGCTTTGCGGACCTCCTTTGAGTCAAAACCACCGACCGTTACGGATCCCAGGCCTAAACAGACAGCCTGTAACTGGATATTCTGGGCGATATGTCCAGCTTCCATGTGCATGAATGTTCGGGCCTTGTCCTTGAATTGGTTTGTCAGCTTTCTCACGGAGCCGGCAACGATAATATCACAACCGGCTCCAGCCACCGACTCGGCCATGGAAGCGGCTGCCGCCAGCATATTGCGGATATCCTGATCCCCGGTTTGCAGCAGGCTGTGATCGGTCGGGCGATAAATAAACAGACCATCTTGCGTTGCAAAAAACAACTCTATGGGATAAATAGCTCCTGCCGAAGGAGCCGTTCGCAAGCCTCTTTGCGGTTCTGTTATGCCCTGACCTGCCCAGGCCAATTGGCTGATTTGTGAGCGCTTAACCGGTTCGCTGCTGAACTGTCGTACACTTCGCCGCCTGGCCAATGCCTCTTCGAGACTGACAGTCCCTTTCAAATTGGGATCTGTTAGCTGGATTACCATCTGAGGTGCAGTGCGGGATCTGCTGCGCCCGAGACAAAGCGTTGCGAAACAGGCTAAAACTATTGCGAGAATTGTTAAGCGTTTCATTTTCTTAATCCTCCAAAATAAGTTTTTTCAAGCGGCAGTCCACAATAGGCATATTTATATTATACACTCAATTCCGGATTTCCCAGATTAAACTTTATTTTTGGGGTATAACTTCGTATATTTTTTAGCGCATTAGTTACTGTTCCGGATCGTGCGGCGAATATCCTGACAAAGTAGCCGATATTAGCTAATCGCGTATCTGATTGTTCCGGGCGTTTTTGGCTTGGGTGCTGTGAGGAGTGAAGCGATCTCACGCTGCTTCGCTTTTACGAGGCAAAAGGGCGGGAAGCGTGGATTTTCGTGAAATTATCTGTTTATATAGAGAAAAATTATTGCAGGCTCGATGATAAGCAAAGTGTATTTCAATGTGGTTTTTTTCTTTGTGCTTTTTCAGCTTTTACAATCAAAAAGCTGCCAGGCTCTTGCCGGCATTTCGGTAGGTCGCAGGGCTCGTTTAGAAGCATCCGTTAAGAACGTAAAAAAATATCGAAATCCTTATAGTGACTTGGATAAACGCTCAGAACACATCCGGCATGCGTTATGTGGGAATGACACGTAACGGCACAAAACTCTCCGCCCCGGATGACGGCGATGACTGGCCGTTGTTCTTGACGGCGGAGAATATGAGCAGCGCCGGCTCTTTGAATCCTTAGTGATACAGTATTACCGGGCAGGAACTCTTATAGGGGATTTCAATGACTTTATCGCACCAACAGAAGATAGCGGCATGCGTATTGGTTCTTTACTGGCCGGGGCTGTTTGTACTTGCACACATCCCAATCCCGCATGTCGTTCAGGATGCCGACGTCTCAGATAAGAGCCTTCATTTTTTGGCGTATTTGATTTTAACTTTTTTGATCTGGTTTACTGTCAGTGGCGATCGAAAAGTCAAATGGCGCCGGGCTGTGTCCTGGTTGGTGTTATTTATGATAGTTGTGTATGGGATTCTTGACGAGTGGCTTCAGAACTATGTGGCGGGACGTAGCTGTGATGTTTACGATTTCTTCGCCGACCAGGCAGGTGCACTTACAGGCTTAATTCTTTCCTCATTTCTTACGTTTTGGCCTGCATGGCTTTTAGTGGCGGCCACTTTCATCTTTGGCATAACCAATGTCACGCGAGCGAATTTGGCCGACCTGCTGCCTGTTACAAATGCTGTGTTTCATCTCCTTGCCTATGCGATTTTGACTGTTCTGTGGATTCAATGCACGCATCTTTTTTCTGCCGCAAAAGCCCCTAAAGCCGGATGGCTCATATTAGCGTTAGCGGGGCCAACCGGTTTTCTAATAATTGTCAAATTATTTTCCGTTATTGCCGGCAAAGATTTCGCACTTTCGGAAAGTATCATCTCTTTAGGAGCAATAGCGGCAATCGTTACTGTGTTTTACCTGAAAGCATTATTTCGTAAAACACAAGGTTCGAAAAGTGAAAACTGCGGTCCTTAGTTCGTGGTCTTTCCAGTCGATCAGTTACGAATAATAGTCGTTGCTGCGAAAAGCGAACTCATCGGTCAGTTGTTTTAGTTCGGCTTTTTTGGCAGACATTGAGTATTTAAGGTTTCATACTTCGTGTGGATTCGGCCTGCGAGTATCTTTTCTCATAGATGCCTTTTCGACTGAAAATATAGGCAATGGTAGCTAATAATATCCTCAAGTCGGTCAAGAAGCTCGCCGTTTCCACGTATTTGACGTCGAGTTCAAGTTTTTCTTCAAGCGTTATTTCTCCCCTTCCGGATATTTGCGCCAGACCAGTTAATCCGGGCTTTAGAAGCAACCGCTTTTTCTGCCGTTCGCTCCATTCAGGTATCTGTGAAAGGTACAACGGCCGGGGTCCGACAACACTCATATCTCCCTTTAATATATTAAACAATTGCGGCAGTTCGTCAAAGGAATATTCGCGCAAAATTCTGCCGACTTTTGTGAGCCTGGGATCCCGGCCTGATTTCGGACTGGGTCCAAAAGGGTCAGCGTCGATGGTCATCGTGCGAAACTTGTAAAACACGAACGGATTTCCGTTTTTGCCCGCCCTTTGTTGTTTGAAAACGGCGGGACCTTTGCTGCTGACTTTTATCGCTATGACGATAAATAATAAAACCGGCAAGAGAATAATCAATGCAGATAACGATATGATAATATCAAGTCCACGTTTTAGAATCTTGAACAAGCTCATACAAAAAAGTTTACCCGGATACGACCTGAACGTCAATGCTGCGGAGATTATCCTGGACAGGTTCAAGGACATCCGATAGACTGAATCAAGTCCATATATGCTTCCGCGTTAGGGAATTCTTCAGGTAAAGGACAAGAATATGCTGGATAATCTCATAGGACCCGAAAGGCCCATAAGCTGGGTTATGCAGTTCTGGCCTGTGCTCGTATTTTCATTTATCTTTGCATTTGTTGCCACGTGGCTGTGCAAGAATATTGCAATAAAGTTCGGCATTGTCGATAAACCTGATCATCTCGTAAAAACTCACAAAGCAAGTGTCGCCTATCTTGGCGGTATAGGCATGCTCGTCGGATTAACCGCCGGCGTTCTTGCGGGTATTTATTATCTCCACGGCCGGCAGCATCTGCCTTCAACTTTCACCTGGCTTTTCGGTGTTCTTGCAGGTGCTGCGATTGCCTGCTTCATTGGTCTGATCGATGATATATTCGACATAAAACCTTACCAGAAGATACTGGGACAAATCGTTGCCGCTGTCATTCTCGTAGCCGTGGGAGTCAGACCGAGCCTCGGTTTTCTGACCGCCTACCTCGGATGGAATATTCCAGAGAATCTTGAGGTGATTTTGGGAATCCCAATTGTTATCGCCTTTGTCCTCGGAGCGACAAATTCGCTGAACCTTCTCGACGGCCTGGATGGTCTTTGTGCCGGTGTTACCGTGATTATCGCCGCGGCTTTTTTGATGCTGGCTATTCACCTTGGGACATGGGGCTCAAGCAAGGTGGGTGGCGACTCCGTCCGCGTCATTTTGTGTTTGGGACTTCTCGGGGCGGTCTGCGGCTTTCTGCCTTTCAATCGTCACCCTGCCAAGATATTCATGGGAGACGCCGGCAGTATGCTGCTCGGATTTATCGCCGCGGCGCTGATGATATTATTCGCCGAGAAAGCCGTCCGGTGGTGGATGGCCTCGGTCGTCGTCTTCGGCCTGCCGATCCTTGATACTGCTGTCGCGTTGGCCAGGAGACTGCTCAATCACAGACCTCTGTTCGTCTCCGACCGCGGCCATATCTATGACCAGATGATTGATCGAGGAATACTGCTGAAAAGAACCGTCGCGATATGCTACGGCCTGGCTGGGCTGTATGCTCTGATCGGACTCGGGCTGAGCCTCAGGACAAAAATCAGGGCAAGATATGCCTTGATTATATATGTGCTCGTGTTCGCAGTCTCAGGCATAATCGTCTGGAAGAAGGGCTACCTGAAGATGGAGGGTTTGCGAGGGGCAATCCACAAAAAGCAATGAACCTTAGATCAAAATACCGTGGCGTAAACCAAGCTCTTGGTATTCATATTGCACAAATGCCCCCCAGAGTGCCCTTAGCTGACTAACGCACTGAATCAGGGGCCGAGGGTCCAACTAAAACGGCATGTTCAGTTTTGTAACCTTTAGTCAATTGTTCAAATACTAAACTAATAAGGCCTAGAATAGACATTGTTAATACCCACAGTTGGATCCAGAAGTACGCACCATAGTTCCTGCCTTGAATTGAGCGTATGAACATTGGGAGTGCTATTGCTGTGAAACCTATGAAAACACAGTAGGACAGTACCCGTGCCCAAGCTTTCCGATTAGACAAACCCCTTGAGATACAGAGAAGAGCAATAACAATTCCAAGGACTATTGCCGATACAGTGATGTTGAACCATTTGAACGGTATAATGAGTGGCGGCGGCATCAGGAGAAGCAATATGAATGCGACCGCATAAGCTTTTAGTGCGACTTGAGCTAGCATTAATGGCTTGTGCATTGTGCCGCCACCGAACATTTTATTATATGCTTTTACTATCAACTCCGAATATGGTACCACAAGGAATCCTCTTGACAATAGGAAACAGACGCCTGTGTCAATAATTATCATGTGGCGGCATTAGTCCGCTTGTGTAAAGCCCGTTATGAAATCAACGCTTTTTCGGGCCGTCTTTTCATTTACTCTCGGATGTAGCGGCAGGTTCACCACCGCGCGTGTGGCTTTTTCGGCCTCGGGACACATCCCGATCTCGTAGTCGTAAGATTCCAAGGGCGTCTCAATCGGGTGCAGGGGACATTCGAACCAGCTTCCAAGTTCGATGCCGGCTTTAGCCGCCTGTGATAGAGCCTTGTCTTTCTCTGTGATTCGCACCGGATACCTTACCAAAACCGGTTTGGCCGAATCTCTGCTGTCCTTGCTGGGCTTGAAGCCCTTAGCCGCGAGCAGTTCATCGTACATCTTCGCCATTTTCCGTCTGTGAGCGATGTTTTTTCCTATTTTGTCAAGCTGCCTGATTCCTGCGTGAGCCTGCACGGAACTCATTGCTTTGAAGAAATCGTCCGCTTTCACCGGTTCGAATTCACTTGTGCTTGAGGAGCCGACGACTGCCCCTTTTTTCGTGAGATATCGGAACAGGCTTTGGGCCAGGGCGGTCGTTCTCGGATAGATAAACAGTCGATAGATCATCAATTGCATTCGGAGCATAAAGACTTCCCGGCCCGAAGGCGGGCACATTTCATTTGCCGCAAGTGATTCAATTCGCTCAGCTACTTCCCGGTCGCTTGTTATTACCATTCCTCCGAGGCCGGTCGTATAAGGTTTATTCCATTGAGATGAGAAATATCCGGCTTGGCCGAATGCCCCGACCATCCTGCCTTTATATTTCGAACCCAGAGCAAGACAGCAATCCTCGATGACGCAAATGCCGCTGCCCTGAGCGATTTTCATGATCATATCTATATCGCAGGGATAGCCGTATGTATGCTGGGCAATGATGACCTTTGTTTTGCTTGTAATCTTTTTTTCCAACAGATTCACATTCATATTGAACGTGTTCGGCTCGATATCGACATACACCGGCCTGGCCCCGGCATACTTTATCGGATTGACATTCATCACGCAGGTATAGCCCGGCAGGATGACCTCATCGTCCCGGCCGACGTCGAGCGCCCGCAGCAGGACGTACAGCGCGACTCTGCCTTTCCAGAAGGCAAAGGCCCGCTCGGCGCCGAGGAATCGGGCAAACTTATGCTGGTATTCTTCTATTATCTTGTCCATTGGAGCTTTGCTACCTCGACATTTGCATTTGCTCGGGTTTTTTCATGCCGCTTCCTCTCAGGATGGAAAACCTGACAACGCCCCACAGCGATCCTGATCCGTAGGCGAAGTGCAGGATGGCAAAAACCATCGGCGCCAGAGGTGCGTATCGCCAGCCTGATTTGCGCCCGACATCCAGGACTCCGATCACGAGCCCCAGCACATAAAAGGCCGCTTCAATCGCCAATAGAATCCAAAGCGGCTTCCACAAAATACCCGCCAATCCTGGCAATATAAGGGACAAGACAAATAACAAAGGCACTAATTGCCTGAAACTGGCCGGCCTCTTATGTTTCTGTAAAGTCCTGATCCGCCAAAAACCATACTGAAAATACTGCTTCCAGAGTTTACGCAGGGAACCCCGCGAAAAATATGTGCTTTGTATCGCTTTCGACATCCATATTTTACCGCCCGCCAGGATGATTCTCAGGTTGAATTCGTCGTCCTGGTTGCGCACTAATTCCTCGTCGAAGTAGCCGATCTTATCCACAATCCACCTGTGGTGTGTGCCGAAGGCGAGTGTATCGACCCAGCCTTCGTAATCTCCCAGCCTGAATCGTGAGTTGCCCACGCCAATCGGCGAGCGCATCGCCGAGGCAATCGCCTGGCCCACAAAATCATCCGCAACTGTTTTAATATAGCCGCCTGCGACCCATGCTTCCGGATGTTCATGAAGGCACCGGATCGATTTGGCGATAAAATCCGCTGGAATCTCCACATGTCCATCCACTCGAATGAACAGATCGCCTCGTGCGGCTTTAAGGCCGATATTCATTGCCGCCGGAGCAATCCGCTTCGGATTATCCAGCATCATTAACCGGCTGTCCGCCTTCGACAGTCGGGCCACAATTTCTCTCGTGCCGTCGTCGCTCAACCCATCCACAACGAGAATCTCCATTCTCCCGGCGGGATAGTCATTATCCAATACGCTTCTTATCGCCCGCTCTATAAAATCGGCCTCGTTGCGAATCGGCATGATGATACTGACAAAAGGCAGGACTCTGTCAGGCATAGGTTAGAGTCTCCAACAGGACGTTTTCAAGATGGTCGGCCAATTTCTCTCGGGCGAATTCACGTTCCGCAAGCGCACGGGCATTTTTACCCATTTGTCGGCATAGCTCCGGATCCGCCGCCAGCTCTTCCAGCGCATCGGCCAGGGTTTGAGGGCGATTGGCGTCGAGGCACCTGCCGCAGTTGTTTTTCTCTATCGTTTCACCCAGCCAGCCCGCAGCATTGATCAGCACGGGTTTTCCCGCCGCCAGGGCATCGAACATCTTGTTTGGAGACCAGGTGTGCTCCTTAGCCGCCCGGTAGATAGTCATGCACACGTCGCACCCGGCAACAATCCGAGCGACTTGCCCCTTGTCGGGCACGAGGTTACTGAAGATTACGTTTTTCAGTTCGTATTCGATTGCCATCTTTTCCAGTTCGGCACGTTTTCCGCCGCTGCCGTGCAGCACGAGGACGATATGGTTGCTGCCACGTTCGGCTAAGATTCGCGCGGCTTCAATCACGTACTCAAGCCCGTTTGCCAAACCCATCGCCCCGAAGTAAATCGCGGCGAATCTGTCTTTCAATCCGAGCCGCTCGCGCTGTGCCGAGCCGTCGATATCAGGGCCGAACAAATCCAGGTCGCTGGCATTAGGGATTACTGTCACCTTCCCGGCCGGCACGCCCGCGCGGACGATACCTTCTTTAATGCCGGGTGACAGGGCGACGATATGCTTTGCCCCCGTGTATATTTTTTTTGCCATTCGCTCCAGCCACCATATGGCCAGCGGATTTTTCAAAGCTCCGACGTTGACCAGTGCTTCGGGCCAGAGGTCGCGTACCTCGAAAACAAACGGGACCTTAAAGTATTGGCCCAGGGTAAGGCCGGCCAGTCCGATTGTCAGCGGCGTGTGCGTGGCAAAGATCACATCGGGCGCGGGGAGTTTCTTGCCGACACGGCAGGCCGACCACGCAAACTGGTAGAACTTGAGCATTCGCTGCGATCCGCTCATGCCGGTGCCGACCTGCGGATCGTTGTAGGCCGCGGCGATCGCAACCACGTGAATTCCTTCGGTCTCGAACTCGGCGTATGGTTTGCCTTCGGGCACTGGAAACTCCCGGTTTGCCAGCCCCGAGGTCATCATCGTCACGAGATGACCTTTACCCACAAGGTATCGGGCAAATTCGTAGGACCGCGTCCCCGTCATTCCTTTTCGCGTAGCAAAATATTGGTGCAGATAGAGAATGTGCATACTTGTGATATTACCAGTAAATACCTTCGTAGCCGTCGGTGTTGCGATCTACGCCCCTGATGTCCGCCAGGTCCAGCACGCGGATTCCGGCGTTGAGCCACTGTCGAACACAATCGGAGTCTATGATCGGTTGGTTTATAATTATCAAATCTGTTTCCATGAGGCCTTCCAGCGAGCTAACGAGCAGTTTTTCCAGATGGCGCAGCGTTTTTTGAACCTGCTGTTTATTGCTTCCTATCAGCCGCTCCGGCTGGACGACCGGGTCATAAATTCTCAATTGTATTCCCT
>Ga0315288_10003514_pt1 | contig 20039 bp, 27 predicted proteins | sample YL17G11_20_MG_FD_203454 | JGI IMG/M metagenome (GOLD analysis project Ga0315288, IMG submission 203454) | Sediment microbial communities from Yellowstone Lake, YNP, Wyoming, USA - YL17G11_20 | ecosystem: Environmental > Aquatic > Freshwater > Lake > Sediment | place: USA: Wyoming | collected... | reverse complement strand
GGCAGAGGTTGTATCTGAGCTCCATCCTGGAGAAGCCCTGCGCCAGCAAGCCCCAAGGCCGCTTCGCCGGTGGGGGCTTCGACCGGAATATCGTGGAGAACTGGCGCGAACTTCATCTGGAGTAGTTAACCGAAGGCCTCAAATGGATGGAATGGCCGTTGCGGTGAAGGACATAGAGAGGGTCCTTTCTCTGGCCCAGGTACCTGTGTTTGGGTTGGCTCCGGCCGTCATGCTGGAGAACGGCGCCCCGGGATACCGGCCGACTGACCTCCTGCCGGACGCCCAGAGCGTCTTGTGCTTCGGCGCGCCCATGCCGCAAGGAATATACCGATCAGGCAAGCCCATCGAGATGTACTGGCGAGCGCTTCCCATGCGTTTTCGCGCCGCCGACGATCTGTCGCTGCAGCTGGCCACCGTGATCGAGCAGGCAGGCTTCACATCGTCGCCGGTTTTCGCGTGCTTCCCCTTGGAGCGGCGGGCCGGGGGCGAGCTATGGGGACACGCGTCCCTGGTGAGGATGGCAGAGGCGTGCGGGATTGGAAGGATCGGGAAGAACGGTCTCCTGTTCAACAGACGCTACGGCCCGCGGCTGATCCTCGGCGGTGTCGTCACGACAGCGACGGTGCCGCCAGCTTCTTTCCCTGAAAGGGACGAGCAGGGATGCCCGGAAGATTGCTTCGTCTGTCAGGAGCAATGTCCGGTTCATGCCATCGACCGGAGCGGCAAAGTGAACAACGCGGCATGCGCACGATACTCGACACGTCCCTCGATCTTCACCGCGTTGCTGCAAGTGAAGGAATACAGGCCGGAGGAGCTGCAGTGGCTCCTCAACACCGCCGGGGTGGACGAGCACAACATGAACATCTGCACGGCATGCGTGTCCGCCTGCCCGTATCCGAGCGCTCCTGGAGCTTGAGATGGGTGCAGGCAACTCTGGCCGGGCTACATGCTTGATGCGAACTCGAAGCTGATGGGGAGGGGTCACTTGGAACAGATGAGGCCGAGAACTGCTTCGCTACTGGACGAGCGCTGCCTCTGCGGCAGCCTGGTGGCCAAGCTCTCACCCAAGGGGGTAGAGATCCTTTGCCGGCGCTGCAAGCGCATCCACGTAATTCCGTGGTCGGGCGAACAGGAGGGAGCGAACGGGGTGCCCAGGGAGCATGCCGGCGTAAATCGCTAGGCTCCAGAGGCCCGAGATAGCAAAATCCAGAGCCCGGACGCGCCCCCGGAGACTCGGGCGCCCTGGGCTCTATTCTTTGGTTTTAGTGGGCGACGAGGAGGCAGTGATGAGGGTCGAACCTGCCTTGTCGAACGAGCAGGAGAAGGAGCTTCTCCGCAAGTGCTGGTATGCACACGACGCTCGCTGGTTCAGAAGCGTAGCGGAGGAGTTCGGCCTAGAGGCGGCCAACAGGGTCAACAAGCGAGCGTGCCGCGCTCTGGGCGAGGCGGAAATGCGCAGCTTCATGAAGGCTCTGGGCATCACGCCGCCCACCACAGTGCAGGAGTTGGTGCCGGTAATCGAGCCCGCCTTCAGCCTGTTCACACCGCCGCCGCTGTTGGACCTCGAGGTCCGGGTGGTCGATGACCGCTCCTGGGAGGGATGGATGAAGCGCTGCTTTATCCACGACAACGTCGTGCAGGCTGGGATCGGCGCCTCGTACGTCTGCGCCGCCATCGACCGCATCTGGGGCTGGCACGATGCCCTGGGCCTGCCGCTGGCGGACAAGCCGCCGGCCTTCCGCTGCCCCAAGCTCGAGGGACGGGAGTGCCGCCACGTGTTGACTATCCGATAGGAGGGAGACATGGACTTCGCAGTGCCTGAAGAGATCGAAATGCTCCGACAGAGCCTGAGAAGATTCGTGACCGATGAGGTCATCCCTCTGGAAAGAGAGAACGCTCTTACTTGGGATGTCGCCCCACCCAAGGAGCTGAGGAAGCAGGTGCGGAATGACGCATAGAGATCGCCGATGGGATGCAATCGAGGGAGGAGGCCGTCAATGACGACGAATCCGATTCCGGCCATCGACATGTGGACACCCATTGTTGGCACTCCGGAGATCATCCGGCAGGCGGTGGACCACTTCCCGGAGAGGATGCTGGGCTACCTTCGCGTCTTCTTCAAGCACACTCCCACGCGGGAGCAGATCGGGCAACTGCGGGCCTTCCAGCAGACGGAGGAGCAACTCCTGGCATCCCTCGACGCAGCCGCTATCACCCGCAGTCTCATTACGGGGTTCGATGAAGGGACCAGCGCCGGAGAGACCTTCATGACCAATGAGGTGATCGCACCCCTGGCCGAGAAGTACCCAGACCGGTTCATTCCATTTGCCGGCGCGGACGTGCTGAAGGGCATGGAAGCCGTTCGGGAGCTTGAGCACTGGGTGACAGACCGAGGATTCCGGGGGCTGAGCCTGCGTCCATTCATGATCGGCCTGCCCGCCGACGACCGGCGATACTATCCCTTCTACGCCAAGTGCGTGGAGCTGAACATTCCTCTCAGCATCCACACGTCGGCCAACTGGTCGATCCTGAGCGTGAACGATCTCGGGCACCCTCGCCACATCGAGCCGGTGGCCATTGACTTCCCCGACCTGAAGATCATCATGAGCCACGCCGGCTATCCCTGGGTGCTGGAGGCCGTGCTCCTGGCCTGGAAGTACCCCAACGTCTACCTGGAGCTGGCCGCTCATCGCCCTAAGTACTTCGCCATGCCGGGAACGGGCTGGGAGCCCCTGATCCGGTTCGGGCAGTCCACTATCCAGGACAAGGTGCTGTTCGGCTCCGGCTGGTTCCTTCTGGGCCGGCCACCGGCCCTGGTGCTGGAGGAGTTTCGGGCTCTCCCAATCAAGCCGGAGGTCATGGAGAAATGGCTGTGGCGTAACGCTCAGACGCTCCTCGACCAGAGCGGCCCAAGCGCGGGGAAGCACTGAGCATTGAAAGGAGCCAGGACATGCCGATGACCAAATCGCAGTTGACCGCAGTAGGTGAGCGCCTGTTCGACGCGTGGAACCGCCAGGACGTCGAGGCCACCGTCGCCTGCTACACCGACGACCTGGTGTACGTCGACCCCAACACCCGCGGAGCGGTGGAGGGGGCTGACGCCATGCGTCGCTACCTGGGGAAGCTGTTCGGCAGATGGGAAATGCACTGGTCCCTGCGCGAGTTGTTCCCCTTGGCCGATGTCGATGGCAGCGCTGCGTTGTGGCACGCGTCTTTCCGCAAACCCGGCGGAGGGCTGACGGTCGAGGCTGACGGAATGGACCTCGTCATCCTGAACGGCGATCGGGTGAAGCGGAATGAGGTGTACTTCGACCGCGCGGTCCTGGCGCCGCTCATCGGCCAATAGCAGGCATTCGAACGGAGGACGAGATGGCAATCGATGAGAACACCTGGCGGTTCTTCCAGCAACACCTGGGCTACAGCGACGAGGAGCTGGCCCTGCTCCGCGCCCGTCCCCAAAACGCCGACGTGCTGGCCAAAGCGCCCGCTCTGATGCAGAAGACCATCATCGCCGAGGTGGTGGAGTCGCACGGATGCAACAGCCAGCACAAGGTGGGCGACCAATTCATCTTTGACGGCGCCGGCAACCTTGTGACCAGCAAGAGCCCACGGCGCATCTGCATCTACGCCCTGCACGGCCTGGCCAGCCTCATCTTCGCCTCGAACGAACTGTTCTACGCCGGCGTCGACCCCAATGCATTGCGCTTCAACCGGACGGGCTGCTTCGATGTGGGCGTCCGCTGCGGTGGCTGGGGGCACATCGTCATGGAGGTGCGGGTGGAGGAGCGGAGCAGGGACAAGCCGGCCGTCCCCTAGACGGCCGGAAAGGAGCGACGGCATGCGTCCACCGGAACTGCAGGAGCTACTGGACAAGCTGGAGTCCCAGCGGGATCAGCTCATCGGCCAGCTACGGCAGATGGCAGAGCAAGAAGCCGCCCGCCGCCCGTCGGAGAGGCACTGGTCGGCGAAGGAGCAGGTGGCGCATCTGACCACCTATGAGCGGCTCTGGTTGGGGTGGACCCTGGCGGTGCGGGACGAGCCCGGCTGTCAGGTGGGGCCAAGGAAGGCCAACCCCGAGGCTTATCCGGAGGCACAGGCCCGTTCTCTGGGCGACCTCCTCCAGGAGCTGGCCTCGGCCCGCAGAGACACCATCGCGGCCATCGAAGGTCTCACCGCCGAGGAGCTGCAGCGGAAGGGCAGGCACATCCTCTTCGGAGAGATGAGCGTCCTTCAGATGCTGCGATCCTTGTACCGCCACGACCGGATGCACATGGACCAGATCGCGGGGCGCGAACCAGCGTACAGACCCGAGGAGCCGCGGGCCTACCCTCCGCCCGCCGGGTCGTGAGGTAGACCGTAAGGAGTGCTAAAATCCGGATCGGTTGGAGAACCATAGCCATGCTTTCCTCCGTCGGGGAGCGCCCATGCGCCGCAACCTAAGCGAACTGGATGCCCGCCGCCTGCTGGCGGGCGCGCCGGTGGTGCTGGTAACCACCCGCTGGCACGGTGTGGACAACGTCATGCCGCTGGCCTGGAGCATGCCCCTCTCGCACGAACCGCCCCTGGTGGGCATCGCTGTCCACCCTTCGCGCCATACCTACGACATGATCCGCTTCAGCGAGCAGTTCGCCCTCAACTTCCCCAGCCGGCGTCTGATGAACCACGTCCAGTACCTGGGAATCGTCAGCGGCCGCGACGTTCAGAAAATCGATGTGACCAAATTGCCCACGTTCAAGGCACAGCGTGTGGATGTGCCGCTGCTGGAAGCCTGCCTGGCCTGGGTGGAGTGCGTCGTGGAGGATATCCTGCGCTTGGGCGACCACCATCTGTTTGTGGGGAAGGTCCTGGCGGCGCAGGTGGAGAAGGAAGCCTTCGAGGACGCCTGGCTCCTGGCAGACGACGACCTCAAACCACTGCACTACGTGGGCGGCGACCTCTACGCTCTGCTCGGCGAGCGCCAGCAGGCCAAGCTGCGCACGACGGACGAAGGCGCCATCGAGCTGGAGGAGACGCCCGAACAAAGGGAGCGTCGAGAGGAAGAAGAGGCCTTGCGACGAGAGCAGGACGAGCAGGGGTGATGTCGGCGCGCCATCTGATGCTGTCAGACGCGAGGGCGGCCCGTTCAAACAGAGCCTGCGTTGACTGTCCGATCAAGGGCCCTATAATTCAGGTGGCCGCTTAGCGCGTGCTAGGATACGGCGAAAGGAGTGGTCGACGATGGACTTTCGTGACACGCCTGAGGAGGCGGCGTTCCGCCAGGAGGTGCGAGAGTTCATCGCCAAAGAGGCCCCAAAGCTGGAGCCCGGGTCGGAGTTCGCCGGCGACTTCATAGAGCAGTTTGCCGCATCTGTGGGGTGGTTCAAGAAGCTGGGCGAGCGTCGGTGGCTCGCCCCCGCCTGGCCAAAGGAGTACGGCGGCGCCGGCATGACCGTCCTGCAGCAGTTCCTGTTCAACGAGGAGATCGCAATCGCGCGGGCGCCGCGGCCCCTGCACATGATCATCAGCGTGGGCATGGCCGGCCCCACGATCATTATCCACGGCACCGAGGAACAGAAGAAATACTTCCTCCCGCGCATCCTCAACGGCGAGGACATCTGGTGCCAGGGCTACTCGGAGCCCGAGGCCGGCTCTGATCTCGCCTCCCTGCGCACCCGCGCCGTGCGGGACGGCGACGACTACATAGTGAACGGCCAGAAGATCTGGACCAGCATCGCCCACCTAGCCAAGTGGATGATCCTGCTGGCCCGCACCGACCCTGACGCCCCCAAGCACAAGGGCATCACCTACTTCATCATGGATATGAAGTCGCCGGGCGTGGAAGCGCGCCCGCTGACCAACATGGCCGGCGGCCGCGAGTTCAGCGAGGTGTTCTTGGAAAACGTACGCGTCCCCAAGTCCAACATCATCGGCGAGGAGAACCGCGGCTGGTATTCCGCCGTCACGACTCTGGACTTCGAGCGCTCGGCCATCGGCTCGGCGGTGGGCATGCGCCAGTCGGTGGAGGACATCGTCAACTACGCCAGGGAGCACGAGACGGACGCCACCAGCACGCTGGCCCAGAACCCCATGCTGCGCTACGAACTGGCCGACCGCCTGGTGGAAGCGGAGGTGGGGCGCATGCTGTCATACCGCGTCGTGTCCCTACAGGCCAAGGGGCTGATACCCAACTATGAGGCATCCATCGTAAAGCTATACAACATGGAGCTGAACCAGCGCATCGCCCGCACGGGAATGCACGTCCTGGGTATGTACAGTCAGCTGGACCGCGGCACGAAGTGGACGCCGCTGCGGGGCCGCATCAAGTACATGTACCTGCGCTCGCTCGGCAGCACCATTGAGGGAGGGACTTCGGAGATTCAGCGCAACATCATCGCCACCCGCGGCCTAGACCTGCCCCGCGGCGACTGAGGGGCACCGGGCCGTGGCGGGGACATCGGAGATGCAGCGCAACATCATCGCCACGCGGGGCCTGGGCTTGCCACGCGGCGACTGACAGGTCAAGGGACTAGGAGGTTAGCATGGACTTTCATTTCTCGGCCGAAGAGGAGGCCTTTCGCCAGGAGCTAAGGACCTGGCTTGACCAGAACGTTCCCGAGGACTGGGAGGGGGTTTTCCTGGAGGAGGAAGAGGAGCCCTGGCGAGAAGGGAGGGCCTTCGTCAAGAGGCTGGCCCAGAAGGGGTGGGTGGCGCCCGGCTGGCCCAAGGAGTACGGCGGCATGGAGGCTTCGCCCTCCCTGCAGCTGGTCTACCACGAAGAGATGGGCTACCAGCGCGCGCCCATCGGCTCGATCGTGCAATCGGTGGGCTACATTGGGCCCGCAATCCTCGGCTTTGGCACCGAGGAGCAAAAGAAAATGCACCTGCCGCCTATCAGCGCCGGCGACACGGTCTGGTGCCAGGGCTTCTCCGAGCCCAACGCCGGCTCCGACCTGGCGTCTCTCCAGTGCCGGGCGGTCAAAGACGGCGACGACTGGGTGATCAACGGCGTCAAGACCTGGACCAGCAACGCTCACCGCTCGGACTGGTGCATCCTGCTCGCCCGCACTGACCCGGGGGCGCCCAAGCACAAGGGTATCAGCTTCTTCTTGGTGGAGATGAAGACGCCGGGAATCACCGTCATGCCCGTGGTCAACGCGGCCGACGTCCACAGCTTCAACGAGGTGTTCTTCGAGGACGTGCGGGTGCCCAAGAACGCGCTGTTGGGCGCGGAGAACCAGGGTTGGTACATAGCCGCCATGACGCTCGACTTCGAGCGGTCCAGCCTGGTGGCCGCCGGCGTGGCCATGGCCAGGCGCGGGCTGGATGACCTAGTCGGCTACTGCAAGGAGACCAGAGTCAACGGCAAGAGCCTGATGGAGAACCCGCTGGTGCGCCACAAACTGGCGCAGACGGCCATCGAAATAGAGGTGGGGCGGTACATGGTCTACCGCGTGGTGTCCCAGCAGGCGCGCAAACAGCCGGGCAGCATCGAGGCGGCGGTGTGCAAGCTGTACAACACCGAAATGGACGTGCGGCTCGCCAACACCGGGATCCAGGTGCTGGGCCTGTATGGGCAGCTCCACCGCGATTCCAAGTGGGCGCGGCTGATGGGGCGATTCGAGAAGTCATATCTCTATGCGCTGGCCATGGTAGTGGGCGGCGGCACCAGCGAGATCCAGAGAAACATCATCGCGATGCGTGGCGTGGGGTTGCCGCGGGGGTAGAGCATGGTCGGGGATGGAGGGTCAGGGGTCAAGGGTCAGGGGTCAAGGGTCACGGACCAAGGGTTAGCCAGTAGGACTCGCCCGATGTTCGAAACGAGTCAATGTAGGCGGGTAGCTTTAGCTGCCCGCGCGACCGAATAGGAAATGAAACGAATTCGCCTACAGCCGGAGGCCTACCACCTGGGCCATTGTTTCTCAGTGATCCTTGTGGCCGCTGAGCGTGCGCGAATATTTGCCGAGACCCCGACCTACATCGAAGAGTAGCGAGAACCGAAGGAGGTTGAGGAATGGACCTAGGCCTGAGTGAAGAACAGGAGATGCTCCGCAACTTCGCCCGCGATTTCCTGGAGAAGGAATGCCCGGAGACGCTTGTACGGGCCATGGAGGACGATGAGAAGGGCTACTCGCCCGAGCTCTGGCGGAAGATGGCGCAGCAGGGCTGGCAAGGGCTCATCATCCCCGAGAAGTACGGCGGCACCGGCATGACCTTCGCCGACCTCACCGTGCTCACGGAGGAATTCGGGCGGGCGCTGGTGCCCGGCCCCTTCATCTCCACCGTCGTCCTGGGGGCGATGCCCATTCTGGAAGCCGGCACGGAGGCGCAGAAGCAGGAGTTCCTGCCCAAGATCGCGGCGGGCGACTTGATCATAACCCTGGCCCTGACCGAGCCCTCGGCCCGCTGGGACGCCGACGGGGTGCAACTCGCCGCCAAGGCGCAGGGCGACTCGTTTGTCCTCAACGGCACCAAGCTCTTCGTGCCCGACGCCCACGTCAGCGATTACATGCTGGTGGCGGCGCGCACCAAAGAGAGCGCCAAGCCGGAGGACGGCGTCACCTTGCTCCTCGTGGACAGCAAGAGCGCGGGCATCGAGTACACGGCGCTCAAGACTATCGGCTCCGACAAACAGTGCGAGGTCGCGTTCAACGACGTGCGGGTGCCCAAGGGCAACGTCCTGGGCGAGGTGGACAAGGGCTGGCCGATCATCCAGAGCATCAAGCCCAAGGCTACGGTGGCCATTTGCGCCTACCTGGTGGGCCTGGCCCAGATGGATTTTGATATCACTGTCAACTACGCCAAGGAGCGCATCCAGTTCGGGCGGCCTATCGGCAGCTTCCAGGCCATCCAGCACAAGTGCGCCGATATGATCATCGACGTCGACGGCTCGCGGTTCATCACCTACAAGGCGGCCTGGGCGCTCGAGGAGAACGATCCCGACGGCGAGATGCTGGCCAGTATGGCCAAGGCCTGGTGCAGCGAGGCCACGCGGCGGGTGGTGGCACACGGCCAGCAGATCCACGGCGGCATAGGCTTCACCAAGGACTACAAGGTCCAGCTTTACTTCCGCCGCCAGAAGTGGATGGAGCTGATGTGGGGCGACGCCGACTACCACCGCGAGCTGGTGGCCCAGAAGCTGGATGTGTAGGAGGCTAACAAGCTCGCTGCGAACGGGCTAAGGTTCTCCCAACCCTCACGCGATTCAAGTGCCTCGATGTGCCGGGGCGCTTGACGACCGGCAAGCCCATCGACTACCATGCCGCCAGCAGTTAGGATAGCATTGGGGGAATCGAATGCGGTTGTTGTCACTTGCTCTGCTGGTCGCTACAGCTCTGGCGGCGTTTCTGGCTGCCTCGCTCTTTGCACATCAAGCCACCGGCCAGGGGGTGGTGATTATCTCCAGCCTGGCCTGCTCGCCACCTGACCAGGACGAGATCGCCGGGGTGATCTCGATCGGCTCGTCCCAGGACATCACCGGCTGGAGGATCGTCAGTACAGTGGGCGGCGAGCAATACCAGTTCCCCAACGGCTTCACCGCGCCCGCCAACGTCGAGGTCTGCGTGCACAGCGGCCCGGGCGCCAACCAATCGTGTGGGAACGACCTCGACTGGACGGCCAGCGAGGTGTGGAACGACGCCGGGGATACCGCCGAACTTCGCAACGCGCAGGGTGCCCTGGTAGACTCCGAGGAGTGCGCTACCGGCTCGCCTACGCCTCCGCCCACGGCGTCCCCCACTTCCACTGCCACCTCCACCGCCACTCCCACCGCGACCGCCACCACCGCGACGACGGTCACACCCACACCGACGCCAACCGCGACGCCGACGGCGACGCCGACGCGCACCCCGACACCCACGGCCACACCAACGGCGACTCCGACCGCGACGGCCACTCCCACCGCGACGCCGACGGTGACCCCAAGTCCCACGGCCACTCCCTCGCCGACGCCCACCAAGACGCCGACCCCGGCCGCGACACCGCAGTTCACCGTCACGCCCAAGGGCACGGCCATCCCGGCCAGCGCCACGCCTAAGGTGCCACCGCCCACGGGCTCGGGCGGTGACGGCGGCATCAACGGCCTGGGCCTGGCCCTGGCCCTGCTGCTGGCGGCGGCCCTGCTGGCGGGAACCGCCAGCCTCATCACGTTCTCCTTCCGGCAGCGACCTTAGTCTGGAAACGCCAAGGGTGGGAGGCCTGAGTCGGTCTCCCACCTTCCGACACTAAAGGAGACTTGATGGCTGACTGCCTCTTCTGCAACATGGCCTCCGGCGCGATGGCGGTGGACAAGCTCTACGAAGACCAGCAGGTGTTCGCCGTCCGCGACATCCACCCGCGGGCGCCGGTGCACTTCATGGTGATCCCCAAGGAGCACATCCCCACGGCCATGGACGTCGAGGAAGAACACGGCCCATTACTGGCCAAGATGATCGCGGTGGCGAACGACGTGGCTCAGCGTGAGGGCATCGGCGAGAAAGGTTATCGCCTGGCGGTCAACGTGGGGAGGGGCGGCGGGCAGCTCATCATGCACCTGCACATGCACGTGCTGGGTGGCCGCCATCTGGGCCCCGAGGGCTGAGCTAGGCCGTGCACAGGCCCGGCGCTGAACTGCGCGCCGCCGTCGCCCGCTTGCCGCGCGGCCTTGTCGAGCACGTCGAGGGCGTGGTGGCGGAAGCGCGCCGCCTGGCCCTCATCCACGGCGCTGATGAGGAGCGAGCAGCGCTGGCCGCCTGGGGCCACGATATCGCCCGCGCCATCCCGCCGCCGGAGCTCCTGGCCGAGGCCCGAGGCCTGGGCCTGGCGGTCGACCCGGTGGAAGAACAGGCGCCCATCCTCCTGCACGGCCCCGTCGGGGCTGCGATCCTCAGCCGCGACTACGCCATCGACGACGCCGACGTACTGGCGGCGGCGCGCTATCACACCACCGGCCGGGCCGGGATGTCGATTCTGGAGAAGGTCGTCTTTGTGGCCGATAAGGTCGAGGCGGGCAAGCTACAAGCAGAGCCCGCGTTGGCCAGGGTAAGGCAGCTTGCCGAACACGACCTGGACGCCGCCATCCTGGAGTACCTCAACCAGCACCTGCTGGAGGCGAGCCGCCGGGGCTGGCCCCTCCACCCCAACACGATGGCCGCCCGCAACGAGCTGGTGCTGGCAGGAACCTAGCGGCCCTGCTCACTACCCACACCGGCTGAAATCCCACCCCTGTTATCGACCGATTGTCCGTGCCATCGCCAACGTAGGAGCCCACACGGAGATCCGAATCGGCCTTCATGGGCACCCAGTGATAGGTGTTGCCGTTCGTGTTAACCCGCGTCGACGCGCCGATGATACCAGCGAGAGGGAGGCGTACCCTACAGCAAGCGTATGATGTGTGTCAGGAGTTGTCAGGACACCTGCGAGCTGGGCCGAATTCTGCAACCAGATGCAGCACAGCGCCCCGAGGCAGCTGAAAGTGCGGCCGCGAACTGACCGCTCTACTGTGTCACATAACCCGACATTGGTGAGTTAGCGTAACTGTTGCCCGACGACCACGTCGAGGGCAAAGTTACCAGATTGGTTTGGCTGCTCGTTCGGGCTGGACCACCACCGGAGGGCAAGTCCCGGAACTTCACCGCTTTCCCTGAGGTCGGCCCCAGGATGGCGATCCAGTATTGAGTCCCAGATGTGATCGGCGTAGCGGAGATCGATGCGCTGTTCCAGGCGCCGGCAACAGGGTTCGTAATTGTGCCCTGAGTGAGCAACGTCTGCGGATCATTGGTGCTCCCAGACTGAGTGTAGATTCCCACCACGACATTGGTCTCGGTGTTTGTGCTGTCGAGATACACCGAAAGCGTGGTGGCGGTCCCCGTCACGGAGGCGGTGTACTGGAATGCTTCCGCCATACCCACGGGGTTGGTGTCAACAGACGATTCGACGTTACTGACGCCGATGAGTACAGTCGACGAAGTTGTGGCGCTCGCCTCGCTGCTATCAAGACTCCGCCAATTCCGGTAGTACGCGCGGACGACATAGTAGTAGGTTCCGGCGGTGGGGTTGTCCCAATACGTTGTCGTCGTGCGAGGCGTGACCTGGGCGATCTGCGTATAGGGCCCTCCAGGGGTCGTGCTGCGGAGCACCCGATGGCCGCTGGCGTAGGTGTCGGCCGTGGCCGTCCAGTTGAGGACGATGGAGGCGCCACCGGTGGCGGTCAGCCCCGTAGGTGGATTCAAAGTGTCGGTGGAGAACGTGTTGGCGCCCACCTGGGCCTGGTCACTGAATCTGGCCGCAACCTCACCCACCACGGCAACGGCCCAGGCCGCCAGCAACAGCAGGGTTCCAACCAGCAATGCCGCCCTCATGACGCACGCATCCTGGGAGCCTCGCGCCTTCTGGGCGGGGCCCATATCCGGCGCAGGGCCACGAAGCCCAGATAGGCCAGCAGCGGCAGGGCAACGAAAGCCCATCCCGTCCGCGTCTGGAAGAACCAGAGGAGATAGCCCACATAGGGCACGACGTGGACCAACCTGCCGCCCTCGCCCGTGAGCCTGAGCTGCCAGGGATCAGCGCTCTGGTTGGCGTCGCCCTTGGTACGGAAGACCCGCTGGCCGTCTGCCTCCTCGATGGAGATGATGCGGTGCATCAGCGGCTGACGTGGTTCTCCCGTGGACGGGGGGCGGAAGACGATAACGTCGCCGACCTTGAGGGATCCGGCGGGCACGTCCTGGATGAGGGCCACGCTGCCGAGAGGCGCCGTGGACCCCATGCTTCCGCCGTACATGACGTACGGGGAGTACCCGAACAGCCGGGCGCCCACGCTGGCCAGAATAGCCACCAGGGCCAGGGAGGCGACGGCGACGGCCACCCAGTACAGGGCGCCGCGCAGGTAGCGGAAGGCGGCGCGGCCGCTGGCGTGTGCCTGTGGCCGTGTCGTGGCTTCCGGCCGTGATGCGACGCCCACACCCCCACCCCACCCCCGACCCACGGGATGTTCGCCAGCCGCTCGGCGCGGGACGCGAACGCGAGGGTTGTAGGGGTAAAGCCTAAACCGTCGATGGCCCGCGCTCGGCAGGATTGAGGCCAGGGCTATGAGACCGACTGCCACTACCAGCCAGTAGCGGAAAGGGCTGCGCAAGGATGGCAGCCGTCTCCGGCCTGACGCGCGAGCGCCAGACACAACAAAGCCCCCTTTCAGACAGCCCCGGGCCGGCTACTACGGGTTGCTGGACGTCTGCTCGGCCTGGAAGTTGAAGGTGGCGGTGGTGGTGAGGCCCTGGTAGGTATTGCCGGTGGACGACGGCAGCTGCACGTTGAAGCACAGGGTCTCGTTGGCGCTGGCGTTCAGCGTTCGGTCGCCCGCTTGCGCGCCCTGGGCCGGGTTGCCGATGACGTTGGTGCCCGTTGTGCTGCCCAGGTCGCCGGCGCCGTATATCACTGTGCCGGTGGAGCCGAAGCCACCGTTGGTGCAGGTCGTGACACCCGTCTTAATGATGAGATCCAGTTGGCCCGCGAGCGTGTTCTCGGTGGTGGTGCTGGTGACAGCGTAGCGGAGCTCCAGCGTGCCGGAGTTGGTGACCGTGATGGGGTTCGTCACCTCGTCGCCGGGAGCCATGCCACTGAACGTGACCAGAGCCGTGGTCGGGTTCGTGGAGATGTCCAGGGTGCCCGTGCTGAATGTGTTGGCGGGCACGCTCTGCGTGTCCCTGAAGACGGCGAACGCCCCGAACATGGCGAGCGACCCGACGGCCGTCACGATCCCCAAAGTCTTTACTCATCGTCTCCGCCGTGGCTTCTTCGTGCTCTCTGACGCCTGACCCTTGACCGTGGAGAACATCTGTTCTATCATTTGGTCACCTGGACAAGCCCGTGGGAGGAGCCAGTGATCGCTGTGGGGGATGGTCTGGCGGTGGGCCAGGACTTCACCACCGCTCTGTGCGGGGGCTTCAACACCCTCTACTTTCTCGTCTACGCCCTCCGACGATCGGAGACCCTCCGACGGCGCATCGGCGCGGCGGCCCTGGCGCTGGTCAACGGTGGCGCCCTGGTGGAGAGCGTTTATCTGCTGGCGGTCTACCTCTCGCTCCGCCTGGGCTCCCACGACGAGGCGGGCCTTCTGGCCCCCGGCCCCTGGTTGCTGGCCCGCTGCCTGCCCTTCGTGGGGACGGCCTTCGTACTGGTCTTGATCCTGCGGTCTCTGAACCATAGAGCCAGCGGATAGGGAGTGAGGCGATGCAAACCTTGGCCGCAGCCATCGAGCGCAACCAGTGGGAACTGGCTGCCCTCTGCCTGTTGCTGGGGCTGACGGAGGCGGCGGCCAAGCTCCCGCCGGAGGCCATCGAGGGCCTGCTGGAGGTGCTGTCCGCCGAGCAGCAGGCCCCTCGTCCAAAGCGGAGGTCGCGCCATGGCAGCGCGCACTGAGCCCCGCGGAAGGGAGGCCCAGAGCTTCTACGAGGAAGCGCTGAGCGAGGCCGAACGCCTGGACCTGCCGGAGGCCCGCCAGATGGAGGGCCTGGACGAAGAGATCGCCGTCATGCGGGTGCGCCTGAAGCGTGCGTTGGAGGAGCGGCCGGAGGATGTCCAGCTCATCGCCAAGGGCCTTGCCCTTCTGGTGAAGGCGGTGGCTGCCAAGTACCGCCTCTCGGCCAAGGCCCGCAAGGACCTATCGGACAGTATCGCCGGCGTGGTGGAGGGCATCGGCGCCGTCCTCTACCCCGAAGGGTACTCGCCCGATGGCTAGCCGGTTGGAGCAGGCCCTGGCCCGGTTTCGACACCGTCAGCAGGCAGCCAAGCCGCCGACCGCTCGGGGCAGCGAAGCCTTCCGCGCGCGGGTGGAGGAACGCCTGCGCAACCTGGAGCAGCAGGTGAGCGAGATCAAGGGGCGCGTCAACGGGCTCATCTTCCTGGTGGCGGGCACGGCCCTGACCCAGGTGATCATTAAGGTCCTGCAATGATGAACGGCCAGAGAACCAAGAACTTAGAACCTAGAACCAAAGAGCCGAGAGCCGGCTCTGGGTACTGCGCTAAGCCCGGCCCCGGCCATCGCCTGCGGCCGTACCAGGTGGAGGCGGGGCGAGCCATCGCCCGCAGCGTCTTTCAGCGCCGCGGCGACAGCATATCGGTGATGATGGCCCGACAAGCGGGCAAGAACGAGCTCTCGGCCCAAGTGGAGCTCCTCCTGCTGGCCGCCCACATGGCCTGGGCGGTGGATGCCATCAAGTGCGCGCCCACCTTCCAACCGCAGGCGCGCATTAGCCTGCGCCGGCTCTGGTCGCGCCTGACCGAGGCCGGTCTGGCTCCCCTCTGCGCCCGCGAGGGAGGGCACATCGTGCGCGTGGTGCACGCTCGGCAGGTCTTCCTTTCGGCCGAACCCCAAAGCAACGTCGTCGGCCACACGGCTCAGCTCCTGCTGGAGGTGGACGAGGCGCAGGACGTGGATAAGGAGAAGTTCGACAAGGAGTTCCGCCCCATGGCCGCCGTCGCCAACGCCACCACCGTCTACTACGGCACGCCCTGGGACGATGCGAGCCTGCTGGAGGAGGCGCGCGAAAGGCACCTCGAGCTCGAGCGACGCGACGGGGTTCGCCGCCACTTCCAATACGACTGGCTGGCGGTGGCCGAATGCAACCCCGCCTATGGCCGCTACGTGGAGAACGAGCGGCAACGCCTGGGCGAGAACCACCCCCTCTTCCTGACCCAGTATTGTCTGAAGCCCATCTCCGGCGGCGGCCGCCTGCTGAGCCCATCTCAGCGGGCCCAGCTCCAGGGCGAGCACAGCCGCCGCAGCGCCCCCGCCGAGGGCGAGACCTACGTGGCCGGCCTGGACCTTGGCGGCGAAGCCGCCGAAGGCGAGGCCCTTCGGCACGGCTCAGAACAGGCCGGACAGGCTCACGACGCCACCGTCCTCACCATCGGACGGCTGGTCTTCCCGCCCAGCGACGGCTTGATCCAGGAGCCGCGCATCGAAGTGGTGGAGCACTGCGTCTTCCGCGGCGAGCCTCACGATGCCCTGCACGCCCGCCTGGTCGACCTGCTGGGTCGCGTCTGGCGCGTGCGGCGGGTGGCTGTAGACGCCACCGGCCTCGGCGAGGCGATCACCCGCTTCTTGGCCAGCGCCCTGCGCTCGGAGGTTGTGCTGGCGGTGCGGTTCTCGGCCGAGAGCAAGTCGCGGATGGGCTATCGCCTGCTGGCGGCGGTGAACGGCGGCCGCCTTAGGACGTACGCCCAGGACGGCTCGGTCGAATATCGCGACTTCTGGCAGGAGGTGGAGAAGGCCCGCGTTTCCTACCGGCCTAATCGCCAGATGAACTTCTACGTCGAGCCCTCGCAGGGGCACGACGACTACCTGATGAGCCTGGCCCTGCTGGCGGAGGCAGCGTCCGCCCTGGGAGGACGGCCGCGGACGGCGCGGGGACGCGTGAGGGAGGCGTGGTCATGAACGGCAACGGAAACGGCCACCAAACGGCAGGCGCCGAACGGGTGCGGGCGGACGCCCTGCCCGAGTTCACCCGCTACCGCGACCAAGGCTGCGATTTCCACCCCTCTTGCCTGACCTGCCCCCTGCCTCGCTGCCGCTACGACGAGCCGGGAGGCGTGCGCGCCCTGCTGAACCTGGGCCGTGACCGGGAGATCCTCCACCTGCGCCGGCGCCAGGGCCTGGCCGTGGACACGCTGGCCCGGCGCTACGGCGTCTCGCGCCGCACCGTCTTTCGCATCCTGCAAAGGGGGAACGCATGAAGACCACCAACCTCAACGCCGGCGCCGTTGCCTTCCCGCAACAGCTCTTGAAGATGGACCTGGCGCGGCTGAAGGCCTACCGCGACAACCTGGACTTCTACCAAGGCAACCAGTGGCTGGAGCTCCAACGCCGCCGCGAGCGCCGCCTCACGTTCAACTACGCGAAGACGCTTGTCGACAAAGGGGCCTCCTACGTGATGAACGGCCTCAGCTCAGCGGTCGACCCCGTGGACGGCTCGCCGGAAGCCGCCGAAGCCGCCCGCCGCGCCGAGGCCACCCTACACGACGTCTACGAGGCCAACAACCTCGAGCAACTGGACTTTGATACTGAGGTCGATTGCTCGGTGCTGGGCGACGCCGCCTTCAAGGTGACTTGGGACTCCCTGGAGCGGCGCGTGCGCGTTTCGGCGCCCGATGTGCAGGGCCTCTATGTCTGGTGGCTGGGCGACGACGTGACCCGCGTCTGGCGGGTGGCCAGCCGCTACCAGCTATCGGCGGAGGAGGTCCAGATGCTGCATGGCGTCCAGCCTTCGCCGTCTGGGCGTCCGCGCGAGTCGACTGTGGTGGAGGTGTGGACGGAGGGGGAGTTCGAGCTGTGGCTGGACAACGCCCTGCTGGAGGCACGGCCTAACCCCTACGGCTTCATCCCCTTCGTCATCGTACCCAACCTGCGGGAGCCCAAGAAGTTCTGGGGCGTCTCCGACATCCCCGCCATCCGCGAGTCGGTGCGGGAGCTGAACCGCGCGATGTCTCAGCTTTCGATGATCCTCGAGCTGTCGGGGAACCCGATCGCGGTGCTGGAGAACGTGACCGAGGCCCAGGACATCGCCGTCCAGCCGGGGGCGGTATGGGAGCTGCCGGAGAAAGCGCGGGCTTACCTGCTGGACCTGTTGCAGGGCGGCGGCGTCCGCCTCCACGCCGACTACATCGACCTGGTGTACCGCACCCTGCACGACCTGGGCGAGTCGCCGCGGACGGCCTTCGGGGAGAACCGGCAGGGGCTATCGGGCGTGGCGTTGCAGATGGAGATGGACCCGCTGCTGAAGAAAGCGCAGCGCAAGCGGCTCATCCGCTCGGCGGCTTACAAGCGGCGCAACGAGATGATCCTGCGCATCCTGGAGCAGCAGACGGGCGAGACCTGCGCACCGTATCGATCGCGCATCGTGTGGGGGCCGCTGCTGCCGCAGGACCGCAGCCGCCTGGCGGAGGACGAGGCGCGGCTGGTCGAAGCCGGCATCCACTCGCGCCGACGCGCCGCCGACGAGCTGGGGGTGGCCGACCCGGAGACAGAGTTCGCCCGCTGGCTGGAGGAGGAGCGAGAGGCGGGAGAGGGCGCTACGCCTCAAGAAGGCCGGCGGCCTTGAGGGTCTCGCTTATCTTGTCGTCGAAGGTGAAGGCCAGGTAGAGGCCATCGTCCTTGCCCAGCGTGCCGGGGCGACAGACCACCAGCAGCACAGCGAACACCGGCCCGCGGGTGAAGGCGAAGCCCTGCACCTGGTACTGCTCCTCGCCCTGCACGTTGTACAGCGAGAGGCTGTGGGCGAACCGCGCATCGCCCAACCCCCGCGCGCCGCCCGTGCGCACGTCCTCCGGCTTGAGGCCGAGGTCCTCTTTGAGGAGCGAGTCCCAGATGTCGAGGCGCAGCTTTGCCACGTCGAGCTGTGCGGCGCCGATCATCGCTCGCCGGACGGCGCTCAGGGTATCGAGGTCTTCCGGCAGGGTCACGAACGACCACAGCCACACGTCGCCGTCGCGCCCCACGAAAGCGGAGGCCTCCCAGGGGAGGTCTCGCAGCGGCCCCGCGGAGCCGGGGCGCCAGGGCAGGCCGTTCATCGTCAGTGGGTCGCGTTCCGGAGCGATGATCGGTATGAGCGCCTCGGGAGGGTCTTCGGCCGGCTCCAGCCAGCTAAGCGAGGTGGGCAAGTCCTCCTTGGTCAGGACCATCTCGCCCAACCTGCCCTTGGCCTCCACCTGTCGCCCGGCCCAGGGCGGCGTGGCCTGGGGCGTCGGCGTCTCGCCGGCGCCTTCTTCGCCACCACCACACGCTGCCAACAAGACGAATCCGCTGGCCAGGACGAAAGCAATAACGCGCACCATCGCCCCTCCGTCCGTGCGATTGAACTCCCTGCGCTAGGAGAGACGCGAAAGCAATGCGCGCGTTACACACCCGCGGCGGCGATGGCGCAGCGAACGGCAATACCCCGACGACTGCCGGTGGGCAGGTAGGCAGGGTGGCCGCTTCGGCAGCCTGGCGAGCTCTTGGCTCTGGGTTCTGGGTTCTTCGCCCCTACTCCACGTTCCAGAGCTCGCGGTGGCCATGCTCAGTCACGGCTTCCATCTCCGCGAACCAGGACTGGAACTCGGGCATGTCGAACATGCGCGCGCGGGCCTTCTCAAACTCGGCCAGGTTCTCCCAGTCGTTCTCCCAGACGACAGTGAACATGTCCCCGGTGAGATCGGTGAGGAGACGCCCGGGCCGCAACCCGTGCTTGGTGAAGATCTTTTCGCCCTTCTTGGCGACCGAAACCAGGTCCTTACCGTACTTGACCTGGAACACTAGCCGCTCGACGACCATGTGGCTTCCTCCTTGGCCCCCGACCAGTCGGAGGCGATACAAGATCTTTTAGTATACCATAGAGTGCAACAAACCGGCTAGGGGAAGGCACTAACATGATCGGATCGACGTGCCGCCGCGACTGGGCGGGGCATCCTTCACAGCGTCCTAACATTCCCTGCGTATCATCGCTGCGTGCAAGACGGCGGAGAAGACATGCCGAAAGAGAGTTGACCCAGACATCCAGGTCAGGCGGGCACAGTCCGCGCGAGGACTTGACGCTAATGCAAGGAGGGAGTAGTATACCAACCGATTGGTCAAATGCCGCCGCCACCTTCAGACGCCAGGAAGCGCATCGTCGAGGCAGCCCTCAAGCTGTTCTCGGCCCGAAGCTATCACAACACGGGGATCGCTGACATCCTCCGGGAAAGCGGCGTCAATAGAGGCACCCTGTACTACTACTTCCCGTCCAAGAAGGAACTGGGCTTTGGCGCTATTGATGAGCAGCTCCGCCTGATGGCAGAACGAGGCGCGGCCCGGCACCTGAGAACCGATGCGCATCCCATCGACATGATGTTGAAAATGATCGACGAACTGCCAGGCATAGCGAAGCTAGAAACGGACGAAGCCCTGACGCCTAGTATTGCCGCTCGCCTGGGTGTTGTGGACTCCGACTTCCAAAAGCGGCTGTCAGCAGGGTACGGAGCGATGATTGATGAACTTGAGGTGATTCTGCGGAGAGGCGCGGCCCAAGGCCAGATAGCGGACAGCGTGGATCCTTGTGTGCTGGCCCATCTGT
>Ga0315288_10003511_pt1 | contig 20047 bp, 17 predicted proteins | sample YL17G11_20_MG_FD_203454 | JGI IMG/M metagenome (GOLD analysis project Ga0315288, IMG submission 203454) | Sediment microbial communities from Yellowstone Lake, YNP, Wyoming, USA - YL17G11_20 | ecosystem: Environmental > Aquatic > Freshwater > Lake > Sediment | place: USA: Wyoming | collected... | reverse complement strand
GATCCGCCACATGCTTTTCACCTTGCGTCCGTTGATTCTGGAGTCGCAGGGTTTGGTGGCCGCGTTGGAGTCCATGGCGGAGAAAATGAAAGAGACTTTCTCGCAGAATGTGCATATCAAAGTGGAAGAAAGCATTCTGGAATCCATCGAAATGGGCAAGCAGGGCGTCATTTTTTATATTGTGGAAGAAGCAGTCAATAATGCCCGGAAACACGCCCAGTCCGGGCACATCTGGGTGAACCTGCGTCTATTGAAACAAGGCCTGGCCCTGCTCGTAATCCAGGATGACGGGATTGGGTTCGATGTCGCCGCGGTCAACCGCTCCTATGATCAGCGCGGCAGCTTGGGCATGGTCAACTTGCGGGATCGTACTGAACTTGTCAACGGCGTGCTGGATGTTCAATCTGTGCCCGGTAAGGGCACCCGGGTTCAGGTTTATATTCCGCTGACGGAAGAGGCTGCCGACCGTCTTCACCACGCCTCCGCAAAACAATAATCCCCACTCCAATGCCTATTGCTGATGGTATACACTACTTCTTCCATGAAGGCGGAAGGCCAACAAAGCCGCCGCTGGTGCTCATTCATGGCGCCGGGGGTGATCATTTATCCTGGCCGCCGGAAATACGACGGTTGGCCGATGCGCGTGTCTTTTCGCTCGACTTGCCCGGACACGGAAAATCAGAAGGGCCGGGCTGCCAATCCGTTGCCGATTATGCTGATGGTGTGGTTGGTTTTATGGATGTGGCAGGTCTTCCTCGGGCCGTGTTCGTTGGACATGCGCTCGGTGGAGCAATCGCTCTGACCCTCGCCATTGACCACCCCGAGCGCGTGGCTGGGATCGGGCTGATATCCACCGGGTCGCGCTTGCCGATTGCCTCCTCCGTGCTGGAGAATGCTGCCAACCCCGCCACATTTATCCTGGCTGTCCAGTCGCTCCAGGAACTGATGCACATCCCGCAATCTGAAAAATATTTGAAAGACCAGGTTTTTAAGCATTTGTCTTCTATTCGCCCAACACTCTTCCATGGTGACTTGCGTGCCTGTGACCAGTTTGATGTAACAACCCGTCTCGATGCCATTCGGACCCCGGTTCTGGTGTTATGTGGCACAGACGACCAACTCACCCCGCGACGCTTTTCCGAGAGCCTGGCGGGACAAATCTCCGGCGCGGCCCTGCAGACAATTGACGGCGCAGGGCATCTGGTGATGCTCGAACAGCCGCGCCGGGTGTCCGCGTTGTTGAGCGTCTTTCTGAAATCCATTCCTTACATGCCGGGAATGTAATCTTTTGGGAGTGGCAAAGAACATGATTATGATATCCCCGCAGGGATGCTGACCTCTGTGGCGAAGATAGCAGGAAGCTTGTAAAATCTGCCACCCCCAATCCTGTATCAATAAATACAGTCCCCGTAATGGTGGACTGTATTTTATGAACCTAAAACCTCCTTCAGGATTGGAATGGCATTCTGGATGGCGCGTGCCCGGTGGCTCACGCGGTTTTTTTCATTCATTTCCAGTTCTGCCATGGTGCGCCCGAGTTCGGGAATGAAAAAGATGGGATCGTACCCGAAACCATTGGTGCCGCGTTCATCCGGGATGATTTCCCCTTCACATTGACCTGTTGATATTCTTACCTCGCCCGACGGTAAAGCAATTGCTACCGTTGCCCGAAAGCGTGCTGTCCATGGAGGCGGTTTTTTGCCCAGCCGTTCAAGTAGATATTTACGGCGGTCGGCGTCGGTGGCGTTGGGGATGGGACAAAAGCGGTGCGAGTGCAGGCCGGGCTTTCCACCCAGGGCATCCACTTCCAGGCCTGAGTCATCGCCCAAGGCGATCATTCCGCTGGCCTGTGCAAAAACCATAGCTTTCTTGGCCGCGTTTTCAGCATAAGTCTGTCCATCTTCTGCCACTACGCGATCGATTCCCAGGTTGGCGGGGGTGAGAAGAGTAAGGTTGAGATCGTTTAGCAGGGCTTTGATCTCATCAACTTTGCCCTTGTTGTTGGTGGCGATGAGCATGCTGCGCATAGGGTGTTCTCTCTGTATGCTGTGCATAAGGTGTTCGCCCTGTATGCTGTGCATAGTCTATTCCTGGTTGCGTTTATCTTTTAGGAATTGATCCAGGGCCCAAATGGCGTGTTCACGGATGAGCGGTTCATTGTCTTGGACCGCCCTTTCCAGAGCCGGGAGCGCGGCTGGATCCCCTGAATTGCCCAGGGCCACGGCAACATTACGAAGATAACCGCGCCGCTTGCTGCGCATGACCGGATTACCCTTGAATTTATTGTTAAACTCCTGCGGCTTGAGTGCCAGTTCAGTGACCAGATCCGGGTTGGGCAGGCCGGATCGTGCATTAAAAGCGGGATCATGTTCCTGGTTAGCAGCCCTGTTCCATGGGCAGACCTGCTGGCAGATGTCACAGCCGAAGACCCGGTTGCCCAGGTGCGGGCGCAAATTGGGCGGGATTTCATTCTTGTTTTCAATCGTCAGGTATGAGAGACAACGCCGGGCGTCGAGCATGCGGTCTGGCAGTATGCAACCAGTGGGACAGGCTGTGATGCAGAGTGCACACGTCCCGCAGCGGTCGGCGTTGAAAGGCACATCCGGTTCCAGGTCGATTCCGAGCAGGATTTCAGCCAGCAGGAAGTACGAACCGATTTTCGGATGGATCAGACAGGTATTTTTGCCGATCCAACCCATCCCAGCGCGCTGGGCCAAATCCCGTTCCAGGAGTGGACCCGTGTCTGTGTACCACCGATGCGGAACCGGACTCCCAGCCTGTGTTTCGATAAAGGAGACCAAGGATTTCAGACGTTCGGGAAGAACGCGATGGTAATCGCCTCCCCAGGCATAAGCGGCAATCCGTCCAATCGGGCGCGGGCCTTCGTTTTGCGCGGCAGATTCTGGGTTCGGATAGCGCACTGCGACCATCAGAATGGATTGGCATTCAGACAGAACCAGGTGCGGGTCAGCGCGACGGGGATCGGCCAGGTAATCCATGGAACCATGCCGCCCCATGGCAAGCCAGGTTTCATAGGCCGGCCAATGGGGCGGAGGTTCGGGGGTTGTAACTCCCACCAGGGCAAATCCCAGACGGTGGGCTTCGATTTTGATGGTGCTGGTCAGGGACATTGAATCAAGTTTTATTTGACCACAAAAAGAACGAAGAATTCGTAGGTTTTTTCATTTACTAAGGGAATGGAGTAGCCTTTGGCATTTTGTAATACAAACACAGCCTGGTAGGTTTCTGCTTTTGTTGGAGCAGTCAAAGTGACAGATATATCCACTTCCTCTCCCGGTAAAACTGTTTTCGGAAAGCTAACCGGAGCGGGTGGTTTGAATACACCATTCTTGCCAGTGTCCGAGACGTAACTGAAAACGAGGTGGTAGCTGGTCGTCCAGGTGCACGGACCGAGGTTCTTGAACCTCCATGTTTTGACAAATTTGGAGCCAGCCGGCACTTCGGAAAAGTCGGTGATGGTGACATCCTTAACAAAATTGGCGTTGTCACAGGAAGCAGATTGTGAGCCTGCGAGGGTTGAGATGGTAAAAGGCGTCACTGACGGAGTGCCAGGAAGGGGGGTGTTGGTGATGAGCGGTGTATTGGTGACTTGCAGGGTTGGGCTGACGGCGGGAGTGTTGGTGATACTTGGAGTGGGGGATGCAGACAGGGCGGTCTGAGTCTGTGCCACCTCAACGGTCCGCCAAATTTGGGTAATGGCCAGCGATGGATCAGTGGTCGGCGTTCCTCCACCGCAGGAGGCCAACCCAAATAAAATGAAAGCCATCCAGAGCCAGGTGAGTTTGATGAGACGTGACATTCTTTCCTCCGTGACTAATCTTTTCTTTTCAAGGATATTTCCAATGGCGTCGCAAGTATTTTCATTATAACAGAATCATATTGTGGTAAATGATACACCGAGTCATATACTATTATAATAATGATTTTAATGATAAGTAACCCGCCTCGACATCGAGACGGGTTTTGAGTCATGTGGTGCTTTTGGAAGGGTTTATCTCATGGCAATGGACGAACTTGTGCTCGGATATACAAGCACATTACGCCTCTCCCTTTTTATAAGGAGTGCCATCTGCAGCCGGCATTCTTGAACGCCCGATGAAACCAGCCAGGACGATCATGGTGGCGATATAGGGGGCCATGGCGAGGAATTCAGAAGGGATGCCGACCTGCAGGATGGAGAGTTTGTTCTGCCAGGAGTCGAAGAATCCAAAGATGATCGATCCCAGCAATGCCCCGCCCGGGTTCCAGTTGCCGAAGATCATGGCGGCCAGGCCCAGGAAACCTTTCCCCGCACTCATGCTTTCCTGGAAGAATCCGATCTGACCAATGCTCATGTAGGCACCAGCAAAACCGGCGATTGCGCCGCTCACCAACACGCTGATGTAACGCATTGTGAAAACATTTATACCCAGGGTATCGGCAGCCTTCGGGTTCTCGCCCACCGAGCGGATGCGCAAACCCCACTTGGTGTAATTATAGAAAAAGTGGGTGAAGAGGATCAGGAAGAACATGATATAGATTACCGGGCTTTGATTGAACAGGATCGGCCCAAGCACCGGGATGCGCCATAACAGAGGGATCGGCAGGGAGGCGAGGATGGGGCTGGAATTGTTCAGGGAGGGGATGGGATTAAGAAAAGCCCGGTAGAAGTAGTTGGTGATGCCCAGGGCAAGGATGATGATCCCGGTTCCGCTGATGATCTGATTGACCCTGTAACGGATCGTCAGCAAGGCATGCAGCGCTCCCAGGAGCACGCCGGCCAGGATGCCTGTGACGAATCCAAGAATGAGACTATGGTGAGTGGTACTGGTCACAACAACGGAGACGAATGACCCGAATAGCATCATCCCTTCGATGCCGATATTGACCACGCCGGAGCGTTCGGAGTAGATCCCGCTCAGCGCCGCCAGGGCGATCGGCGTTGCCGAGATCACACTGCTGACCAGCATGCCGGTCATGTTGAATGATTTACCCCTGGTAGCCCAGATGAGGAAAAGCAAGATGCCCAAGCTGATGCAGGTAATCAGGACCGTATTCGTGTATTTTTTAAAGCCCTTGATGATCTGCCAGACGCCTGCCAGGCCAATCAGGATCGAGACAACCAGGATGGTCGCAAAGGATGGGATGACAAGGTCTGGCGCGGGGATATCCACTCCGGCGCGCTGGCTGGCGAGCACAAACGTGGATACCATACCGCTTGTTCCAATCAGGAGCAAGAGCAGCACGGCTGCTTCAACCAGCAGGAATATTCCCACGGTCAATCTTCGCCGGATTCCGCTCTGGGCAATATTGTTAATGCTTACCGCCTGTGACATAGACATCTCCTCACGACTTGCTTACGCTGGGTTCAGCGGACTTTTTCCCACTGCGCGTGGAGCGCAGGTGATAGAGGCCGCGGATGATCTCGGGGGCAGCCACGAAGACGATGACCAGACCCTGGATGATGCGGATGATCTCCACCGGCGTACCAGCCATCACCTGCATGCGGGGAGCCCCACTGTGCAGGAAGGCGAAAAGCAGCGAAGCCAGCACCACCCCTACAGGGTGGCTGTTCCCCAATAGTGCCAGTGCGATGGCATCAAAGCCATAACCGGGTGAAAAGGACGGCATCATGCGATGGTCCACGCCCAACAGATGGATGGAGCCGGCCAGGCCGCACAGGGCGGCACTGATAACAAAAGCCACCACCATCGTCTTTTTCACGGAAATGCCTGCATAACGGGCAGCTCTGTCATTGGTTCCCACCATGCGCAGCTCCATGCCAAAGGGGGTCTTCCACAACAGCCAGTAGACCACCACCGCCAGACCCAGGGCGATGAAGAAGCCCCAATGGATGCGCACCGGGCTGGGGAAAATGGTTGCCAGCATCGCGGTCGGCAGGACTTGCGGTGAAGCCGGTACGTAGCCACTCTTCATCGGTCCATTGAGAAGGTAATCCATCAGCCGATAGGCGATGTAGTTCATCATGATGGTATTGATGACTTCATGGGCTCCAAAACGTGCTTTCAGAATGCCCGGGATAAAGCCCCAGATCCCTGCTGCAATGGCTCCTGCCAGGATGGCCAGCGGTGCGTGGATATACCAGGGCAGGCCGTGTACGGCATAGCCGACGTAGGCCGACGCCAGGGCACCGATGTACAACTGCCCCTCGGCGCCAATGTTGAACATGTTGCATTGAAAACCGACCGCCACTCCCAGTCCGGCCAGCATGTAAGGCACGGAAAACACCAGGCTATCGCCAATCGGTCGGATGGCAGAGAGCAGCAGTTTATCATCACCGGTCTTGATCCAGATCCCCAGCTGCTGGAAGAAATCCTTTGGATTCCCGAAAGCCCCTTCAAACATGGCGGCATACGCCTTGTAGATGACCAATCCAGTGCTTTTCAAAGCCCCCCAGGGGTTCTGGAAGAAATGTCCCCAGGCTGCCAGCGTATCAGTGTTGGTAAAGGCAATAATCAATCCTCCAAGCACCAGGGCGGTGAAAACCGCCAGCAGGGGAAGCAGGATGGTCTGGGAGGTTCCTCTGCGGACGAAAATCCGTTGCAGAAAATTGCGGGAATCCTGAGCCTTTTCCTTGGTAGGTTTGGCGGATGAATTGCTCAAGGTGAACCTCCTTAATGTGCGGCTTCTGGCTGGGCAGTCTGCGTGATGCCTGCCATCAGCAGACCCAAGCCCTCGCGCGTGGCTTCTCCGGCAGGCAGGATGGCAAGGATTCTGCCGTCAAACATCACCGCGATCCGGTCGGAAAGACTCATGATCTCATCCAGTTCGGGCGAAACGAGCAGTACTGCGCAGCCTTCGTCTCTCTTTTTTACGATCTGCCCGTGAATGTATTCGATGGAACCGACATCCAGGCCGCGCGTCGGCTGCGAGGCGATCAACAGCTTGATCGGGCGCGAGAACTCGCGCGCCACGATGACCTTCTGCTGGTTGCCTCCCGAGAGGGTGGCGGCTGGCAGGAAGATGCTGGGGGTGCGAATATCATATTCCTTCACCCGCTTTTGTGCTGCTTTTTCAATTTCACCATCGTTCAAGTTCAGGCCGCGCGTGAAGGGAGTTTCGTAATAGGTGTTCAAAACCAGGTTGTCTTTGATCGGGAAAGGCAGTACCAGCCCGTCCCTTTGGCGGTCCTCCGGCACGTGCGCCGAACCGGCCTCCCGGATTTTACGCGGCGAAGCCCCGGATATATCCTCTCCCAGGAGTTCCACCTTGCCGGTATCGAATGAACGCAAGCCGGTGAGAGCTTCCACCAGTTCCTTCTGCCCGTTGCCCTGCACACCGGCGATGCCCAGGATCTCCCCGGCTCTCACCTGCAGCGAAACATCCTTGACTGCCATCAGGTGGCGGTCATCCATCACCTGCAAGCTGACCACGTCCAGCACCACCTCACCCGGCTTGGCGGGTTTCTTGTCCACAGTCAGGATCACCTCGCGTCCGACCATCATATTTGCCAGTGAGGCTTCGGTGGATTGAGCGGGTGTCGTCGTCCCCACCACCTTGCCATTCCTAAGAACGGTAATTCGATCGGAAATTTCCAACACTTCCTTTAATTTATGAGAAATGAAAATTACTGATTTTCCCTGTTTGACCAGGGAATGCACGACCTTGAAAAATTCCTCCGCCTCCTGAGGCGTCAGGACGGCCGTGGGTTCATCGAAGACCAGGATGTCGGCCTGGCGATATAACACCTTGATGATTTCCACCCTCTGCTGGACACCCACCGAGAGGTCCTCAACCCTGGCTTCCGGATCAACCTGAAGTCCGAAGCGCGAGGAGATTTCGTGGATTTGCTTGGAGACAGCCTTCCGATCCAGGATGCCCCCCGCCTTGGTCGACTCGACACCCAGCATCACGTTCTCAGTAACCGTAAAAACGGGAATGAGCATGAAATGCTGGTGCACCATCCCGATCCCCAGGCGGATGGCGTCACGGGGATTGCGGATGTTCACTTTCGAACCGCGGATGAATATTTCACCCGCATCGGGAGAATACAGGCCGTATAAGATATTCATCAGGGTGGTCTTGCCGGCGCCATTCTCCCCCAGAATGGCCAGGATCTCACCCTCATTGAGGGTCAGGTCGATGTGGTCGTTGGCCAGCACGCCCGGGAAGTTTTTCGAGATGCCGCGCAGTTCGAGTATTGGAGGCATATACCCGTCCTTGTTGCAACAGAACGATATTTATCTTATAAAAGGAGCCTGTTTGTATCAGGTGGTGCCTGATTTGCATTCGGCACCACCTGAATGGTTCTTTACTTCTATTCGTTCTGGATTATGGGGCTGGATACAGACCGGTTGGGCATAAGCCTGCCGGGGCGGAAATGCAGCCCGCGTCGGTTAGTGTGCCAGCGATAAACTGGGCCTTCAGGGCTTCGATCTCAGCAAGCAGATCAGCCGGGATGGTAATACCTTCACCGAAGGTACCCAGTTGGACACCGTTGTTGGTCAAATCACCAATATAGGTGCTGCAGCCTTCGAAGTTACCTGCCATGGCATCCTGAATAATTTTGTAATAAATGTTACCCATGTTCTTCATGATGCTGGTCAGGATGACACTCTTGGATTCGGGGAACAGGACGGTGCCATCGACATCGACCCATAGGCCCAATCCGTGGCGTTCTTGGGCAAGCGGGAAGACGACCGAACCGATCATGCCGCCGACGCCGATGACGATGTCAGCCCCTTCGTCGAACAGGGAGGTGGCAGCCTGCTGGGCAACGGTCATATCTGTGAAGTTGTTGGTGAAGGTGCCTTCGCCGGTTGCGGTGTCCCAGCCGAGGAATTTGACATCGGTGCCATGCGCGGCGTTGTAGGCTTCAATACCCTTCTGCATACCAACACCAAAGATGACCACGGTCGGGATCTTGGCGCCGCCGAAGAAGCCGATCTTGCCAGTCGTGGTCATGCCGGCGGCAAGGTAGCCCGCCAGATAGGCCACCTGGTCGGTCCTGAAGATCGTGCCCATGACGTTGGGGATGCAGGTATCATAACCTGGATTCCCCGCGGCAACCCAGGCAGGATCCGGGAAAGCATCATCGTTGATGACAAACTTGAGATCCGGGTATTGTGTCGCGACGAGTCCCAGATCGTTCGCCAGGAAGATACCGGATGCAAAGATCAGGTCATAGTTCTCGTTGGCGAAGGTGGTCAGGTTGGGGGTGTAGTCGCTGGCAGCGGTGGATTGAGCATACTGGCCTTGAATACCCAGTTCCGTCTGGGCTCGCAGAATGCCTTCCCATTGGGTCTGGTTGAAGGACTTATCCGCAATACCGGCGGTATCGGTCACAAAGCCCACCCGGAATGGAACTGCGGTCGGTGGAACTGCAGTTGGGGGAACAGCGGTTGGGGGAACTGCGGTTGGGGGAACTACAACCGGGGGTTCGGTCACCACAGCCGTTGGTGCGGGTCCGCAGGCAGTCAGCACGATCACGAGCACTGCCAGAACGGCTAAGATGTTGCTAAATTTCTTCATTATCTTCTCTCCTAGGATTTAGAATTTGTTGTTTTGCTTTGAATTATCAACTAACAGGGTTGCAGCATATGAGTCTTTTCCAGCCAGTTGCACCTCCTTTTCGGTTGTAAAGATTCTTGATGATTGATACCAGCGCTCCTCTTAGTATACAGTGTCTCCGGGTTAAAAACAAGATGAGCTATGGCATATATATTTCAAACCCTTATCACGGGGTTGTGGCAGGTACTCCCATCTGGATCTCGCCTGAGAGCAAAGCTTGAGGCAGCTTGGACATCTCTAGTTTGACCTCCTCAGGGACAAGCGCAGCAAGTTCATGAAATGGAGCAAACCCAATCTGACCCAGGTAATTACCCGCCGCGAAAATACCTGTTCCGGTCTGGTTGTTCTTTGCTGCCCGGAGCAAGGCCACGACACCCGGTGCGATCATTTTTAAAACACTGGTCAGGATGCGCGCGGATGCCACCGGGAGGAGATAGTATTGGTCAACATCTGCGCCAATGCCATAAGCGCCGCGCCTCGCCGCAGCCAAGACTGCATTGCTGCCCGTTGTCCCACCGGCACCGAAGATGATATCTGCCCCGCCATCAACCAGTGCATTGGCCGCGGCCGCACCCCATTCGGGGTCTGAAAAGGTTTTATCGAGGCCGACATCGTTATGGTATGTGACCGTGGCCTTAACATCCGGGTCGGAGTAAAGGGCTCCGGCAATGAACCCATCGCCATAACTTTTCATGGGCGGCCAGGCGTCACTGCCGCAAACCGCACCAACCTGGCCGGTTTGTGTCAGCGCGGCTGCCAGTGCTCCCGCCAGGAAGCCCAGTTGGTCCTCAGGGAAAACAAGCCGGACGAGGTTCGACAGTCTGTTCTGGTTCCCAGGCGGTCGCTGGTCTGCGCCTATAAAATAGGTGTTTGCATATTGTACCGCGGCAGCAATCGTGGCCGCACTGGAATCGTATCCGACCGTCACGATTACATCGTAACCGGCCTCTGCAAAGACACGAATGTTCTCTTCGTAGTCTCTGGCGTCGATTGTCTCGATCGAGGCTGTCCAGTCAGCCACGCCCTCAGATTTGGCTTGTTGGATACCTTCCCAGGCAGCTTGGTTGTACGCCCGATCCTCACGCCGGCCGACCTCTGTCACCAGCCCAACGCAGAAGACTTCTGGTTTTACACAGTCGAGGGATCCAGGTGTGCAACCTGGGGCAACCAGAAGAATGGGCAGCATAATTGCCAATACTGCACGGAATGGTTTCATTGGACAAGCATCTTCAAAATTATCTGCCCATCAGACCGGGGTCCTGCGCCTCGTTCAAACGGCTTTCTGTGCCTCGCCGCGTTTCACAGCCAGCATGGACAGCAAAGCCAGAGTCATGAAGACAAAACTGAACAACCACAGCCAGCGATATTCACTTCCCAAGGCATCCACCAGCAACCCACCCAGCGTCGGGCCAAGTACGGCTGCCAGTTGGGATGAAAAATAATATAGCCCGGTAAATGCCCCAATCCGGCGTTCATCTCCATGGTCATATACTAGCGGCAGGCTGTTAACGTTAACCAGGGCCCAGAACCCGCCGGTTACGATCAATACGATGGCAAAGACGAGGCTTCCTTGGATGAAGAAATAGCCGAATAATAGAAGGGCAATCAATCCGACCAACCCGATGCGGATGATCGGTCCGCGCCCGAAGCGCGTTCCCAGGAAACCGGCCGGAATGGAGAAAATGATGAAGGAAACTGTCACCAGTCCGGCGTAAATGGAAGCAGTCCCGGGCCGCATGCCCAGTGAAAAGACTGCAAAAGATGACAAGCCAGTTTCAAGAGCATTGAAAGCCATAAACCATAACAGGATGCTTACCAGTACAAACACACCGCTCTTATCAGGGTTGGAGAAGAGAATGCGTACATTTTTAAGTACGTTGGCCTTCTCGCGGTCTTCTCCTCCGGGTAATGTGCGTGGCTCTTTAACAAAAATGAGGGCAGTAGCCAAAGCAACCGCTGTCACAATGGCACCCGCCACGAAGGGCATCAGCCGGGCCATCTCTGGCGAAGAGCTTTCGAACGCGTTGAAAATCATCCCGCTGCCGAAGTAGGCCAACAAACCTCCTATGCCGCCCATCAGGTTAATGACGCCATTGGCTTTGCTGCGATCATCCCGTTGAAACAGATCACCCAGCCAGGAGACTGTTGGTGAGCGGAACAGGGCCATGCCTAAATTCGTGATGAGGATAAAAACCAGGACAGCCAGTACAGATTGGGCCACTGGAATAAAAACGAAAGCCAGTAAAGCGATTGGTGCGCCTGCCAAAATCCATATCTTGCGGCGACCAAGTTTGTTCCAGGTACGATCACTAACGCTCCCTGCCCATGGGGCAACAAACATGTTTATCAGGTTATCCCATGTCATGATGAACATCGCCAGACTGGGCGCCAGGCCAAAACCGACAATTTTCGGCAGCTCCCGGCCTTCTGCCAGGAGTTGACGTTCGAACTCCGGGTTACCAGCCTGCAGGAAGAGGGGAATATATTGATTGAAGATTGGCCAGATAATGCTGATTCCCAGGAAGCCAAAGCCCAACAAAAAGGTCCTACCCCACGGAAATCGTTTTTTCTCCATTGATTATTCTCCTTTTCTATGAATTGTTTGGATCTGATATATAGTCTCGTTCTTCTAGATATTTCTTATCTGTATCGCTCAAAGGAGCGTTATTCAACAAATCAGGCCGGCGTTCCAGAGTCCGTTGTAGGGATTGCTCACGCCGCCACTTTTCGATTCTTGCATGGTCGCCAGAGAGCAGGATTTCGGGCACACTCCAGCCGCGGTATTCGGGAGGGCGGGTGTAGTGCGGGTATTCGAGCAGACCGGCGGCGTGCGAGTCGTCCATCGCACCGTCAGGATCCCCGAGTACGCCGGGGATGAGACGGGAAATGGCATCAATCAGGATCATTGCCGGGAGCTCGCCGCCGGTTAGAACGTAATCGCCGATGGAAATTTCGTCGGTGACCAGGTGTTCGCGGATGCGCTCATCCACGCCTTCATAGCGGCCGCAGATCAGGGCCAGGCGCGGTTGCTGAACCAATTCCATTGCTATTTTTTGGCTGAAGACGCGTCCCTGGGGGGTCAGCAAAATGACCGGGATGCCGGTTTCGGGCGTCGCCCTGAGCCTGTCGATGGGACCGAGCACGCTTTCTACCGCGGTGAAGACCGGTTCGACTTTCATTACCATTCCGCCGCCGCCGCCGTACGGTTCGTCATCAGTGACATGATGTTTGTTTGGAGCCCAGTCGCGGATGTTGTGGATGCGCACGTCTATCAACCCGTGCTGGCGGGCACGATGTAAAATACTGCTATCGAGATAAGGGGGGAAAACTTCTGGGAGCAGCGTAAATACGTCGAACTCCATTGGCGTATTCTAAACGCAAGCGGATTGTCTGACAAGGGGCGTGGCGGGGATTGACGCCCATTTGTATAGGATGGTAAGATGATTATATGTATCTGAGAGGTTCGAAATGGAGCATGCGCCAGCGGCGCCCGCGCATCAATTGGTTCCTGGTTGTGGTGGTGGTGATTCTGATTGCCATCCTCACTTACGTGGATCGGTTCATTCTACCAACGGCACAGACGCCGTTCATGCCGACTTTGACTGCCACCCGCGACCCTGAGTCTTATGTCACGGATGCAGAGAACTTGTTCGCTGAAGGGAAATTACTTCAGGCGATTGATATGTATTTGGAGGCGATCCGCATTAAGCCGGATGACCCGTCTTTTTATATTGCCTTGGCGCGCGTCCAGGTTTTTGCCGGGAAGTATGACGAGGCGCTGGTCAATGCTGAAAACTCTCTACTGCTCAATCCCAACAACTCGATGGCGCATGCCGTGCGCGCCTGGGCGTTGACTCAGAAGGGGGACTATGTTGCGGCAGACGAATCATTGAAGGAAGCTCTCCGGCTGGATCCCACCAACGGTATCATCCAGGCTTACAAGGCTTTCTTATTTGGCAAGATGTTCGAAAATAACGCCGGCCCATACGTTGATCCGATCTCCGTAGCCATCGAAGCATCGAATGCCGCGGTCAGTTTGGCCCCCAACAACCTGGAAGCGCGCTGGGCGCGCGCATATATCCTCCAGATCACCGATAACCGGGAACAAGCTGTCCAGGAATATCTGCTTGCCATCCAGATTAACCCGAATATTTCGGAAATCCACCTGGAACTTGGTGTAACTTATCGGGGGCTGGGCGTGATTGAATCAGCCATCCAGCAATACACGCTTGCCAATACGTATAACCCTTCCGATATTCGTCCCTACCTGTACAGCTCGCGTGCCCTGGCTTCCATTGGTGAATATGCCAAGGCCGCCCAGTATGCTGAGAGTGCGGTTGCGAACGACCCTACCAATCCTTATCTGCGCGGCAATTGGGGATTTATGTTTTATAAGAATTTCGATTGGCCGAATGCAATGATTCAACTTTCTCTGGCAGTCAATGGCGGAACGAATGAAGATGGTCAGACCGTCCAGCCGCAACCCCTGACCGGTGACGACACGCGCATCGCTGAATACTATTCTGTCTATGCCATCCTTCTGGCAAAGAGTGACCGCTGTGGAGAAGCCCTGCCGATTACTCAGCTCCTTTTAACGAACGTCCCGAATGATGCGAATGCTGCCTACAATGTTGATTATGTTCAGCAGCTTTGCGCACAGAGCCTGGGAACACCCTCCTCGCGGCCTTCGGCGACCCCTCAAGCTACCATAATCCCATGAAAGTGAACCGCCGCCGCGCCTTGTTCTATCAGCGCCGGACCTCGAACCTCTATCGCCTGTTTGCCCTGGTCTTGTTTATCCTGGCAGGGGTCTGGATTATTATCCGGCTGTATACAGGTGAGATCAGTAACCCCTTCGACCCGACCCCCACTTCTACGCGGACGATCAATTCCTGGGTGCTCGAAGGGGAAGCTTCGTTTAATGCCGGCGACTTGCCTGCCGCCATCACTGCTTATCAGGAAGCCGCAAAGGTGGATCCGAATAATGCTGAAGCCCTGGCCGAGCTGGCGCGCATCCAGGCCTATTCCTCGCGTTTGCTTTCCAATGATACCGACCGACTGACCCGGCTGACCGAGGCGTTGCAATCCGCAGACCAGGCAAAAACCCTCTCACCTGAGGATGATAATGTTCTTGCCATCCGCGCCTTCGTTCTGGACTGGAACGCCGATCCGAATTTGGATGCCTTGCGGAACGGGGACAAGCTGGCTGCCAGACTGATTATTGAAGCCGATCAGGAGGCATTGCATGCCATCTCATTGAATAGCCAGAATCCACTGGCTTTGGCCTTTTATGCAGAAATCCTCATAGACGAGCAAAAATGGACCCAGGCCGAGCAGTATATCCTATCCGCCCTTCAACTCGGCCCGCAGGTGATGGATGTTCACCGGGTTTATGGTTATTACCTTGAATCTATTAAGTTCTATCGCCAGGCGATCGAAGAATACCGGCAGGCACTGGCGATTAATCCTAATCTGACATTCCTGTATATTTCCATCGGGCACAATTATCGCACACTTGCTCTTTACAGTTCCCCCGGGTCCCAGCAGACGGAACTCTACAACCAGGCTTTGGAGAGCTATGCCAAGGCGGTCCGCTTGAACGAACAATTGCAGATCCTTGACCCTTCGCCTTATCTCGCCATCGCCAAAACATATGCCCAGCAGGGTGAATTCTTCGCGGCTGCCTTGAATGCCCAGAAGGCTGTCGCATTGGATCCAACGAACGCTGACCTTTATGGGCAATTGGGGAATATTTATAAACGCGGGCGCAATTATGAAACCTCCATCATTGCTTTGCAATGTGCCGTGGATGGCTGCACACCAGAAGAATCTTGCCTGGCACGCAATGGCTGCTCAGCGGGTGATGCAGGCGTTACTGTCATCCCTCTTCCGCTTTCGCCGAGAAGTGCTACTTATTATCTTGACTATGGCTCCGTATTGGCGGCTTTCTCTCCACAGAAGCCCAGTAACTGTAATGCGGCGGTGAGAGTGCTGACACAGCTCATCCAAGCCTATAGTACTGACCAGGTCGTAGTGCGCAATGCCGAAGATGGTCTGTCCATCTGCGCCAGCGTTCTTGCTGCCCAGACGCAGACGCCAACGCCGGTTACCATGCCGGCCTCCACGGTCATCAACACGCCGGTGCCGGGTTACACTCCGGGGCCGTAAGGACACGATAAAGGTCCAGCCCGCAGCAGGGGAATATCAGAGTTTTGTTAAACATCACACCGCACTCTTGACGGCAGTCCGGAAGTCTTGTATCATAGGATTAGCACTCAACATGCTGGAGTGCTAACCTGCATGTAATCCACAATTTCAGGAGGCATATATGAAACTTAATCTCAAACCTTTGGGCAGTCGTGCGGTGATCGATCCCATTGAGCAGGAAGACATCACCGCGGGCGGCATCGTGCTCCCCGAAACGGCCAAAGAAAAACCCCAACAGGGCAACGTTCTGGCAATCGGTCCTGGCGACCGCGACGAAGCTGGAAAGCGTATCGCCATGGACGTAGCCGTCGGCGACAAAGTCTTGTACGCCAAGTATTCCGGAACGGAAATCAAAATGGATGGCAAGAAACTGCTCATCCTGCGCGAGAGTGACATCCTCGCAATCGTTAAGTAATTTATCTGAATTGGAGGAATGAACTATGGCTGCAAAACAACTCGTCTTTTCCGAGGACGCCCGTCGTCGGCTTCAGCAAGGTATTGACGTGGTCGCCAATGCTGTTGGCACCACCCTCGGTCCCAAGGGCCGCAACGTAGCCCTGGATCGCAAGTTTGGCTCCCCCACCATCACCCACGACGGCGTGACGGTTGCCAAGGAAATCGAACTGGATGACCCCTTTGCAAATATGGGCGCACAGCTTCTTAAGGAAGCCGCCACTAAAACCAATGACATCGCTGGTGATGGTACCACCACCTCCACCGTTCTGGCGCATGCCATCGTCACCGAAGGCCTGAAGAACCTGGCCGCCGGTGCCAACCCGATGCGCCTGAAACTTGGCATCAGCCAGGGTGTGGAAACAGTCGTGACTGCCCTGCGCAAGATGTCCCAAAAGATCGAGACCAAGGAAGAAATCGCCTCGGTCGCCACCAACTCCGCCGCTGATCCCGAGATCGGCAAACTGATCGCCGACGTGATGGACAAAGTCGGTAAGGACGGCGTCATTACCGTTGAAGAGTCAAAGTCCCTGCAATTCGAGACCGAGTACGTCGAAGGGATGCAGTTCGACCGCGGCTACATCTCGGCCTACTTCATCACCGACCCCGAACACATGGAAGCGGTGATCACTGAGCCTTACATCCTTATCTACGACAAGAAGGTCTCCGCTGCCCAGGACATCGTCCCGGTGCTGGAAAAACTTGTCCAGATTGGCAAGCGTGACCTGGTCATTATCGCCGAAGATATCGATGGCGAAGCCCTGGCGACCCTCGTACTGAACAAACTGCGCGGCATGTTGAACGTGCTGGCTGTCAAGGCCCCGGGCTTCGGCGACCGCCGCAAGGCCATGATGCAAGACATCGCTGCCCTCACCGGTGGTCAGGTTATCTCCGAAGAGACTGGCCGCAAGCTCGAAACCACCACCCTGCAAGACCTCGGCAAGGCCGAGAAAGTGGTCACCGACAAGGACAACACCACCATCGTTGGCGGAAAGGGCGATACTGCCCAGATCAAGGGCCGCATCGAACAGATCCGCGTCGAGATCGAAAAGAGTACCAGTGACTACGACAAAGAGAAACTCCAGGAACGCCTGGCCAAACTCTCCGGCGGCGTTGCCATCATCCGTGTTGGTGCTGCCACTGAGACCGAACTCAAAGAGAAGAAACACCGCGTTGAAGATGCCCTCTCTGCTACCCGCGCTGCCATTGAAGAAGGCATCGTCCCCGGCGGCGAAATCGTATTCATCAATGCTGTCGCTGCTCTTGATAAGGTCAAGATCACCGGTGACGACGAAAACATCGGCATTGTCATCGTCCGCAAGGCGCTTGAAGCCCCCATTCGCAAGCTGGCTGAGAACGCCGGGCAGGATGGTGCGGTCATCATCGAGAATATCCGCCGACTCGCCAAGGAACAGGGCAACAAACACCTCGGCTACAATGTCATTACCAACGAATACAGTGACATGGTCAAGGATGGCGTGATTGATCCCCTCAAGGTCGTGCGCGGGGCTCTTGAGAACGCTGCCTCCATTGTCGCCATGATCCTGACCACTGAGTGCCTCATCACCGACGTCCCCGAAAAAGAAAAATCCTCCCCCATGATGCCACCCGGCGGCGGAATGGATTACTAAACCACCTACCCTTGTAAGGGCGACCAGCCGGTCGCCCTTACACTTTTAATTGATATAATCCTGACCAATGGCCCCCTCAACCTCGAAACCGCTCTTTGCTCCCATACTGTTTTTCTTCACCCTGGCCCTTGCCGCCTGCGGTCTGGACCTCGGACCCGCTCCTGCTCCTACTGCTACTCCTACACTGGTTCCAACCCCGACCGAGACTCCGGTCCCACTGGCGGTCAGCGTCAACGGAGAAGGCATTACTGCTGCTGAATTCGAGGCTGAACTGGCTCGTTATCAGCAGGCCCAGACCAGCCTGGGGAATACCGTCAGCCTGGAGACGGCCACCCAGGTTGTTTTAACCGATATGGTTGATACCCTCTTGCTGGAGCAGGCCGCGGCTGCCTACGGTCTAATTGTGGATGACGCCACGGTGCAGAGTCGCATTGACGCCCTGGCTGCCCAGGTGGGGGGTTCGGATGCGCTGGCAGCTTGGGAATCTGCCCACGGGTACACCGGTGCAGCCTTCCGCTCCGCATTGCGCCGGCAGATCGCAGCTGCCTGGATGCGCGACCAGATTGCCTCTTCAGTCTCCAGCACTGCCGAGCAGGTACACGTTAAACAGATTTTGCTCTATAATGCGGATGATGCGCAGCAAGCGCTCGGTTTCTTACAAGCCGGCTGGAATTTTGACGATCTGGCTGCCCAATATGATCCGGTTACAAAAGGAGAGTTGGGCTGGTTCCCGCGTGGCTATCTTTCCTCCCCGGCCATTGAAGATGCGGCTTTTGCCCTCCAGCCTGGCCAGTACAGCTCTATTGTCCAGGACGAGACCGGATATCATCTCCTGTATGTAGTGGAACGCGATCCTGCCCACCTGCTTTCCCCGGATGCCCTGTTGACCCTCCAGGAACGTGCTGTGCAAAGCTGGCTGGTCCAACGACGGAATGAGAGTACAATTATCTATGCGCCTTGATGTAAGATGGGAGAATGGTTTATGGACAATTATGAACTCAAGCCCGAACGAAAAAAGATCAACTGGAAATCGCTGGTCTGGAATTTCCTGACCGTGATAGTATTACTGGGCACCTGTTGCCTGGCATACTATTTCCTGACCATTTTCAACAACCCGAACTCGCCCTTCAATCCATTTCCTCCCGCCTCGCTCCCCACTCTCTATCAGACGGCCACTCCTACCAGCACCCCCATTCTTCTACCCAGCACCTGGACCCCCACCACGACGATCCAGCCTTCGCCCTCCCGCACCAAAGCCCCCACCTGGACGTTGCTCCCGCAGATGATTACTCCGTTTACCTCCACCGTCACGCCCACTAAAACCACACCGACCATCACTTCCACTCCCATGCCGGCTTCGGCGGAAATTACTTACGTGGCGAGTACAGACTTTCATCCCGACGAAAATTGTAACTGGCTGGGTGTTGCCGGGAAGGTGTTGGGCACTGACGGCAAACCGCTTCTATCCCAGCAGATTCAACTGGGCGGCACTTTGGACAGCGTGGCCATCAATTTCACGACACTGAGTGGACTTGCTCCAGCGTATGGCCAGTCTGGTTTTGAAATGGTCCTGAGCGATCATCCCACCGCCTCCACCCAGGCGCTCTGGATCCAGTTGTTGGATACCACCAGCAAACCATTGACCAACAGGATTTATTTTGACACCTACGACGGATGCACCCAGAACCTGGTGATGGTTGTTTTTACCAAAAACCGCTAATGGCACAGATTACAAAAAGAACGCGACCGGTAAGCCGCGTTCTTTTTTTATTTCTGATGCTGTATTGGAAACTAGACCGCCACATTCCAATGAGCGTAGATGGGATTGTTGCCTCGCACGACCTCCAGGAACAGCTTGCGCAGTTGCCCGCCGATGGGTCCCATCACACCTTGCCCTATTGGACGGTAATCCACCTTTGTTACCACGGTTACCTGTGCGGCAGTGCCGGTCAGGAACAACTCTTCGCAGATGTAGACTTCCGAGCGGTCAATGGGACGTTCGACCACTGTCAGCCCCAGTTCGTTCCTGGCCAGTTCCATCACCGAGCGGCGCGTGATGCCCTCCAGGATGTTGTCCGTTATCGGCGGGGTGACCAGGACTCCATTGCGTACCATGAAGATGTTCATGGCGCTGCCCTCGGTCAGGTGGCCTTCCTGGGTCAGCACCAGCGCCTCGTCAAAACCGGCCCGCGCCGCATCAGTTTTGATCAGCGCCGACCCGGCAT
>Ga0315288_10003510_pt1 | contig 20049 bp, 16 predicted proteins | sample YL17G11_20_MG_FD_203454 | JGI IMG/M metagenome (GOLD analysis project Ga0315288, IMG submission 203454) | Sediment microbial communities from Yellowstone Lake, YNP, Wyoming, USA - YL17G11_20 | ecosystem: Environmental > Aquatic > Freshwater > Lake > Sediment | place: USA: Wyoming | collected... | reverse complement strand
CGAGATTATTGATCTTAAAAGAAGAGTATCTAATTTAGAGCAATTGACAATTGAGCAAGCTTCTATTATTGCCCAATTAACCAGCAAAAAGCTTAGGGGCGGTGAGACTAATACGTAATGAAGACAATAGAATTAAGCACTAACAGTTGGCTGCTTGCTCAGAGTGATTTTGTAAATCCATTTTTGACGCTTGTAAAATTTGTATTTGCGGATGATAAGCCAAATGCAAATAATATGGCTATACCATTTGATGAGTTTGCTGCATTAAAGCTCTCAGCTATTGGGATGCCTATTAAGATTCGTTTCTTAGGTAAAGGTCTTGGGGGTCATACTGGATCGGTTCCGGTTGGGCATATCCGAGATATGGAGATAGAAACCTTAGAGGATGAATCACATAGACTAATCGCAGAAGGGGTTCTTTATAACGACGAATATCCTGAAGTCGTAGAATTTCTTAAAGAGTCCTTTGATACAGGTGATGCCCCCGGAATATCTTGGGAGATATCATATAAGGAATCAATAGTTGACAAGGGAATTCAATGGCTTAAGGGTGTAGTTGCTAGAGCAGCAACCTTTGTAAAGCACCCCGCTTATGGAACGCGAACAGCTTTACTTGCCTTGGCTTCAGATAAAACCCTTTCTGACGAAGATATTGAAAAGGAAATAGTAGACATGGCTCACAATTTTGAGAGCCAGCACCAAGGAGGGAATGAGAACGTGGAGCTAGAGGAAGCATTACAAAAGATTAAAGATTTAGAGGCGCAGATAGCGGAAAAAGATACCGCGCTAGTTGAGGCTAAAGCAGAAACGGAAACTATCCGAGCGGAAGCAACAGACCTAAAGACCGAACTTGACGAGTTAATCGAGAAGGTTAATGGCTTTGAGAAGACCCTATTAGTTGAGAGTCGAACAAAGACTGTTGTAGACGCTGGCGTACAAGTACCGTCTGATAGCGAAGAGTTAGCAAAGAAGCAGGAATTTTGGGCTGCAATGTCGGAGGAGCTATTCACTGAATATGTCTCTGACTTAGCTGCGGCTGCAAAGTCGGTTCCTGAGAAGAAAGCATCTGCCTCAGTTTTACAGCTACCTAAAATTAGTGTAGATACATCTACAAACAACGGTGCTGTTTCAGCAGAAAGCCTTCGAAATAAGATGAGAAGTCTTAATAGAAACGAAGCAGCCGAATAAGGAGGATGAAATAAATGGCAAATGCAATCACGACTTATAATCCTGTTAGTACCACACAGTTTATTATAAACAAGTATGAGGACATACAGGGTAATCGTGTAAATCAGGAAACACCTAGAGGAAGACTAGCTTTTATTGATACTAATGGACGCATGACCCTTCCTAGATCAGTAGCAGAGGCACAAAAAGCTGCCTTTGTCGTAGATTGGCCGAAGCCGCTTAATCCTGCCCCTTACTTTGAGGGACCGGGACTTAATGGTGCGCCACCGTATGCTTGGGATGATGGAAGCAAGGATGCTTCAGAGAATACCTTTACCCTTGATCCCGATCAGGCATACCAGACACCTTGGCCAGTAGGATTCACAGTATATGAAATTCCTCCAATGCTATACGACCTTCCAGTAACTTCTGGAAATAAGTGCTTAGTATTTGATGGTGGAACATTTACCTTTGGATCAGGCAACTATGTTGCTCCGCTTTCTTCATATGTATATGGCGCAGCAGTTTATGCTGACTATGCATCAGGCAGCGAGGGTAAAGTTACTTTCGCAGCTTCTGGCGTTTCTACTGTTGTTGGTAGAGTATACCAGAAGGAAGTATTCGGAACAAACACATTAACAGTTATAATGAAGGGCGTAGACGCTCTTTAAGCTAGCGAGGAGGGAAAACAAGTGAGAGTGAATGATAACAGAATCTCAGCCGAGGATCGAAAGGCGCTAGCTGAACTTGCAAAGACCGATAGAGCTGCTTTTGCAGAGGTTATAACCGAGTATATTGACCCAACGTATCTTACGCTTGACCTTGCTGGTCAGTTTATGAATACGAGGGAATTGACATTTGGCGATCTTCTTGTAAAGAGATTCAAGGGTAAGTACCATGTTCAGCAAATCGCACCCGGCCAGATAACACTAGGCGAGCAGATCACAGTGCGGGACAAGGCTCTAAGTTGGAACCTAGATATCCTTGCTGCAAAGGCATCATACAACGAACTAGAGCTTCGTAATGGTGGACCGCAGTTTACTCCTGAGACTGTACGCTCAGATGTTAAAAAGGCACTAGAAGAGCAGATCGTTATGCGGTCGTGGAATGCTCTTGCAAATATTTGGAAGACAGGTAACTCTGGAGCATTAACAATTAGTGGAGCCGCAAACTCCAACTGGATTGACGCTTCAGGCGCGCTAACAGCAGCAACTCTAGATGCAGCGATTGATCACGTTAATTATTGGTCAGGAAGTGTTCGTACAATTATAGGTACTGAAACAGCGTTGGCTCCTTTGTCAACATTTGGCCAGTATCAAGTAATTGGTACTACACCTGATATACATTTGTTTACACAAAATGGTCAACCAGCAGGAACAATTCAGAATACATCTCCGTATGGCAATGGTTCTAAGGCTGTAGAAAACTATCGTGGCGTAAGCAATATCGTAAGACTAAAGCAAATCTTTGATGAGACAGAGTTTCCAAAGCGACCATTACTACCTAATGACTTCGTTCTAGTTATTGGAGACAATATTGGCGAATTCATTACATACGGTGGCCCACAGACTAAGGAATGGACAGATATGGAGCCAACTCCTCCGTACTGGAATTACGAAACTTGGCAGCAATTCGGTATGATGATCTGGAATGCTCAGGGACTTGTTAAGATCAAGGTTTCAGCACCAGCAATTCCGTAAGCTAGTCCCATAGATTAGACTTAAGGTAGGTTAATATAGCGGGGTCGATCCTCTAACTGAGCGATTGATCCCGCTATTTTTCACATTGGAGGTAAAGGAAATGGAACAAGAGGCTAAGAAAATGGTCTATTTTAAGAGAAATGTGCCCTATACGATAGGAGTTAGATTCCATTCGCAGGATACCCAAGGATTTGTACTAAACAATGTACAGTCTTGGGTCGCTGTGCCGGTAGAAGGGTTAAAAGACTTTAAGATGGCCAATAAGCAAGTTATCATAGAGGGACTTATTGTAGAGACAGATGAGCCAAATGTTGATTGGGTAACTGTAAATGCGCTGGAAATTCCTGAAATTGATGAGCTATTAAAGAGCTATCTTAAGTTAAAGGCTGCTGTAGAAAAGGTTGATTCCCCGGCTATATTGGGGAAGATTCTAGAAAGGGCCAAGGAGCAAAATAAATCTGAGAAGGTTATTGCGCTAGTACAAGATAGAATAGATGTGTTAGATATAGATGAAGGAGTAATTATTCCCCGTGGTGAAATGCAGGGAGTTTCCTAAGGAGTGAAGCCTAATGAATTTGCTAGACCTAGTACCTGCTTTGGATCGTCATTTACGGCAGTACCGTAAACCGCAGGATACGGATTCAAAGATGGCTGCTTATCTTGCTGATGGCATCGAGGCTCTTAACTATCGATGGAGCCGGGAATATATAGTTACAATTATACAACCAGAAACATACTCGGTATTACCTATTATAGCCCCCGGAGATAAAAGGCCAGTAATTCTTATGGCTTCTATTATTTATAAGATGGGTAATTATAGCATGGCAAAATTTACTGATGGTGATTTCTCCTACGATCCACAGGCTGGAAATATAAATCCTATAACTATGGATGCTTTTGAATTAAAACAGGTAGTACCACTAGCTTCGCATCGTCTTGTAGTGGGTTCTACAGCGCCTATGCGCGGATTTAATAACATCTATAATCCAGAATCATATAACTGGGGAAGTATAATTGCTCTTATTGCTTAGGAGGATTAATGGAAAAGGTTAGGGATGTAACTGTATTGATACCAACTTATTTTGCTTCACAGTTTCTATATAACTGTATTAGCTCAATAAATAGTAATTGTGCAGCATCAAAAATATTAACCTATAAAAATGATATAGGCTGGCTAAAGGCTTCTAACGAGTTAATGAGGTCTGTTACTACGGATGTTATACTACTAAATGATGATGTATTAGCAGTAACAGATATTGTAACCGCCCTACAAGAGATGGCCTACTCTCAACCAGAGATAGGTATTGTGGGGGGAAAATCCCTTAGTGATAATAACGAAACTGTTATTAACTACGGTATATACGTGTCACCTGACGGTAATACAGCCCATAGATATTACGGTAAACCTAAAGAGGAAGTTAATAAACCAGAAAATCAGCAAGCAATCGAAGGAAGCTGTATGTATATTAAGAGAGAAGTAATGGATAACATAGGGTACTTCGATGAGATTTATGGGATGGGTTATAGAGAAGAGGTAGATTATGCTTTTACTGCTAGAATGGCGGGATATAAGGTAGTATCTACACCAAAGGCAGAGTATATTCACCTAGTCAGTCAAACAAATGCTAGGCTAGGAATACATAATGATACATTTGATATTTTTATGAATAAGTGGGAATCTCTATTGAGGGAAGGAAAGGTATAGGATGAAGATAGGGTTTTATTACGGCGATAAAAGAAATAACGGAGAGTATGACAACGGAGTTTGGATGGATATTCTTAAAATTCCGTTTCTTCAGAATATAGAGGAAGCCGGTAATTTTGATGTAATAATAAGAACACTATGGATAGATTCTACGGTTGCTGGGTGGTCTAGGGAGATTCGCAATAAGTTTCCCCACGTTATACAAATAGGGTTAAACGATCATCCGTTATCTACGCATATCTCAAAGCTACCACCAGATAAGCAAATAGCCTATATATCCGATCTACAGTATCTTGACGGGCTAATGGCACTCACAGAGGAAGAGCGGCAATGGTACCAAGTAGCTTTACCATCTAAGCCGGTTATAAACGCTGGACTCCCTTTTCCATTTAAATCCTATACTGAAAAATACTCTAAATTTATAGGGTCTGAAAAGAAGTATATAGGGCTTGGTGTTGGGGCGGCTGATGGGGATAGAAATTTTATTAGCTCTTCTTTAGTTTTTGCTAAACTGCGTTTAAAGTACCCGACATTAGAGGGTGTGTTTTTATCACTTCCCTCTTATCAAGTAGGACCAACGAGCATCTATGCTGATGCTATACCGGGGATTAAGCTACATGAAAGGGTAGATATGGGAGCCTTTTACGACTTGCTATCACAATGCAAGTTTGTAATTAATATGGCTGACAGAAATACTCCCGGTAGAATTCAGGGTGAAGCAGCCTTCTTTGGTGTACCAGTTATTGGCTCCAACAGGTTAGAATTACAAACAGAACTGTTTCCAGAACTAGCTACCACGCCCTACAGCCTTGAAAAAGTTGAACAGTTGGCTATAAAGCTACTGGAATATCCGGCCATTGGTGATCAGATTGCAAGTAGGGCAAAGAAAAAGCTAGATGTTTATAACTATAGAAGAAGCAAGGGCCGCTTTAATAAGCTGCTAAACGAGATTTTAAATAAACGAAAAATTTAGGGGGTATCCTAAATGGCTGATTTCCCCGGAGTAGATATCGATGTTATCAGGGAGAAAATAGATGCGGCTAGAGAGGCAATAGGTCGAGATATCTATGTTTATATTCCTACTAGAAATGCTTGCGTTATTTGTACTGCAAGTGGCTACTATGACTCTATCTCTGATAAATCAATATTCTTTACTTGCCCTGAGTGCAGGGGCTTCTTCTGGAAGCAGGAATATACGGAGACGGTAATACAGGCAAGAGTACATTGGACCTCCAATGAGGCTATTGCCGTTACTCCGGGGGGAAAGTATTTTAGTGGAGATGCCTATATTCACGTAGTTCCTGAGCATCATAACTTACTACAAACTGCTCAAAACGGTGGCAAGGTAGTAGTAGATGGTCAGGAAATGTCTATTATAAGAATTAATCCGGTTGGTGCTCCTGTAACTAATAGGTACCGAGCAATCTTAAAGGGAGCGGGAAATCAACCCCAAGGGTAAGGTAGGGGATAAATATGGAAGAGGTTGTACATCAGGCAAATATGGTAACTTGCCCACATTGCATGAGTACGTTTGAAAATAATAAAGTAAACGGGCTTGCGTTACAGCAAGCTGTTGCAAACATAGATGCCAGAAAGCGCATGTACTGTAAGTTGTCTTTAGATGACCTAGAAAGACTAGGACGAACAAACACAATAAGTTTCCCCGAAGCTAAAAAGATAGTATTAGATAATTTTAATGATCTTGTACGGGATATAAATACCATCTTAGGTTGGGGTGTGGAGGCTGAATAATTAATGCCGGGATCAAAGTTACTCTTACCGGGAGAATCACTTGCCGGTAAAATGCGCTATGATAAAATGGTTGCACAACTTGCTTCAAGATATGCCGCAACCACTGGTATAGTTCTCCAAAAAACAATAGCCAATCTGCATCCTGTTGTTCAAGAGAGGATTAAACAGACAGCTAGTAGAAAAAGATCACAAATGGGGCAAGATACAACAGTAGAACTTATTGATCAAGGGCCATCTCCAGACCTATTGTTCCAGCAGCAACAGGCAAGAGAAAATTTTCTTATAGAACGGGGAATAAATCCAGCTACAAGTAATACGGATATTTTAGCGGGCCAAGGAAGATCGGTTAAATTAACTAGGGATAAAAATGGAAATATAGTTAGTAGGGAGATTGCTCCTAGTAATTCTGCTCTTCTTAGTCCTCAAGAAAGGGAGGCTATGTCCGCAGTTAGGCGCTATAATGCTAAACTAGAGGCTTTGCACAAAAGGATAGTTGGTAATAGCGTGCAAACAGAGGCTGCAAGAAAAACCTCATTAAAAGCGATGAGGGATTATGTATATCAAGTCTCTAAATCCTTTATGATACATGGAAATATAGCAACCTCAAACGAGCTATTAAAAATTCTTGCTGGCTCTAAAGCATATACTGATGCTGCTGTTCTAGCTGCCTTTGAAAAAGGTCTAATGGAACAACTAAGGGAAGTCTCTAAGCTAGAACTATATATTAATGCTTTACAGCATATACAAAGTAAAAAGGTTGCGCTTTTTATAAACGACGGTAGACTACTTGAAGCTAGTAATAACATGGCCCAAATACTACAAGCTGTATCTTTTGAAGTAGGAAGTCAGATTACAAAACTAATATATATAACTTTGCAGGAAGCGTTTGAGGAAGCATGGAGCGGTATAAATACTGATGCGTTTCCTTTACTATATAGAAATTTAATTAGGCGCCAAATTAAATATGCCCAAAAAAGAAACTTAATAAAATTAATTGGCAATAAAGTTACCTCTTGGCAAATATTAGCTGACTTTGACGAAATTTTTGGGGATAAGGGTGATCTTCAAAGGGGCTACCACTATGGAGCTTTTCTTGGGGGTGAGGGGGCCGATGCTGTGGAATATAAGCCACAGGTAAGGCTTCCTTTTACCAATCAACTACTTCGAAACCCTGTTAGTATCCGTTATGCCTACTGGTTAGCTATGTGGACAGATCAAAAGTTTTTCTCCCCTACATTTAATAAGTGGTCGGTTGATGAACGTTTTAGAATGGGAAGTAGAAAAGAGCACGCTTTTAGTACTCAACAAAGACTCGATAGACTAAATAAACGAAAACAGTCTCTTGAGGATAGGCTTGAAGGAGAAAGAAATAGTCAAGTAAGGACTATGATGTATTCAAGTAGGTCTAGCCCAAAAGATAGGTGGGAACGAAGACAGTATAGAGTTGTTCTTGACGATATATTAGCAGAAATGAATGACATAAATGAAAAAATTGGCCATATAGAAAGAGGAGTAGCATATTCTACTAAGTATAAAAAAACGCAACCTCGTAAAATTAAAAACGCTAAAGAACAAAAACAAAGAACCATACAAGCAAGGACTGCGTATTGGGCACAAATAAATAAAGCACCTATTTGGATACTTCTTGAATTTGGTCAGTTACGCTACGCACCTAGAATTCCACCTAGGGGAGTTTACTATAGGTTTGTAGCTAAAATGCAAAAAAAGATACGAGAGTTAGTTAGACAGGCACAAAATAAAACCTCATCAAAAACCTATGGATATACCGTTGAACCAAACGGAAGACGAAGAGTTGCTACAGCCCAATCGGGCGAAGAAGTAATTCAATTCTGGCTTAACCCGGATGTTATAGGGCGTCCATTTAAACCCGGCGAATTACTACCAGCGGATAAAGGGCTATATAGAAAAATTACTATAGCTCGTAATACTGTTAAGAGAACAATAGCTGAAGCTTCAAAGATAGGCGCTAATACAGCAGCATCTAAAGCTTTAGTTACTTCGACAGAGGCAGCAACAAGAGGTGCAATAACAGCACTTAGTAAATCTACAGGCTCTACTATGAAGGGCTATACGCCTTATGTAGAAACTAAAAAAATTCACCCTAGAATGGCTGGAAGTGCTATGTTTTATGGTGCCCCTCGGCCACCCACACCGTTAAGGTTGACTTCTGCGCAATTATTTGAGTCCCCATATTTAGGTTCTTCGAACTTAGTGCGCGGTAGTGGTAGCAGCGGCAGTACAGTTGTTCCGACGTATCAACCAGCACCATTATCTGCTTATATGACTAGGGACGAGTATGGAACCTATAGTAATCTTCCCAATAAAGGATTAAGAATGGCGTATTTAAAGAAAAAGATGGCTAAACGAAGGGGGGCCTAACCTTGTCTAGTAAGTTTTTTGAGAGAAGATCCGTTAGAAACCAATTAAAGACCTACTTAGAAAGTAAGGGCTGGATAAATTTAAATTGGTCCGAAGGATTTTCATCCCTTGTATTAGAAACTATAGTTCCTCCTTATATTACTGTAACTTTAGACGATCTAGGAAAAGTAGAATTAGAGATAGGGCGTGATCCTAATATTAATAAAGCTTTTTTAAGAAAGGTTCAAATAGACATATATATGGAGGACGAAAATAGGGTTAATGCAATAACAGATGATATATCTGATTTTTTAGATATCGAACCTATATTAATTAAGGATAATAATACTACAGTGATAGGCTCTATGGTTTCAGATACCTCCTCTATTATAGCTGATACAAATGTACCATCCTTTGAAGAGGAGGAGAGTCTTAGATGGGGCGGGGTAGTTTCTTGTACTTACGATACCTTCTATCCAAACGGATAAGCCCAAGTAATACATATACAGAGAGTTAATTAAATAAGATGCTTTCGACACATATATTATCAGGCGGGAGCAACTAACCAAAAGGTAAAGGATTCTTTATTGAATTATTAAGGAGGATTTGATTAGAAATGGCTAAAAGAGCAAGGGTACATTCCAGAGATGTACAGCTACAGATTGCTACTCCTAAGGGTAAATTCGCTGCCGCCAGAGTTCAGAGACTAGATTTCCCTTGGTCAGCAAGTACACAGAATATTGATGAGTTAGGTAGAAAGCTACACGTAGGAACAACTACCGATATTCCAGAAGTAACAGTTACATTCGAAGCGTTTGATGTAAGCCATAATACGTTTGCGTATCTAACAGGTTATACACCAAGCACGTTCCCGGTTTCAGGGGTTTCTGTTACAGAGTTTAAAAGCATAGATGCTATTGGACAGATTAGAGATACCTCAAGTACAAATATAGTTAACTCTCTATATGTAAAGAGAGGAATCATTACAGGAATGGACGCTTCCTTTGGTGTACGGGACAACTCAACAGTTTCCTACACACTAGGAGCAAATAGCAAGAAAGAGTTTAAGCAGCCAGTATTTTACGAGGCATGGACTGCTTCTGGTGGGCAAAATTCTTTCGGGTTAGCTAAGACACCAACCTATCTAACTAGAACATCTGGTTATATAATTAACGCGTATCTAACTGATGCGTCCGTTGGAACAGGGTCATATTTGAATAATGTAACTGATTACACAGTTGCTGGAACAAACGTAGCATTAGTTGCAGCAGCAGAGGCTGGAGATACCCTATGGGTAACTTACTGCGCCGCAAATACAACAACTACGTTTGACAGCCTTGATAATACCGCGCCAGCAGCTATTCAGGGTAAGTACGTACCAGTTACTATTTCAGTAAGTAATATTCCTAGAGCGCAGAGTGCGAGCATTCGTGCTTCCATGCAGTCTGAATCCATCCTTGAACTAGGTGGACTAGGTATTCCGGTTGGCGTAGAAGTAGGAATTCCAGATGTTACAGGGGATATATCTGTTCTTAAAACAGACAATGATCTTCTTGCAATACTTGAAGATGTATCAAACTCTACGATAGAGAACGATCTTGAGTTTGCGAAAAATACTCTTCCGTTAAAGGTTCAGCTAAAAGATCCTACAAACCCAACAAGGGTTGTATTAACTTACTATGTTCCATCTATTACAATATCCTCTGAGGGCGACGATTCCTCAGTTAATGCCTCTATGAATGAAACATTCTCTTGGACTTCAACAACAGGCGAATTATTTATAGCCTCAGGAAATGGTCCTTGGTAATTAAATAGCAGCAATTGGGTATCGGGCCAACCTTATAAATATGGCCCGAAGAAAGGGAAGTAGGCTTAAAGCCTACTTCCCTTTCTTTATTTTGAGCGGTATAGACATTAGGAGGAAAAGGTAATGGCAAGTTTAATCGATCTTTTATTATATAAAAAAGAGATAGAGATTATAAATCCCATAACAAATAAGCCTATTAAAAAGGTTTGGGTTAGAGTTTTAGGGGATTTTGAACTAAATAAAGCGTATAAAGCTTCAAGGGTCGCTTCGGCTATTAAAAGAGCAGCGCTTAGAGACACAGAATCTGATGAATATAAGGATGAGGTTTTAGGCGTAGTTGATCTTAACTACGAAGAACAAATTGATCTAGTTAAAACATCTAGAACAAGTAATCTTATAACGGAGGCTCAATCAGTAGTAGTGCGGCCTAATCTGCCCGAACTTCCAGAAATTACTTCTAATCCAGATGCCCCTACTTTAGAAAATTTAGAGGAGTTAGATAAACAGGAATCTAGTGATGAGGAGAAGTATAAAAAGAATATTCAGGAATATATAGATGTTAAACTTTTAGAAATTGATGCAGAATTAAGAAGTTTACCCCAAGATAAATTAATAGAGGTTGCAAAATATGAGGTAAGCAATGTACTTCCATTTGCTACATTTATAGAAGAACTAAATACGTATAAAGCTTTCTACGGAACTTTTCAAGATAAAGCTTGTAAATTACCTGAATTTGAGGATATTAATGAGTATAGGAATCTTCCAAAAGCGATAAAAGATAAAATAATAGAGGCTATTTCGTCCTTAGAGTTAAGTGGGGAAGAGGTAAAAAACTAGCAGAGGGGGCTGCCTTTGGGGCAACGTTGGCTATTAATAAATATACAAGAATACCAATTGCCGAAGGTATTGATTCTGCTATGGATCTCCCCCACACACTAACACAAGCAATTTTATACAGATTAAAAATAAACTCTCTTAATGAGCTACCTAAAGATAAGAAACCATCAAGAAATCTTTGGGATAAGCCCTATGAATTGGACGAGTATCTTGACGAAATATGGGATACTAAATCAGAAAAAAAAGGTAAGACTTACGTGGATATAGATTTAGAGGAAGTGGAGTAAGGTGGCAGGAGAATATAGAATTCGCTTTATGGGCGATTTGGGAAACCTATCACAATTTACCTCGGGTATAGTTGGCTCTGCGTCATCTATAAAGAGTGCCTTCAGAGCTTCGGCTGCTTCTCCAGTTACTAACTTAAAAGTTCCGGGTCTTAATATTAGTAACCTAACTACTACGGTAGACGCTGCTAATAGGGTGTTAATACAGTCAGGAACAGTATTCCACAGAACGGTGGTAGGGTGGAAAACCGATCTAGCGGCATTAGATGCCGCTACAACAAAATCGGCCCGAGCGGGTGGGGCAGCAGGGTATGGGGGTGCTTCATTTAGAACGCCTACTGGCCCTGCTGTTATGGGTTCAGGTTACGGCTCCACTAAGGGAGGAAAGCCACCAACAGCCGGGGTATACGCTAAAGACCTAAAACCCGTATATGAAACGTTTGCAACAGGCGAATTCAGCCAAATTATGGGGGATTTTGATAAGATTAATGCCGCTACACAGGCTTTGATCCCCGCATCCTTGGCATTAGCTGCTATAGACAAGAAAGCAGCGCTAGAATTTTATAAGTACGAGGCTGGACGTATTACTTTAATTAATATGCAAACAGCCGCTATTAGGGAGCAAACTGTTGCCAAATTAGCCCTTGAAAGAGCTTATAAAATGGGCGGCGGAACAGTCCCTAAATTTAATGCTGCTGGTGTTATGACCGCACCCGGAAAATTAATAGCCTCAGATAAAGAAATTGCTGCGATAGCTAAACAACCTGTATATCAGGCAGTACGACAAGCAAATGCTACTATTGTTCCCCTCGCTGGTGGAGGAACAAAGAGGGTTCTACCAACCGCTGAAGCAATGAGGGGTATGGTACAAGCGGACATGGCGCTTGCTGCTGCTGGTGCTCCCACGGGGGCGAATCTTGAACTTGCAATTCGTCAAGCTAGAGGAATAGAGCTAATAGAGAAGGATATTGCTGCAAGAAATATTGTTCTTAAAGAGATTGATGCTAAACTTACAGCAGCTAATGCTAAGCAGGAAGCCTTTAATAAAAAAGTAGCGACTCAAAGAAAAGCAATAGCTACACAGTATGCTCCAGAATATACCGCTTTAAATGAGGCTAAAACTACGCCCGGAGTACCTTATCAAATGAAAGCTCTTTTAGAGCGATCTAAATCTCTTAGAAAAGACGTAATGAAGAATCTTGATATTACAGCACCTTTCGGAACAACAGATTTTGCAAAGCAGTTTAATGAGAAAGTTTCCTCTGTTCAAGTTTCCAAAGATTTAACAAGAGGTATAACTAACGTATCTATGGAAGCCCAGGGTGCAGACGGAATCGTTGGTAGAATGACTACTAGTTTGAATCAGCAAGGACAGACTATTGAGAAGTGGTCAGGTAGCCTTAGAAACGCTGGAAGTACCTTAAAAATGGTTGCTGTTGATTTTAAGAAGGTTCTTGAATGGACCGTTGCTACAACCTTAGTTTTCGGAGCGTTTGGTGCAGTTATAGGTAGTATTTCTAAGGTTAATAAGGTAACTAACGACCTTCAAAGATTCCAAATTGTTTCTAAAACAACAGGAGAAGAAACTAAAGCTGCATTTGATGCGGTTGCAGAAATTGCTTATAAGACAGCAACTCCCCTCATGGAATTAACTGCTGTAATGGATGATATTGCCCTAGCTACTAGAAAGGTAGGACAAACAACTAAAGAGTGGGCCGAAGATATGAAGTACCTTACAAATGCTGTAGGTATTTTTACTAATATTGCCGGTGTGGATACAGTTAAAGCCACAGATCAGCTAAGTGCCGCATTTAAACAGCTACAGATTGATCCTGATCAGCTAACTATGATATTGAACAAGGTAACAGCCGTAGCTGGCGGAAATGCACAGGCCACTCAAGATATTATTTCTGCTATTGGCACTGTTGCTGAAGCAGCAAAAGCTGCGGGATTTGATATAGATGAGCAGATTGCTGCTGTTCAGGTGCTGTCTCAGGTTACTAATAAATCAGCAGCAGATATTGCTACGTCTTTCAAAAACCTATTTGGCTCTCTTAATGCTCCAGCTTCCGTAAAGGTATTAAAGTCTTTTGGAATTGAAGTTAGAGATGCTACTGGAAATCTTAGACCCTTCTTAGATGTTTATAAAGAAATTTATGATGCAATTCAACAGGGTGTTATTCCTGAGGGTAGAGTACAGGATATTTTAAGAGCTATTTCTGGTGGTCCAAGAAGGGCACCAGATGCCGCAGCTATCTTAGGTAATCTTCCTAAAATATTTGAAACTATAGCTAAATCAGCTAATGCTACAAATGAAGCTCTTATTGCTAATGCTAAAATATTAGATACAAATACTGCTAAGCTACAACAAATGCGGACTGCTTTTGATACGGCTATAATTAATGCATTTACGGAGTCCGTTAATAAATTAGTTGCTGGAGTAACGGATCTAGGAAAAATATTTGCAACAGTTCTTGGTAGTAATGCTAGCTCAAGTGTAGCTAGTTCCATTATACAATTTGGAATTTTAGTAGGTTCCTTAACTTTAGTTACTAAACTTTTTGGTGGTATGCGTACTGTACTACGCGGATTGGCTACTGATTTAAAGCTTGTTGGTATACAATCTAAAGCTAACTCATACTTATTTGGAAATGCCACAGCAATAGGAAAAGGCGCGTATAAATCGCCTTTAAATTTAACAAAAACAGAACGACCGGGCTTCGCTAAGTATGTGCAACCGGGGGGACAGTTTGAGTACTGGCCCCTAGTATCGGGAACTACTCCCCCCATGCCACCCGCCTTTAAAACTCCACCACGAGGATTACAGGGCGTAAGTGGGTTATGGCAGGGAAATAGAGCATTTAGAATGGGTTCTGCGGGATTAGGCGGAGCAGCAGCAGGATTAGCTTTAGGAGGAGCAGGAGCGCTTACTGGAAATGGTGCATTTTCACAAGTGGGTACAATGATAGGTGCAATGGGCTTAATGTCTATGAATCCTGTAGTAATGGGTGCAGGGGCGGCAACCCTTGCGGTATCTCAACTATTCCAAATATGGCAAGATGGAATTGAAAAAACAAAACAAAAACAAAAGACTTTACAAGCATCTATTTATGATCAAATCAAAGCCTTACAAGAAAATCAGAGAGCCTATGAAACAATAATAGAAATTCAAGAAAATGCTAAGAAGACTATAGATGAGTTAAGTGTTAAAGCGCTTTTAAATACAGATGAAACAGAGCGTCTTACAGAAGCTCAAAATAACTACGCTACGTCTACTATTGACGCAATGGGTGCTGAAAGATCCCTTTTGGATTCTAGGGGTAAGTTGTTAGCGCAACTTCCACAGTTAGAAAAATATGCCGATTTAGCATCTAAAGCAATGTCCCTAAATCCAGCAGATTTAAAGATGCTTGCTGAAAAATTGGCCCAAGATATATTAATATCTTCTGGAGTATACGTACCTAAACCAAGCCCTATGTATAAGCCCGCTTATGCTGAACCCCAAACCCTAGACGAAGCGTTACTTGAGCCTAGACGTAAAAAGGAAGCTCCTATTTTGGGTAGGAGTGATAAGGCTGATTTTTATAACTATGATTTAATGCCTACTAAAGAGGTTATAGAAAAATTACAGACCGGGGGAATAGAGGAAGTTATTAAATTCTTGAAGCTTCCCCACTGGACAACGGGTGGAAAGGGTGTGGAAGTTACACCTGAATTAGCTAATACTATTAGTACTTTATTAAGTCTAACTACAGAGGAAGAAAGAGCTAATATAGAGGGATTCGCAGATGGAGTAAAGATATTTGAATCCAGTGTTCTTACGATGCAGGGTGTAATTGATCCCTATAATCAAATGGTTAATAACCTTGCCGGATTTAAAGCGACAACGGAGGCAAATCTGGCATTTGGTATAGGGGATACTAAAGATAATCAAAATGCGGAGCTTAGACAAAAACTAGGACAAACTTTTATAGAGTATGCTAGAAGAGTGCCAGAAACTGCGGGATATATGAGAGGCGAGGGGCGAAGCTATGGATCTAGCGTGGGGCAAAGAGATATCAATGAACTTATGTATGGGGGCAACGGTAAGACTGGCTTCGTAAGTAATGGAGAGGTTGCAAACACAGGAGCTATGACAGCAGACGAGGCCAAAATGCTGTTTGGGGTTATTGCGGAGTTAGATCCAGCTTTGGTAAATGCCCAAAAGAATACGGCTGAGTATGGGGAAATGGTATATCAGTACTTTAAAAAAGCTGGCTTTGAAATAGATGGCTTACGTGACCCAGCTAGACAATTAGCTGAAGATTTTGCAACTCTGCGGGAAGAAATTGATGCAAGTGTTATATCAGGAAAACAGGCTTTGTATGATGAATTAGTAACTCTACAGGCACAAAAGCAAGGTGGAGAATTTAAAAAGGAGCCACAATTATTTACGGGACAAAAAGAACAAGTAGAGGCCCTTATTACAGCTTATACTGAGCTAGGTGTAGCCTTTAATCAAAATGTTGCTATTCTTCCCCAACTAAGAGATAGCTTAGGAAGCGTTAAGATACTACAGGGGTTACTTCTTACAGACGTAAATAACCTATTACCCTCCTTATTAGGCTTAGCAGATAGAATGGGATTAACAGGCAAGGCTGTAGATAAGCTAAAAGACTATATAAAGGCACTTATAGGTGCAGTAACCATACTTAACGCAATGCCCGATACTATAATAAAAATTAGGGTTCAGATGACGACTGCCATAAAAAGCGGGAGTATGTTTGATGTTATAAATGCTGCAAGGGATGCAGCTTCAGCTATTGGTGCGGCTTCTGCCGCACAAAAGACTCAAGCTTCTGCGTTAGCGGCCATTGAAAAGCTATTTGCTAATGCGGGAGGAACTTCTTTTGGTGCGTCTACGGGAGGAGGAGGAGGAGGAGGAACAAAGGCCCCTATAGGCTCTATTGATTTACCTAAAGAATGGAAAAATCAAGCAACTCCCGTTAAAGCTTTAGTACAACAAGCTGTTGAGTGGGCTAAAAAATATCAAGCAGCTATACCGGGGGAAGACAAGGAGCATAAGAAGGACTTAGTTGCTGTAATGATGGGCAATACTAGGGTATTATTACAAAGGGGGATTGCAGAAGAGTACCTTAAAAAAGCTATTGATGCTCTAACAGATGAAATGAAAAAAGCAAACGATACAGCAGATATGGTAGGTAGGATAAGAATAGGAGCGGGGGACTTTGCAGCTATGGCTAATGTTCCTTTCAATAGTAAGACAGGAATAAGCGTTGGTGGGGAAGGAAATGCAATGGCTGTTAATGTAAATATTAACGGTCAAATTCTTACCCCGGCTCAAATGGATCAACTGGCAGATCATATAGCGGCTGCTTTAAGGCCTAAATTAGTGTAAGGGAGGGAATATTAAATGGGTTTAGGACCAACACCACAATATTTAGCTCAATATAATAACTACGTTTTACCGGGCTATGTTCAAAGCGAAGATATGGAGTCCACTATTAATATTGCCTCCCACTATGGCGCTTATCTAGATGGGTCAGATTCAGAGTATGTAGGGCTATCTAATAAATCCCTTAACCTATCCCTTAAGGTATGGGAACAAGATTATTTATCTTGTAAACAGCAAATAGAACTAGCAGCTACTATGATTAGAAGTTCCAAGATATTTACTAACCTGTATGTTCAATACACTGATCGTCATTATGTAGCTTTAGCTAAATCTATTAAAATGTCCAAGTCTGTTCCATCTTCGGTGCGTACATTAGATTATAGTGTAGAGTTTGAATGCAAGCCGTGGCTTGTTGGGGAGACACTTCATTCAATTAGCTCAGATACCAATGAGGTAGGTCGCACAATAGCCGATGGTGGCTGGACACCTACGGTTGTAACCCTAACAGGCAATAGCGTAAGTGGAATTGTAGACTGGGACGGCCAATCTACGGGCAATATTGTTACCACAGGGGTTACTAACATGGTTATAGATACCGAAGCGTTTACCGCTACAATGGACGCAGTTAATAGAAATGATCTTATTACTACAAAAGATTATAGGCTATACGTTGGCCCCGGAAGAACAATCTTTACGGTAGATGGCTCTGCCACAATTCAATATTACGATAGATATTATATATAGACTAATAAGATAGTCACTCAAATACAATTGAGGTAGGTGGGCAGGAATGGAATACCAAGAGGTAGGACAGGCAGAAGTACAGATAGTACTTACTGATATCCAAGTCTATGCCCAAGTCCAAGCAAACATAAAACAAACTTACCCTTTAATAACTTATGGACCTGATCTTACTCTTGGTATTACTCCATATTATTTTAATCAATTATTTGATGGGAGTGGGTCAGCAGCAACAGATAATAATGATTCCACCTATTTCCGTACTAATGGAAATGGTGATTTTAGAATAGACTTGGGTTCTGCTAAGAGTACAAATTTTGTACAATTTATTATTGGGCAGGAATGGCCCACAGAATATACCTATGAAATATGGGGTTCCAATACTTCTGATTTTTCAACTTATACCTTATTGACAAGTATTACTGCTTCCTCGCCGGGAGGGGAAAATACCCCCCATACCCTTACTTCTTCGTGGGCAGATTCCACCCCCTATCGTTATATTGAATTCCATGTTACTGCAACAAGTTTTAGAAAAACCTATACCTTTTCTATTTTTAATCTATCAACAGCAACAAGTCCTACTTATGCACAGGCAAATTCCCAAATATTAGCCATTAATTACGCTGTAGGTAATTCTGTTACCCAAATTCTTGCTACATATAGTGAGAGTGGACAAGCGCTTGCTATAATACAAATTCCCTCACTACCAGTTTATTTCTATGATTCATTTACTAGGACCACTACCGCTCCACCGGCTAATGTGGGTACTGCCGATACTGGACAGACTTGGTACTGGAACGACTACGATGAAAATTTAGGCTTCGCCCTATCCACCTTACATGTAGAAAGTGGAGCTTTGGTATTACCAAATGAAGGACCCGCCCATTCAAATTATGATGCTATAAATGGTGCTCCCTCAATTGAAGAGGGAGAATTTCTAATAGATTTTTGGGTACCAGCAGCAGGAGATATTTATCTTGATTTTAGATGGTTTGACAAAAATTGGTATATAGTAGTATTTGATACTTCTGAAACAACCTTTACTCTTGCGGGAGATATAGGGGAAACAGTATCAATAACAGGTAGGGATGCGTGGTATAGGCTCCGAGTAATAGTAGAAGGCAGTATTTCAAGTACTAAGGCACATATATGGAAAATAGGGGAAACTGAGCCTATTACTTGGACCCAAATACAATCTACATGGAAATATATAAAATCTAATTTAGATGGTATTAGCAACTATGGGGTACCTTATAGAAACTTACTTCCAATATTTGATATCTATAATACTCCTCTTAATGAAGCGGCTAAGTTTGATAATATAACAGTTTCGGGTTATGGATATACAGTATATAATCAAGGGTTTGGTCTTGCACAGACACAAATTCTTACTACATATAATATATATTCACAGGCTGACTCATGGACAGTATATCGTCAGGAGACAGGAGAATATATTTGGCCGCAATTTGGACAGGCATATGCTCATATACTTACTATAGATGTACAGGCATATAGTCAAGCATTGGCTATGATAGGAATTCAAAGATATACTACCATATTCTCTGATACATTTAGTAGAGATACAACTGCTCCCCCATTTAATTTAGGTACTGCTGATACCGGGCAACTATGGAAATGGATTAATTACGATACTAATTATACCGAAGCCACTTCCCCTACCCATGTTCAAGATGGGACATTATATGCCGCCGTATATGGTAAATATGATACCTTCTATGGACCGCCACAGTTAACTGTCGGTGAGTTTTGGATAGATTTTTGGGTACCAGCACTAGGACAAAGTTGGAATTATCAGTACATAGATAAAAATTGGCGAATTTATTTTAGATCGTATCTCGATACTCAAATGTATTTACAGGGGTATGATACAACCCTTATTATAGATATTACAAGAAGTTCTTGGCATAGAATACATGCAGTTGTAGATATTAACGCTAGTAACAAGGTAAGAATTGCCCTCTGGAAGGTGGGGGATGCTGAACCAGCATTACAAACTGTACAAACAAGCGGATATACTAATGGCCAAGAATATGTACCATATATAGACTTTTGGAATTCGCCAATAAACGAACCAGTTAAAATGGATAATTTGGTTCTGTATGCTCTTGGGCCATTGATATATAATCAAGGTCAAGCACAAGCACAAACAAATATTCTAACCACTTATCAACAGTACGGACAAGCGCATGTAACTCTTAACCAGTCTCAATATACTGGACAAGCCTTAGCAAGCATCCTTTCAGTATATCAAAATTATT
>Ga0315288_10003509_pt1 | contig 20050 bp, 18 predicted proteins | sample YL17G11_20_MG_FD_203454 | JGI IMG/M metagenome (GOLD analysis project Ga0315288, IMG submission 203454) | Sediment microbial communities from Yellowstone Lake, YNP, Wyoming, USA - YL17G11_20 | ecosystem: Environmental > Aquatic > Freshwater > Lake > Sediment | place: USA: Wyoming | collected... | reverse complement strand
GATGCGTCTCCCAGTGGCCGCCGCTTGTACTAATCCCGTATCATTAAGCGGCACATCAGCACGGCCTCGAAAACGTTCCACACGATTCCACTCTGTCTCTCCGTGTCGTACTAATATAATCCGTGTCATTATTCACCTCCATACCGTTGCTTTCCGGCAAGCTCCCTAAACGCAATTTCTTTCATTCTCAGGGGGTAGCCTCCTGTGACCTCAGCCAAATTCTTAATTTGGCCTTCAGTCCAACCCAACCGATGTTCCCTGGATAATTGTCGATAGAACTGGACCACATCGGGTGCGCTGAGATAGTGAAGTGTGATTTGGATCGACGGGTTCATCCAGACACGTAATCGAAAAAGACCATTGGATGGCAAGAAACTCTCCACAATCGACACGAACTGGAATCGTTTTTCCCTGGTGAGATACCGGATCAGGTCGAGACTTTGCCTGGATAGTTTCGAAACATTGTCCAACACGAGGACATGTTTTCTGCTGTCGTTTAAGGCGAGGGTTGTAATTCGAAATCGACTGGATCTATACCTCGCATGCTCGCGAACAAATTCCTGCGTAGGGAACAGCTCGGCCATCAGATGCTTGCAAACATTCCCGGGGGTTTGGGAAAAATCAACAAAAACGAATCGCCATCGGTCTTGGGTTGTCTTTGCAAGGTGTTGGACCAAGCTCGTCCGGCCCATCCCATATTTACCAAGAACAATTATATTATTCCCCGCCTCCAGGGCCTCTTTCATCCGCCCTATCTCTTTGTCTCGACCTACAAAATACATCCTCATATCCTGGCCGCTGCTGATCGGTTCGAAGGGACCGTTGCTCATGGAATATGACCACCACGATTTCTCCAGAAAGATCAGAAGGTGAATCCCATCATGTGGTAAAGAGATAGCCGCCAAACAGCAACATCAGAAACATGAGCGTTATGCAAGCGGCAATAAATCCAACCTGCCGGTGAGCATGACGTGCCGTTTCCATAACGCGGAGGATATCCGTTAAATCGTTAATCAGAACTTTTGCCTTTCTCTTGGCCATAGGGGAACTCCGCTCGACAAAAGATATTCCCACATCGGCTGATTTAAGAGCGATCACGTCATTCGTTCCATCGCCGATCACGGCGACCCTGTGGCCTCTTTGTTGAAAAATCCTGGTGATGATCCCTTTCTGAGAGGGTGATAACCTGGTAAATACGGAAACATATTTACACTGTTTCGCAACTTCGGAAGGCGGCATCTGCTCGATGTTTCTCCCTGTCAGGTAAAATTTTGCGGCATTCTCAATGCCTGTTTCCCCACCAATTCTCAGTGCCGTCTCCGTCCTGTCGCCGGTCAAGATCACATTTCTGATCCCTTTTTCACTTAGCTCACGCAAAACCGCTTTAGCATCCGGCTTCAGAGGATTTTCCAGTCGGAACAAACACAGGAACGTATAGCTTGAGGGAGGCTTTACGAAAGAGTTCTCACTGTAAGCCAAGGCAATGATTACACTGCCGCCATGGCTCATCTCTTCCATCTTCACCCGAAGCGCCGACAAAAACGAGAAGTCCAAGGATCTTCTTTCACCCAAAGGGGTCACATAACTATTGCACTTCTTCAAAAGAACCTCGGGATCTCCCTTGGCAAAATAAATCCGCTTTCCACTGTAAACGTGCTCGTAACCACAGGCCATGTATTTTTCTTCGGAATTGAAGGGTTTTTGATATATTCTTTGATACTGACGTAGGGATTCGTCAATGTTAACCTCATTTTCCTCTGCAAAGGAGATCAAAGCGCGATCCACGGGATTGGTGAACGCCATAGTCTGGTGATATGCAAGGTCGTGACAGAGGGTGCAGCCAGTCATGATGATGTCCCATGTTTCGCGGTCCCTGACGCGGTCGATAGAGGAATTTCCTCCGCCAAGATAAATCTCTTTTACCTTAATGTCCCGTGATGTGAGCACGCCCGTTTTATCAAAACAGAATACGTCAACTTTTCTTATGTCATCGAGAACCCCCTTATGGCGCAAAAAAATGTTGCGCTTAAACAGTTTTTTTTGCAGACGTCGCAGAATGAGGGCTTTCAACAATTTATCATTCTGCAGCAGCAGAAGCAAAAAAGCCATCAAGGCATATGAGATGTAGATCAGAGTCTGGTCATCATAGTATTTTAACCTAATCAGCAACGCAGGGACGAGAAGGGATAAAAGCGCAAAATGACTCTTCTTAATCAAGTGGATTTTTTCATCCTTGCTATATCGGCCGGACTGCTTTAATATCTTGCCATACTCCGTATCCTCACCCGTAGCGATCACAATCCCTTTTCCATGGCCCCGAAGCACGTTGCTCCCCTGAAATACCCGAACGTCGGCTTCCGGTTTGACACATTTCGGAACAGGCATGATTTCCCCTGTCAGTCCAAACTCATCCACCTCCAGGTCCGATGTCTCCAGTAGTTTCAAATCAGCAGGAACAATATCCCCTGTTTGTATCAGGACCAGGTCTCCCACTCGCAGGTCATCTGCGGCGATGTTGACAATCTTGCCTTTTCTGACCGCTGCCGCCATGTCGCCTTTCAAGAGCTATCCCTCCCTAAAGACACTATGGTATTGAGTAAAGAAACTGCGATGTAGTAGACCCACACGCCGCAAACGCAAATCCGACCGTTCATTCGATTCTCAAAGTTTGGCCAAAAGAGCCCTCGGGCAAGGTGGCAAAAGGATTGCATTGCTAATGCCGTAAAAAGATCAGTAAACCGGTTATTATAATCGCCACGATGTCAATAACCGCCATCCAAACCCAAATTTTAAGATTGTTTTCCTCCTGGTCTTTCTTTTCTTCTAACATTCGATTCGCCCCCTTTCACCGGGATCGAATCCTCAAGCCCCTTTTCCTTTCGTCCATTTCAGAAAGGTCTGGCTTTGCTTCTTAGTCCAAGGAGTTCAGGAGATTGCTAACGTGCCGCTGTATTGAGCTACAGCCCGCTTCCAGGCACTCTGCTCCCATCCCTTATTCTCGTAGCGTACCGACCAGTTAACTTTTCGACTGAACTCCGCTAATTCCCACGCAAGAACCTCAAGACGAACACGCTGGGAATGAAAGAGCACTCGCCGGACATCCTCACTGGCCGCAAATTCCAAAGCCAGGGGAAGGTGATGGAAACAGACGCCACTTCCTTCACAGTAAACTGAGCGCGTGCTAGGGTCCTCGAGGCCTCGAACAAGCAAATCGCATGTCCGCTCAACTGCCGTCTGCGCGCATCTGCAGGCTGGACAGGGATGTGTTCGTAACCAGCGCTCACGGAGCTCGGCAAGCACGGACTTCGGAGACCGATATAGGTACTTCACACTTTCAGGGAAATGGCGCTGAAACGACCGCCACGTTCCCCGTCCTTTGCCGGATGCCACCTGCTTTCCTAATCGCCGGGCGGCCCCAACAGCACGGCGCCCGAGAGAATCTTCGGGCTTGTCTTCCAGGCCGACCCTGAGTTTCTCAAGTTCAATCAGCCAATACTCTCTCGCAGCCTCGCCAAGTCTTGAGACAGCAGCCTCCTCTCCCACGCGCAAAAAATCCCGGGCATGTTCTCGGCAAAGCCATATAGCGTCAGACCAATGGTACCAGGGGGTTGATTTTATCTCGCAAGAAAACCACCCAAAATATACCTGGAGGGCCTTCTTTTCCGCCCTGCATATTAAACAGCCAGGCTCCCTGAGCCCCTTCCTGAGTTCCGCAAGTGTTGGTGACCAGGACTCCTCGCGACCCAATCCCGACATTTCACCGCCATCACTGGTGGAATTATCCGTCTCGTCCTTCCATACAGAGTCGTTACCTTTTAACGACGTACCCCAGATCACAGCCACAAGGGACTCGTCGCTCTGGGGCCCACCTGCTCTTTTGGAGTCGGTAAGGCGGTCTCGCATGATAGTGGTGAAGAAGGATAGTTCATCCCAGGAAAGCAACGACGATACCTGCAGGATGTGCATCAAGTCGAAAGAGTGTTGTTCCTCAAGTGAGCAGCGTACTTCGGGGTCTCGCCATGTTCTGCGTATCAGACTTACCGTCCAAACTGAATTTTCTTTCATCGTGGCACAGACCGGACATGAGCTTTGAGACATAAGATCAGTAAGATCAAGCTTGGCAGATTTGTGACCGGCTGCGGTGGACAAAACCTTCTCAACACCGGATAACCGGTCAAGAGCTGCCGCAATCAGGTAACGGTACAAATACGCCACAATGCCGGGCCCTGCCCATGAGAGGAGAAGGCGGGTATGACGCGGACAAAAACCAAGGGCTTTCTCCACCCTTTCAAGGCTCACCAATTCACTGTACTTTTCAATCACGTACCAGACAAAGAACCGATCTTCAGCTTTCCGTTCTTCACGGCACAGAAGGCAGCCCGGGTCTGCCAGTAAGGTGAGAATCCCACGTTTATCAGGCGAGTCACCCAGGCCTTCTTCCTGAGAGTTCACTTCTTCAATCCCCTCTTTCCAGCCATCTTCTCGATGGCGACCAACCATGAGTTCTTTTCCTCCCTAAAATCTCTTGAGGTTGATCTCACTTTCGAGATAAAGGTTTCTAATTCCACTCTCAAAAGTTTCAAATGCATCATATGGGAGGCGAGCATAAATTGATACAACTCACCTTCTTGCAGCAGTTTTAGAACCCCTTTCAAATGAATCCGACACAGTCCGTCCGTTGCTTCGTATTCTTTCTGAAAGGACTTTTCAGAGAGCAGAGCCCTGAATTCCTTTACGTAGAACTCTTCTCTTGTATCCACATACTTGCAGACCGGACAGTCGATTCTCAAAGTTGGTCCAAAAGAACCCTTTCCAATTTCTTTGATCTCCGTATCAATCAAGTCCTTTGCTAAAACGGCATTCCCCATCGGGCTCGCCAATCGAGCCATCTGGTGAAAGTGGAAATTACAGTAACCATTTGCCGAAACCACGTCCTGGCGTACTTTTTCTTCCTTAATCGTCCGGTACTGCAAAGTGGCCATGAAATCGGATTCGTCGTTGTCTAACACATGACAGATCAGACAACCACGATACCTAAGTGCTTCGCGTAAAGATCGGCCCACTTGACCTCTCAACATCTTATTAGTCCTGCCGACCTCAGACAATCGATTCCATCTGGCGAAGGACCAACTTCATCTCGTTCAATTTTGGATCCAGGATCTCCTCCAACTCCGGCACGATCTCACCATACCCTTTTAATCTACGGGACATCGCCTCTTCCAACTGTATCGAAAGATAAACCGAGGTGGCTTTTACAATGTATCGCAGAACAAACTCGCTTTCGCCCAAGTCAAAAAGTCTTTTCAAATTAGCCAGGTATGCGATCAGATAGTCGATCTTTTCATTAAGAAGGTTCCTTTCTTCCTGACCGACATCATCTTTAATACGGGAAAATAGTCCCTCTTCTCTATCATCTTGAAGTAACCCTTTAAGGCGTCTAAGTTTATCTTCCACTTCCCCCAATGTAACCATCAAAAATCTCTTCTGACTCAGGTTAAGCATCAATTCTCCGAAAGAAAGGTTTTGAATTTTCCGTTCGGCCCACACGAAAATCATCTTGGCTTTTTCCGTATCGAAATGAAGAACGGAATAGAGGCAAGTTGCATCACCACCGAGAATATGATAAGAGACGAAATCGAAACATCATAAAGGACTCCCATTAACGCACTACCCAAGAACCAAAAAAGTCCGAAGCCTGCGTTGAAAATCCCATAGGCTGTGCTCCGCTTGTTCATCGGGACCATTTCTGCAATTGCAGCCCTCATAATCGATTCCTGTGCCCCCATCCCTACACCCCATAGAGCCATCCCGACAAGAGCCAAATTAAACCCTCCTAAGAAAACTAAAGGAGCAAAAAGGGAAGAGAGCAAGGAAACGACAATCAGAATGGAGAGACCTATTCGGTCGAAAAGGCGGCCAAAGAAGAGGGCCGAAAGGGCGTCAACCCCCATTGCAATCGCATAAAAAACTGGAATCCAGATCTTGGAAACAACGGATACTTTTTCAAAATGATAGGAGATGAGTGGAAAATCAACGTATCCCGCTGCAATCAACGAGACCGCAGCAAGATAGAGCCAGAATATCCGGGAAAGTCCTCCTGTTTTTAATTCGACAGAAGCAACCTCCAAATCACGGGGACGTGGATAAAGCACTCGTGCCACAAGGAGCACGGCCAACGCCAAAAGAGCCGGGATGAGCAGAATAGCGAAGCTTATCCGATAACCTCCATTAAGATAGAGCACCGTGGCAACAATAAGCGGTCCGAGAGTTGCGCCGATCTGATCCATCGCCTCGTGCAATCCGAAACCCCAACCGCGTCCCATGCTCTGCGTAGCATACGAAAGCATAGCGTCACGCGAGGGGTTGCGAATCGCTTTTCCCATTCGCTCCATAACCATAAGAAGGGCAGCGACCTCCCAGCGTCCTGCCAAGGCAAGAAGAGGAACAGCCAGCAGGTTGATGAAATATCCAAAGAGTGTGACCGCCCAGTATTTCCCTGTCCTGTCACTGATATACCCGGAGACGAGGCGCAGGGCATAGCCGATCAATTCCCCGAAACCTGCAACTACCCCCACTACCGTTCCACTTGCTCCGAGGAGGGCCAGGTACGGCCCAGTGATGCTGCGAGCCCCTTCATAAGTCATGTCTGCAAAGAGGCTTACAACCCCCAACAGGATAACAAATTTGAGGGCTGTCGCTTTCGAAATCCCCTGACTATTTTGTTGCCCTAATTGACCTTCCATCCGAATTCTCCTTTCGAATCCATAATATATAGTCCTTCACTGAGTCTTTAGAATTTTTTGTGCCAGTTCCTGGATGTTGGGACTCGGGTCCTTCAAAGCCTTTTTGATAACTTTTAGGGCCTCCTCGCTTCTGAAATTTCTCAAAGAATGCAAAGCAGCCCGCCTCACTAAAAAAGACGGATGGTCCATCAATTGGATCAAAATGGGCAGTGCTTCTCCCCCACCCAGCTTTCCGAGTGCAATAGCGACCATCTCGATAAAAAATGCGTCTTCTATGCCCCTTGGCTTGTCAAGCACTTTAGCAAATGCTTTAATAGCACGACGGTCCCTCAATTTCCCCAGGATATAGGCAGCCCTGATTCTCGTAGTTCTTTCTGGATGATTTAGGGCACTTACCAATTTCTCAAAGTAGCCGCGATGATCAAGAGGCTCAATGTCGGCCTTACATTCATGGCAGACTTTTTCATCCTCCTTCACACAAGCCCAGCAGTTCGGACAATAAAAAATCATGTATTGCCTCTTTCCATCTCCTCTAACATGAATAACCCTGCGACTGCTTGAAAAGTACTCTCAATAAAGGGAAAGCTAATGGGTGCTCTGCCAAATCCCCCGCTCTTGGTTTGGCATCCAAGGATATATTCCCTGCAGGTATCAATCCGAAGAGGCGAAGCTCGAAGTTTCAACAAAATCTCAAGGGCACAGAATATGTTCTCCATATAAGATGTCGTTCCAGGGTAAAATCCAAATCCGCCATCTCCATTCTGGCATAACTGAACCCATCTAATGATTTCTTGCCTTTCGAAATTGATGCCCTGGTTAAGCAGCACTGAAATCTTCTTTCGGAGACCTTGCAAATTTTCCTGCTGATGAAATTGAAAATGGGACAAGGAAACCGGTGGTTTTAGGGGTTGATGGATAAGTTTCTGGATCGCATCAGAATAGTATTGAGCATCTATGATTGAAAACCTCGCCCAATCCCTTTTGAGAAGCTCAATCAATGGTGGAGGGAATTCAATATTCAACGAGAAATGAAGATAGACAAGCATGTAGATTGCCCTTGGAAAACCCACTCCCATCCAGTCAAGACTCTTAAGGTAGCTCGCCGTCTTGTCTCGATCTACCTCAACTCTTAACATTTGCAATGTGCGAACAGCATAATAGGTATCTTCAATATCAGGGTAGAGGTCAGGGACAAAACTGAATCCGCCTTCCTCTTTTTCCCTTTCTCTGAGATATTGGATGACTTTTGGCACTTCAAGCTGGCTGCTCAACGTCCGATTTTCCCTTACGATCTTTGACTCACTATCGTGTCTTGTGGCCCATCTCATTTCCAAAGACATCCCTCTCGCCTGCGAACTGCTCTAACACCCTTTTCCAGGAATCAACTTCAGAGCCCTTCGGCTCATTTGAGAATTGATAAGCGCGTTTTCGATCGTATTCCCCAAGTTCATAAGAAAGGAATTTGTATTTCTGCAACTGTTTTTCTACAAGAAGCGAAAGGTTAGGATGTGTATAAAAAGTCTTTATGATATGGATTAAATGTCGTACACAAATACCAGAAGATTTCTCAAACTCTTTGGAAAACTCATCTTCATCAATGAAATCTAAGAGTACCCCTTCCTTAAATCCTACAAAATCTTGAATGGATTCACAGATGGGACAAGAGGACTTGTTGGTCCATGAAGAAAGTATGGCATAAAGATATTTTTTCCATGGTCTCAGAGTCCACTTCTTAGCTGAAGAACCTCTTCCCTTTGCCAATTTCGATAGCTTTTCGATTTCAATATCAAGAAGATGCTTATAAATGATTGCAATACCGGAATCGCTATGGCGAAGCTCTGTACTCATCCAGGCATGCCAATTACAGAAACCCTTTGCCTTAATTAAGCTCACACGAGTCCCCACGTCTAATACTCGTTCATAGTAAAGATTATCAAGGAACTCCAAGGACATTTCTTTGGTGGAGTTACAGAGAGGGCAGCCTGGAATCTTTAAGGCATCGAGCAAATCCAAATAATCAATCCATTTCTCTCTTCTTTTTTTCATTTCAATATCCAAAAAAAAACTTCTACCGAATAACCAGTAGAAGTTATCATTCCCCTTCTGTGGGGACGTTTAAGGCGAACTTCATCGCCAGGTTTTAAAATTATATTATTTTAAAGGGATAAACTTGTCAAGACTCTGAATTCCAAAACACAGCACCCCACCACCTCTTCCACCAAGGTCTTTTATGACTAAGCTCGGGTGGGAAAAACCCTCTTATGGGTTTGGCTTCTAAAAACATTTTTAAAAATTTCTCACACTTTGGATCGAACAACCTTGGCTTATTCTTCGGCCTTTGAAACTCAAAAAGGCAGCTTCCTTCGCATTGAGATTCCCTTCTCTTATGGGCTACTTTCGGATCGAAAGAAAAGAACCATTGACAGGCATAGTAGCTCTGGACCTCTTCGCCATTGAATACCCGAAAGGGAATGAGATGAAGGCAAGGAGAGGTCCCTTTTGCCATTGAGACTGGAATATCACAAGATTGACAAATTCGAACAATTTTTTCGGTATCCTTGCCAACGATTCCAAGGGAATAATTCCCGCCAGCCTGGCACAGGACATGATCCCCAATTCGATAGTAACCCATATTCTCTGGCTTGTTCGGGTCATCTGTGATCCGAAATTCACAGTACTTTAAGGTTTGATCTTCAATAAATTCTTCTCCGAAAAGGGCCCAAGTAAACGCTTTTCCATTGGTTATGGACTGGGCAGTAAATGAAGACAAGTTTATTTCAACCCCACCACACTTGAAATGTCCAAATGCCTTCTTTTCTCTAAAAAATCCCCATGGTTGATTTCTATTAACCATTTCAAGGCAAATCACACAGGCACCGCCGTTTAATCGCCAATTTCTTAAACAATTCTCACAAATTGAAATATTATTCTTGACCGAAAAGACCATATCCTTTCTTGGGAAGGTCTTCTCACAAACTTCACAAACTAATTCACTCCCCTGGAAAACCATCTTTGCCTCAAAATAAAAAAAACTTCCACCAGTAACCCAGTAGAAGTTATCGGTCCTATCTCAATAAAAGGACGGTTAAAGGCGAACCTCATCGCCTCTATTGATTCATTTTAATGCTAACAACCATGGGATCCTTATGCTCTTTCTTCCTCCACCTCCCCAGTTTCAAATAAACGTTCGTCGCGTTCGTAATCATCCATTTGTGCAGCCCTGATAGACTCCCATCCTTGACGAAGGTCGGGTGGCGAGACTTCTGCAATTTTTTGGGAGAGTTCATCTCCAATGATTAATTTTGTAAGCGAAATCACTGCCCGGGCTGCATCATCAGCCTGCTTCAAATCTTTTAGGTTCGCCATCTTCATCACACCTTCAAGAAATTCTTTTCTTGTCTTCATAATGCCACCTCCTTTTCTCCCTAAATTAAAAAACTTCTACCAGTCAAACCAGTAGAAGTTATCATTCCCCGATAAGATGGGGACATTTAAAGGCGAACTTCATCGCCACAATTTTTTAATTTAAACCCATTATTGATCAAGAAAAATTAAATGTCAATTTTTTAATTATTTAAGAATCTTGATCAATTAGTGTTTTTTTGATAAAAGTGAACTCCGTAATCAGTATCCATCTTATAAGCTAATTTGGCGAAAGTTATAAAATTAAAATGTTTAATAAATTCAACGTATTTTGTCACACTTCAACCTATTCTCTTTAAGTCGAAAATTTCCCTTGACAAAAAAACCCTATTATTTTAGTATCCAAATCGACATTGTGATTATTAGCACATAAAAAGTTTTCCTATAATTTTAGATTCCATAAGTTACGGATTTCATATGGAGTAATAAATAAAGGAGAAAGGGGGGATATTAAGATCAAGGGGCAAAAAAAACTTGTAATTTAAGAAGTTGGTTAGGGCAAGCAAAGAAATCAAAACAAAGAAAAGAAAGGGGGAGTAAATAACATGCCATTTACTATTTCAAAAAAGTATACTGATGCAGATCCAAGAAAGCTTGCAGATTGGCAGGTTGCGGATATAGCCGAAGAAACCATGCCCACTGTCGACGAGTGGCAGGACAAATTGGGCCTCAAGAAGGACGAAATTATTCCCATGGGAAGGCTATGCAAACTCGATTTTATGAAGATCATCGACCGCCTGAAAAGCAAACCAGACGGGAAGTACATCGAAGTTACAGCCATCACTCCTACTCCGTTGGGAGAAGGAAAGACGACCACCAGCATGGGTCTCTTGGAGGGGCTTGGGAAAAGAGGTAAGAATGTCGGCGGTTGTATCCGCCAGCCTTCAGGTGGCCCCACGATGAATATTAAAGGGACGGCTGCAGGAGGAGGCAAAGCTCTCCTCATTCCGATGACTGAATTTTCTCTTGGTTTAACCGGTGACATCAACGACATCACCAATGCTCATAACCTGGCAATGGTTGCTCTGAATGCCCGGATGCAACACGAAAGAAACTATGACGATGCCGAACTGGCCAAGCGTAAACTCAAACGTCTGGACATCGACCCTACAAATATAGAGATGGGCTGGGTAATGGATTTTTGTGCCCAGGGTTTGAGAAATATTATCATGGGGATTGGGGGCAAGATGGATGGTTTTCTGGTGGCCTCCAAATTTGGCATCACAGTGAGTTCGGAACTTATGGCCATCCTCTCCATTGTGCGGGACTTGCCAGACCTGCGTGAAAGGTTGGGAAAGATTGTCGTGGCTTACGATAAGAAAGGCAAACCGGTTACCACTACAGATCTCGAAGTGGCAGGTGCAATGTGCGCATGGATGCGGAACACCATCAATCCCACATTGATGATGACCACAGAATACCAGCCCTGCCTGGTTCACGCCGGTCCCTTCGCCAACATCGCTGTGGGTCAATCTTCCATCATTGGCGACCGCATGGGTTTAAAGATGTTCGATTACCACATCACCGAGAGCGGTTTTGCTGCGGATATTGGTTTTGAGAAGTTCTGGAATGTAAAATCCAGGTTGAGTGGTCTTACCCCTAATGTTTCAATACTGACCACTACAATCAGGGCACTGAAGATGCATGGCGGCGGACCTGCTGTTGTGGCAGGACGACCTCTTCCTGATGAATATACGAAGGAGAACCTGCAACTTCTCGAAAAAGGGATTGTCAATATGACACACCTCATCGGGGTGATCAGGAAATCAGGGATCAACCCTGTTGTCTGCATCAATGCCTTCCACACCGACACCAAGGATGAAATTGCCATGGTTCGAAAGTATGCAGAGCAGGCAGGAGCCCGCTGTGCCCTTTCTGAGCACTGGCTCAAAGGAGGCGATGGAGCCCTTGAGCTGGCTGACGTCGTCATGGAAGCTTGCAAAGACAAAGTCAATCTTAAATTCCTCTATCCCCTTGAAATGCCATTGCGGCAGCGAGTAGAGATGGTTGCCAAAGAGGTGTACGGAGCAGATGGGGTCTCCTGGACTCCAGAGGCCGAAGCCAAAGCCAAACGATTTGAGGCCGATCCTTTATTGAAGGATTTTAATACAATGATGGTCAAGACCCATCTTAGCCTGACCCATGATCCAGCCATTAAGGGGGTACCAAAAGGGTGGATACTACCGGTTCGTGACGTCTTGATCTTTGCCGGCTCGAAATTCCTCTGCCCGATGACAGGAGCCATCAGCCTGATGCCAGGGACAAGTTCTGACCCGGCCTATCGAAGAGTTGATGTTGATGTGAATACCGGCAAAGTAACGGGGCTCTTCTAAAAAGGTCCTTTCCCTGATGGTATGGGTTGAAACAATTACATAGTCCTACTTTCAACGAAATGGAGGTAGGACTATGTTTTGAAATGAAGGATCTATAAGTTACAATGAAATAAAAGATGCCGAAGCGTACAGTAATTTTCTATCCTATTGAGAGAAAGATTTTAGTTGAAGAGGGAGAGAACCTCCTCCAGGCCGCCATGGAGGCCGGGATTCATATCAATGCCTCCTGCGGAGGGAGTGCGACCTGTGGAAAGTGTAAGGTCAAACTTCTTAAAGGGATGGCAGATTCTCCAAAACATCCCAAATTAACCCAGTGGGAATATGATGAAGGATATCGTCTGGCCTGCTTGACATCGATTCACAGCGATATAGAGGTTGAGATTCCGATTGAATCGCAAGTCGATAAATCCGTTCTTGCGCTCAAAGGCGATCGAACTGCTCACAAGTACCTCCTTGCACCTCAAGATATCTACCAACTGGTTCCAGGTTGGGAAGTAGACCCCGCGGTATTCAAAAGGTTTGTTCAACTCGAACCCCCTACTCTCAAGGATAATGTGAGTGACCTCACCCGAATGGTTAATACGCTGGCTCATCAGCATGGGATCGAAGGGGTTTCCACCGATTTTCGGGTTATCATGAAATTGAGTCGCATCCTCCGGGAATCGGATTGGAAGGTAACAGCAACCCTTGTCCTGACGAAAAAGGGCTCTAAATTGATCAATGTGGAACCTGGGGATAACACAAAACAGAACTACTCCATCGTTTTGGACATCGGGACGACGACGATCTTTGGTCAGCTCCTCGACCTCAATGGTTGTGTGGTCGTTGCCTGTCCGGGTGGCCAATGTGATGGAACAACCCTTTTCGCCCTGGCCGAGGCCTCGGACTATAACGCCCAGATCAGTTACGGAGAGGATGTCATCACCCGCATTGTCTATTCACAGAGGCCTGGGGGACTGAAAAAACTACAGGAAGTGGTCGTCTCCACCATCAATAAGATCATTGAGGAACTACTCGCGATGAGCAAGATCGATCGATCTCTGATCTCCCACCTCGTCATCGCTGGCAATACCACCATGACCCAAATCTTTTTAGGACTTGACCCAAAATATATTCGAGAAGATCCTTATGTCCCAACAGCCACCTTCATCCCTCCGGTTAGAGCTGTCCATCTGGGGATGAATATCGACGATCATGTCCATGTCTTTACGTTCCCGATGGTAGCAAGCTATGTGGGAGGGGATATTGTCGCAGGAATCTTGGGTTCTGGAGTTTTTCAGAGGGAGACACTTACCCTCTACATGGACATCGGAACGAATGGAGAGATCGTCCTTGGAAATAAGGATTGGCTCGCCAGCGTCTCCTGCTCTGCGGGCCCTGCCTTTGAAGGTGCTGGAATTAAATTCGGGGTGAGGGCCACCCGTGGAGCGATTGAAGAGGTCAGTATCAACCATCGAACTTTTGAACCGATGATCCTCACTATCGGAAGGACAAAACCCATCGGTATCTGCGGCTCTGGACTGATCGACACGGTCGCCGAACTTCTCGATACAGGAATAATCGATCAGAATGGGAAGTTTCGAATGGACCTTCCTACCGATAGGGTCCGAAGAGGGCCAGATGGTTATGAGTATGTCCTTGCACGAAAAGAAGAGACACAGATTAACAAAGACATTGTCCTCACTGAGATCGATGTCGAAAATCTGATCCGCACCAAAGCGGCCATTTATGCAGGATGTAAAGTTTTACTGGCCAGTGTTGGATTGGATTTTAAGGATATCGAACAAATGATTATCGCAGGTGGCTTTGGTCGCCACCTCGATTTGGAAAAGGCCATTTTCATCGGTCTCCTTCCGGAGATCGATATAGAAAAATTTATTTTTGTCGGGAACGGTTCCCTCCTGGGGGCGAGGCTCCTCTCTTTTTCCAAGAATTTTCTGAAGGAGACGGAACGAATTGCCCTGATGATGACAAATCTCGAATTGAGCAACCACCCGACCTTTATGAACGAATTTGTCGCTGCGATGTTTCTCCCCCACACCGATTCTTCTGCCTTTCCTCAGGTGATGGGAAGACTCTATCTGGCGAGAAGGGAGTATCCATCGCCACGGATGGTTGAAGGACAGTTATAAGTTATAAGTTAAGTAATTTATAAATTTAAGAAGGGGGGAGTAAAAAAGATGACCGCAAAACTAATCAACGGCAATGAAGTCGCTCAACAGATTCGAGAGGAGCTGAAGCAGGAAACAGCTCAATTAAAAGCGAAACACAATGTAGTCCCTGGTCTGGTCACCATCCTGCTGGGTGAAAATCCTGCCTCAGTGAGCTATGTCACTGCAAAACAGAAGACCTCCAAGGAGTTAGGGTTTTATTCCATTCAGGACAACCAGCCCGCAACCATTACAGAAGAACAATTACTCAAATTGATCGATCAATATAATAAAGATCCCAAGGTTCACGGCATTCTGGTTCAGCTTCCACTTCCCAAGCACATCAATGAAACGAAAGTCCTTTGCGCCATCGACCCGAATAAGGATGTGGATGGGTTTCATCCTGTCAATGTGGGAAAATTGATGATCGGTGAAGCGGACTATCTTCCCTGCACACCCGCAGGTATCCAGCAACTTCTGATCCGATCAGGCGCGAAGATCGATGGGGCAGAGGTGGTCGTGGTGGGAAGGTCGAATATTGTTGGAAAACCCATCGCCAACATCCTTTTACAAAAACAGAAAGGGGCCAATGCAACCGTAACGATCTGTCACACCGGTACAAGAGATATGGCTTTTCATACGAAGAGGGCAGACATCCTCATTGTGGCAGCAGGAAAACCTAAAGCGATCACAGCAGATATGGTTAAAGAAGGGGCTGTGGTTATTGATGTCGGTGTCAATCGAATCGGAATGACTCCTGAGGGGAAAGCTAAACTTTGTGGGGATGTCGATTTCGATGGGGTCAAAGAGAAGGCCTCTGCCATTACTCCTGTCCCTGGTGGAGTCGGACCGATGACCATTACCATGTTGATGATGAATACGGTCAAGGCTGCTAAGGTGGCTGCAGGAATTAAATAGGTTAAGTTAAGGTTGATGAATTCGTAAAAAGTCAAAAAAGAAAGAAAATGTCATGCTGAACTTGGTTCAGCATCTAACAAAATCAATGTGTTACGAGACCCTGAAACAAGTTCAGGGTGACAAATCAGGACTTTTTACGAGACCATCAAGGTTGGGGCAATTCATAAATTGCCCCTACAGGTTGAGATTAAAAGAATATGAAAATTGCAGTGTCTGGAAAAGGAGGAACGGGTAAGACAACGATTGCCGCTCTTATTATCCGGTACCTCTTAAGAAAAAATCTTAAGCCTGTTTTGGCTGTGGATGCGGATCCAAATGCCAACCTGGGGGATGCTCTGGGCGTGAGGGTGGAAAATACTGTTGGAAAAGTTTTGGATAACTTTCTAAAGGATAAGGAATCCCTGGCCATGGGGGTCGTTAAAGAATCTCTGATCGATTACAAGCTTTCAGAGATCTTGGTGGAAGAGAAAGGGTTTGATCTATTAAGCATGGGGCAAGGCGAAGGACCAGGTTGCTATTGTTATCCAAATACCATAGTCAGAAATTACATCGAGAAACTGGCATCCAATTATAAATATGTGGTGATCGATAATGAGGCCGGAATGGAACATATTTCGAGAAGGACCAACGGAAATCTGGATGTCTTGCTTCTCGTTTCCGATCCTTCCCTGAAAGGTATTCGAACCTGCAAAAAATTGGAAGATTTGGTGAACAAATTGGGCTTAAATGTAAAAAAACTCTATCTCATTCTTAACCGAGTCGTAAATGGAATTCCTCCTCAGGTCGTCGAGGAATTGGGGAGATTGAAATTGAGTTTATTGGAGGTCATTCCCGAAGATAAAAATATTATGGATTATGAACTGAAAGGCATTCCTATGTTAAACTTAGAAGACAATAGCCTTTCGGTAACGAAGATCAATGATACGATGGTGAAGATTTTCTATTAAAACGTATTAAAATGTGATCTTATGTGAAATTTTTCGTAAAAGGGAGGGAGACTATGATACTGATAGGAGAAAATATTCATATTTTGGCAAAAGTCGTATCCGATGCTTTAAAGGCGAGAGACGAAAAACCATTACAGGAACTTGCCCTCAAGCAAGCACAGGCAGGAGTCGATTATATCGACCTCAATATAGGCCCTGCAAGGAAAGATCCAGATGTGATGAAATGGCTTGTCCAGGCAATTCAAGAAGTGGTGAAAAAACCGTTGTCATTGGACACTACAAATCCTGTAGCCATGGAAGCAGGGCTCTCTGCATGTAAAATTCCCCCACTGATCAATTCCGCCTCTGGCAAACAGGAGAGCAAAGATAAGATGCTGCCTTTGGCTGCAAAGTATAATTGTGATGTCGTCCTCTCCGTCTTAACCGATGCCGGCATACCCTCCGACTCCTCTTCGAGGGCAGAAGCGATTATGGAGAGCGTCGCCTATGCCAACGAGATAGGAATTCCCAATGAGAGGATATGGGTTGACCCTATCATGATGCCCATCTCAGTCGATCAGCCCCAGGCGAGTGAATTTCTTGAGTTCATGAAAATTCTCCCCGATATCTCTCCTGGATGCAAATCCACATTAGGGCTTTCCAACATTTCGAACGGTGCACCAGCAGAACTAAGAGGAATACTGAATCGTATCTATCTGGCGATGGTCGGTAGGTACAATATGTATTCTTCAATTGTGGATAGTTTTGATGATGAATTGATTAATTTGCTGAGAGGAAAACTACCCGATATTACGAATCTGATTTACAAGGCAATGGATGAAGAATTGGATATATCGAATCTTTCAAAAAAAGAGACGGAGATCGTCAAGACGGTCAATGTGCTCATGGGAAGATCACTCTATTCCCATTCATGGTTAGAAACTTAAATTTTAGGATTCAAGGGGTCAAGTGGCCACGGGTTCAAGTGGTAAATGCTTTTTACTTGAACCCCAGAACCCTCGAATCCTTGAACCCTTTTAAAAATTTTTTGCAGAAGGAGGCGATTATGCAACCAAGTGACCTTTTTGAACCTTATAAGGGTGAAGTGAAAGAGTTGACCATTGGGCCTTCTGAGAAGGCAGTCAAGGTGGGGGGTGAAAAAACACTGCCCTTCCATGCTTTTGAAGGAAAAGAAGGAACGCCGGTAAAATTTGCTCTGGAAGTTTATGATGTTCCCCCAGAAGGCTGGTCCCAACATCTTATTTCTTCCTATTCAGATGTCCTATCCGATCCCATTGCCTGGGCCAATAAATGTATTAAAACTTATGGGGCGGACCTCATCTCTCTTTATTTAGCAAGCCTCGACAGTGAAAATTACGATGTTAAGAAAATCGCTGAAAATGTGAAGAAGATTGCAGAAAGTATCTCCGTTCCACTGATCGTGATAAGTGTCGGGGACAAAGATAAAGATGCTAAGGCCCTGGTAGAGATCGCAAAAGTCTGCGCTGGCAAAAATCTCCTCATGGGTCCATTGGTAAAGGAGAATTTTGAGGAGATTGCCAAAGCGGCACTGGAGGGAGGTCACAGCATCATTCCTCAAAGCCCTTTAGATATTAATCTGTGTAAAGAACTCAATGTGAAGCTTGGCAAATTCTTCCCCAAGGAGAAGATGGCCATAGACCCCTTATCCGCTGCCATTGGCTATGGTATTGATTACTCCTTTTCGATTTTTGAACGACTCAAGCAAGTCGCCGTTATCCATAACGACGCGATGATGAAGAACCCCATCATTGCGAATATTGGAAAAGATTGTTGGAAGACCAAGGAAGCAAAAGAAGATAAAACTCAGGGGATTATGTGGGAGGCACTCACTGCCTTCACCCTGATACTGGCCGGAGCCAATATTGTGATTATGCGGCACCCGGAGAGTTTGAGGTTGGTGAAAAAATTAGTTTCTTGAAAGGAGTAACTCATGAGTAAAGGAAAAAAGAAGCAAGAGGAGAACAATAAGATCATCAGGGCTGAAGATCATTGGGAACCCATCGGCCCAACCCCAATGCCTGAAATGTCAGATCTGCGCCGATGGGATATGAGGCTGTTGAAGACTTACAAACCTTTCTATGCACCCTTTTGCGACCTCTGTTGTTTCTGTACCTATGGAAAATGTGATTTAACCGAAGACAAAAAAGGAGCCTGCGGGATCAATATCAGTGGTCAGCAGGGAAGATGGGCATTGATGTTCGCTCTGATGGGTTGCTCAGCCCATGGAGCTCATGGCCGCCATCTCATCGATTACCTCATCGATAAGTATGGTGAAGATTACAAGATTGATCTGGGCGGTCAAGTGGCAGTGGAAGCCCCCCATATGAGAACGGTCATGGGATTAAAACCTGAGACCCTCGGAGACTTAAAAAAAGGGATAGAATATGTGGAGCGAGGAATCATCCACGGGGTCTCAGCCACCCATTTTGGACAGGAAGGAAGCAATCTCGATTTCGAATCAAAGTCTCTCCATATCGGCATGTTAGACCATGTCGCCATGGAGGTCGCCGACATTGCTCAGACCATAGGATTTAAATTTCCAACATCCATTGCAGAGACTCCCCTTGCCGGTCTGGGTTGGGGATCAGTGGACAAATCGAAACCTGTTGTGACTTGCGTGGGCCATAATGCGGCGGTGGCTACGGTCATGATTGATCATCTGATGAAAAAAGGGACTTATGATCAAGTGGAGGTCACAGGGATCTGCTGCACTGCCATAGATAACACCAGATATTCGGATAAGACAAAGATTATCGGACCCCTTTCAAAACAGTTGTTCTTCCTGAGAACCGGCATTGCGGATCTGGTCATCACCGATGAACAGTGTGTCCGGTGCGATATTCCTGAAATCGCCAAATCAGTGGGAAGTGCCTTAATCGCTACTTCTGACAAAATTTGCTACGGACTTGAAGATGTCACCCATAAAGAAGTGGATGAGATCATCAAGATGATCACTGAAGAGGGGAAACAGGTTCTCATCCTTGATGTAGATAAGGCAGGGGAAGTGGCTGCAAAAGTTCTACCCATCGTAGCCAAAAATAGAAAGAAAGAAATCGTCACAAAAGAGAAGGCCCAAGAATTGGCCAAAGAATGCAAAAAATGCACGCTCTGTGATCGAGCCTGTCCTAACCTTCTTGTGATCTCCGATGCCATCGCTGATGTCAAAGAAGGAAAATTCGAAAAGATGACTGACCTCTTCGCAAGATGTATCGGTTGCGGAAAATGTGAACAGGAGTGTGCCAGAGGTGTCCCCATCATCACGATCATGCAGGCGGCTGCCTCATGGGATACCTATAATATAAGAGTAGGAAGAGGACCAATCCAAGACGTAGAGATCAGAAAGGTGGGTGCACCCATTGTCTTGGGAACGATACCGGGTATCATTGCCATCGTTGGCTGCTCCAATTACCCCGAAGAGATTGAAGAGATCGCTGACATTGCAGAAGAGTTTGCAAAACGTAAATATATCGTAGTGCTTTCCGGTTGCGCCGCTATGGCCGCTGGAATGAAGAAGG
>Ga0315288_10003508_pt1 | contig 20051 bp, 16 predicted proteins | sample YL17G11_20_MG_FD_203454 | JGI IMG/M metagenome (GOLD analysis project Ga0315288, IMG submission 203454) | Sediment microbial communities from Yellowstone Lake, YNP, Wyoming, USA - YL17G11_20 | ecosystem: Environmental > Aquatic > Freshwater > Lake > Sediment | place: USA: Wyoming | collected... | reverse complement strand
GCTTCCGCATCGGGACCACCTCCGCCCATGCTTTCGGACCCACAAGCCCAGGTACCTCCCTAACTACGCCTTCACCGAGGGAATGACTTAGCGGCGCGCGCAGCTTGGTGAAGGGCAGAACGGCCTCGTCGCGGTTCTCCTGAGTGTTGGGGCCGAGTCGATGGCCGTAGTCGCCTATGAGGAGGACGAGGTCGGGCTCCGTCGTATTCGCGAGCGCGACGGCTCGCTCCACGAGCCGCCGGTCCTGGTACCGCCCGAGGTGCGTGTCCCCCATCACCACGACGCGAAGGCCCGAGGCGGCTTCCGGAAGCCGCGGGAGGCGGATGTCAATGCGTTGGACTGCGGGGTGCTTCGCCGAGTAGTGGCCGTAGAGCGGGACCGCGACGATGAGGGCTCCCAGGAGTGCCAACACACAATGCCGACTGGGTCGCTTCATCCGGGTGCGAGACCGCGTGGCCGTGGACGGTCGGCTCATCGCCAAAGCAGCCGCAGCAGGCCGAGCAGCCCAATCGTGCAGCCGGCCCGTCGCTCAAACGCATAGGTCCGTGTCGCCGTGAAGCTGATGGGCCCGAAGCGCTTCTCGGCGGCCTCCAGCGGCATCACGTCCGCGCGGCTCCCGGCCTCCCGGTAGTCCTGCGCGAGGGTCATCGCTGCGTGGCCCTCCATTACCGCAGGGAGAGGAAGGGGCGCCGCCTCCACAAAGCGCTTCGCATCGGCGAGGCCAAGCCCCGTGGCTTCACGCGTGATCTTGATCGCGACGATCTTCCGCGGCCCGGCATCCTCCAGGACCACGACGAAGGCCGGCGCCGACGATGGCAACGAAGCCGCGACATCAGGGCCACCGGCCTCCGGAACCGGTGGCGGGATCGTCAGCCCCTGGGCTTCCGGGCCATCGGGAGGGGGGATCGATGCACCCAGGGGCGCGGAGCACTCTGGGCACACGGCGAGCCCGTCCCTCGCATCGTGTCCACACGCAGGGCATGTCGGCACGGACAACTCCTCCTAATCAGCGAAGCGGTGGAGCCCGTAGCTGCGCGCAAGGCGGTAGGCCTCCGCCATCTCGTCGTGAGTCACCATGCTAGTGATCTGCGGGCACTCGCGGGCACGGTGCATGGGTCGGTACTGGGCCATGATGTTCACGTAGGTGTCGCGCGAGATCTCCTCCGCGATGAACCGCATAGTCTGGCCCGTTCCCGCGAGGCCGTTCGGGAGCACCAGGTGGCGGACCAGCAGCCCGCGCGCCGCGACGCCGCCGTCGATAGCCAGGTCTCCCACTTGCCGGTGCATCTCCTTCAGCGCTGCCCGCATGGCCTCAGGATACCCCTCGCAGCCGGAGAGTCGACTGGCGACTGCGGCATCCGCGTACTTCGCATCCGGCATGTAGATATCAACCACCCCGTCGAGCAGCCGAAGCGTTTCGACACTCTCATACCCCCCGCAGTTGTAGACGAGGGGAGCGCTGAGGCCGTGGCCGACAGCGCCGACGAGAGCCTCGAGGATCTGCGGCACCACATGCGTCGGTGTGACGAAGTTGAGGTTGTGGCAGTGCCTACCCCGAAGATGGACCATCATCTCCACGATGCGCTCCGACGGCGTGGCCGTGCCGTGGCCGCCCTGGCTGATGTCGGCGTTCTGGCAGAAGATACAGCTCAGGTTGCAGTTCGCGAGGAAGATGGTGCCCGACCCGTACCGGCCCACCAGCACGGACTCTTCACCGAAGTGCGGTCCGTAGCTCGCAACGCACGCCAGTCGCGCGGTGCCGCACCTGCCCGTCTGTCCGGCCAGACGGTCAACCGCGCACTCGTGTGGGCACATCCGGCACTCGCCGAGTCGGCGCAACGCCTCCTTCGCGCGAGTCGCCAGCTCGCCACTCCGAGCCAACGGGATGTAGGCCGCTTCTCGCATGACCGTCACCCGACTCGGCATTCGCCTCGCGGTACGCGGCGGCCTCCGCAGCGTCTGGACGAGAGAGCGGTCCCACAGGCCCCGAAGTCCCTCCTACGGTTGCGCGAGGCGGTCGGCGAGGGCCGTACCGAGCGGCGTGAGCGAGAGCGCGCTGCCGGGCGGGAAGAGATCATGCTCGCGAATCGCGGGCCAGGAGTGCTGGTGCGTGGGCAGCCGTCCCGACTGGTTCTCGATCAGCGCATCGGCGGGGTAGATGTGCAGCTCTGACCCCTTCGCGATGCCCTGCAGCTCGATCGCGCGGAGGACGCTCTCCAGCTCCGACTCGTTCGACGGGAACCCTCGGCCGAGTTCCAGTGCATAGCCGCACCGCGTGAACAGCCGCCGACGCATCCCGGTGATGATGAACGCCGGAGGCTGCGACGGGGCGAAGACGGAGGCCGTGTGCAGGACGAGCAGGTCGCTGGGCACTCGGCGCGCACGAACGGCGTTCGCCCAGGCGCCATCGGCCCACTCCTCGGGCGCGAGCACCAGTGCCAGGGCCACGCCCTCGCCGCGGCAGAAGTCCAGTACCTCCCCGAAGAGCCGGGGCCGCCGGTGAGCATTTGGCGCGATCGTGTGAATCCGCACCGCGCGGAGAGAGGTGGGCGCGGAATCTCTTACCGCGCGCAACTCCACGGACGACAGCACCCGCCGTCGGCCCGGCCGGTCGGGGTCACACGTCAAGGTGGGTCCGTCGAGCACCAGAGATACGCCGGCCCCCTCGAAGAGCCGCGCCGTGTCGCACAGGTCGTCGACCGATCTGTGGGGCGGCAGATCGCCCTCGACCTGGAGGCTGAAGTCCGGGAAACGCTCGCGCAGAAGCGCCGCAGCAGCCTGAACGTAGGCACGGCTAGCAGCGTAGCTCTCGAGGGCGAGCGAGAGGTGCACCCTCGCGCCTCCGCGGCCTATACCTGAGCCGGAGCGGCCTGGCCGGCCCGCTGCCTGGCTAGGTGCTCACCGGCCCGGCCGGCGTAGACCTCGCGCTGCTCGGGCGTGAGGGTCCGCCAGATCAGTAGCTGCTTCCGGAACACGTTCAGGAAGAGCCAGTTGGTCTTCTTCCAGGAGCTGATGTCACCGGCCTCGCGGTGGATGTTGAGCGCGATGCTGTAGACGTTCATCTCGCCGGTCGGCGTGGTGAGGATCTCCGCCGTCTGGCTCACGCCCAGGTCATACGGCGCCAGCCACATGAGCAGTTGGATCCGGTAGGCTTCGCCGTGCTCACTCTCGAACGCCGCCAAGTCCACGCCCTCAGTGTAGAAATCGCCACCCGCGTAGCCCACGTATGCCTGGAAGAACTCGAGGAGGAACATGTTCGCCGCCTTCGAGTTCAGCCCCGTCACGGTGAACGGCATCGGCAGGACCAGGTCATCGCCCTCCGGTTCGGGCAGCTTCCACTTGCGGTCGATGTCCGGCACCGAGATCTCGGCCGCCTTGCGGGCCGGCCACAGGGTGGAAAGCAACACCGTGGCCACGACGACCAGCGTCGACATTACGGCCGACTTGGACGAGTAGTTGAGCGAGATACCCGAGCTGGCGACATGCCCGGTGACGAACAGGACCTTCGCCAGGGTCTGACCAATGAGGTAGCCGATGATCGCCCCGATGTTCGCGTAGACGCACGCCTCGGCGAGGAACAGCGTGCCGATGTGCGTGGGGTTCAGACCGACGGCGCTGAACACGTGAATCTCCGAGATCCGCTCATAGACGGCGCCCAGCATGGTGTTGAGCACGATGAGCGCCGCGATTAGGATGGGGATGAGGACGGTCTCGAGACCGTCCAGGCTCTGTCGCCCAATGGAGCTGTAGAGCGTAACCCGAGGCGGCTCCCCGTCGTGGGCCGTCTCGCCGGCATACATGCTGATGGCGAACCGGTCCATGAACTCCGTCACCAGCTTCTGCTCGATGGCATACCGCGCTGCCTCATCGAGGGGCAGGGAGACAGGGACGCCCTGGGCGCCGAACGTCTGGGCCGCGAGAGCGTCATCCTTCGTGCGGGCCATGTCGATCACGATGGCGCGCGTGGCGCCCCCGATCCGCAGCAGACGCTGATAGGGCACGATGACCATCTCGCGAGCGCTGAAGTGCTTGTACTCCTGCAGGAGTGACTCGACCCCGGTGCGCCCGAGCTTGTAGCGCTGCTGGCTCATCTCACGGATCTGTGCGAGCACCTCGGGCTTGAGGTCGGCGTAGTTCACCGGCGCGATGGTTTCGCCGTCGAGGTCCACGAACTGGTCGATGGCCTCATCCTTGATGACCCCAACGACCTGGTAGTAGGCACCGGAGAAGCGGATGAAGGGGCCCAAGCCGTAGTACGATGGGTCGCTCTCCCCCGGTGCACGCGGCGGTGGGGCCGTGTTCCACTGGGCGACCGCCTGTTCGGTGACGCCGAGCGCCTCGGCGACCTGAGCCGGGAGGATGACGACGCTCCCGTCCTTCTCGCTGAACCACCGGCCGCCGGGCAGCAGAGACTCCTCGAGGTGGGTGACATAGCGCTCCTCGGGTGATAGGCCGAGCATGGCGTTGACCTGGTACTCCTTCAGAGGGTCACCAGCAGCGAAGAGGCTGTAGTAGGCCTTCTTGGCGATATCGCCCGACACCAGCCAGCCGCGCGGAGCCACATGGAACAGATGCCCGAACTCGTTCCGCATGACGTCCGGGACGGAGTCCTCGAGGGCCGACCACACCTTGTCGCGAATGAGGAACCCGTAGTACTGCGGCGCGTACCGCATGTGGATCCGGTTGATCTTCGTGCCGGAGCTGACCGAGGTGAACGAGAGCACGGTGAAGGTGAGCAGGACCAGAGTGACACATGTGAGGCCGGATCTCAAGCGGCGCCGGCGCATGTTCGCGACGCCGAGGGTGAAGGCCATGGTCGCGGCGCTCATGCGCCCCACGTCCGCCTTGTGGATCCCGCCCACCTCCTGCTTCAGCTTCTCGAGCTGCTCGTTGAACTTCGTCGTCACGATGACGGTGACGATGATCGCGAGCGCCAGGACGATGAAGGCCAGCAGGATGATGTAGGGGTTGATGGACAAGCTGAATGCCGGGTGGACGTTCATCAGCGCCGCGAAGATTACGAGGAAGATCGCCGTCGTCCAGATGACCCGCCCGTGCACCGACGTCGCGGCGACGATGAGACGCTCGCAGAAGTAGGCGAAGCTCATCAAGAGCGCCAGGTAGAACAGGGCTCCCGCCACGACGTCGCGCGCCGTCTTGAGGACGTCGGGGTAGGCGTTGGACTCATAGGCCCATGCGGCTCGGGAGTGAGCCAGCATGTCGTCCCATCGCTTCTCCTCCCCCGCAGTCGCGGCGGAGGCGAGCTCACTCTCGGCGGCGCCGTGCAGGCTGTTGAGGCGCGGGTCCTCGACCCCTCGTTTGGCGAAGTCTCGCAGGCGCATGTCGTCCACGATCCACATGTCGCGTGCGGCCTGGTGGAGCGTTGCCGGCACGCTGCTCACGAGGTTCGGGTCGAACCCGGCGCCCAACGGCTGCTGCTCCGTCGAGTTCAGCAGCACGAGGCGCGCGCGGAAGATCCCCATGGCCATCGCGATCTTGACCGACTCCAGTGGGTTGCAAAAGACCGTCGCAACCGGTTCCACGGCAACGCCCATCTCGCCCGCGGGGGGGTTGAACTGCGGGAGGGCGTACCCGAAGTGGATCGGCTCCGAGTCCGTGCGCGCGTTGTAGACGAACATCTGCTCCAGCGTCTCGAGATACCGCTGGTCGATCAGGTCATACAGGTCGATGGGCTTACATGGGAAGATGATCACCGGCCGGATCTGGCGGCCACGCTTCGAGACATTACGCGCGTAGCGCTTCTCTCCCTCGCTCCCCAGGTCCGGTGCATAGTCAATCCGCCCGCTTGTCGGGTTCAGGTAGTAGGAGTCCACGCTCTGCCAGCCCCAGTTGATGAACCCCTGGAGCTTGAAGGACCCCGAGCCGTCGGCCCGGTCGATGATGTCGCTGTGCACTCCCATCATGCTCTTGAACGGCCCCTGGATGAGGGCCAGCGCGCCCGGAACCGGCGTGTTCGGAAGGAAGCTCTTCTTCTCCACGAACTCGAGCACGTCCCCGCGGAGCGGCTCGAGCTGGTAGGGCAGCTTCAGCCGATGAGTGCGCTTGAACGCCGTATAGACGAGGTTCGGGTCGTTGAGGAAATCGCTGAGCACACAGGCGAGCACCTGGGTCTGGAACCGAAGGCTCTCGTAGTCCACTCGGCTCGGCAGGTCGAGCGGTGTATCGAAGTAGGGCCGCAAGTCCTGGCCTGTGGCGAGAACGCATGCCGGGCGGCCGGCTTGAAGGGGCATCTCGCTGTCGAAGGCGATCCGGCCGGGAAAGTGATCCGGCCAGTTCACATTCTGCTTCGGGTTCGTGCCGTCGAACCAGAAAGACTCGACGTTCTCGTAACCCAACGCCGGCGCGATGTCCTCCAGGTAGAGCGCCAGGCGCTTGCCCAGCGGCGAGAAGAAGCGAATGAGGTCGGATCGGTTGAAGTAGTGCCCGCAGTAGTTCAGCCCGACCAGGCGGCTCCGGCTGGAGAGGTCGATGGAGAGCCACAGAGGGATGGAAGGGGTCTGCTGGCGATCGCGGTACCGCCGGATCAGCGCGATGTCCTGCCGAGCCAGCTCGATGCGGTGGCGCGTGAGCGCGATGGAGTCGTCCCAGTCGATCTCGCCGCGCGTTGTGGGCGCATACGTTCCCTCCCCCATCTCCCGCTGAGCGAAGTCGCGGCTTTGCTCGGCCTCTTGGATGCTGCGCTCCCAGCGCTCGATGTCTCCGGTGAGGTCGCGGACGCCATCCCTGAGGAACTGGTCCTGCTCGCGGGGCCGGCGGCCCTTCGGACCCAGCACATCGCCCAGCCGCATCGCGCCCTTGAGGCCGATGAAATGGGCCGAGGTCGCGGCAAACACCACCGTCCGCGCCGGGCCGGCGGCTGAGAGGACGCGCGCCAACTCGATCAGGCCGGCAATGCTGCTTGCCTGGTCCGCGCCCGGCGCCATGTTGGGCACAACGGAGGTGGAGTCGTAGTAAGCCTCGAGGAAGATGTGCTCGCCCAGGAGCTCGGGGTCCTGGCCCGGGATCCGGGCGATGATGTTCCGCGCCGTCTTAGTCTGCCACGTCATCCGGCATTCGACCGAGCCAGTAACGGGCTGGCGACTGCTCTCGACGCGGCGGATGATCTGCTCCGCCGGCTTCCGCTCGAGGTAGAACCGGGGGATGTCCACGGGCACCTTGAGGTATTTCTCCGCGGCGTCGCTCCAGGTGGTATCGTCGGGCTCGACGAAGACGACCGCCCGGCCGCCGAGCAGGGGCACGTTGAGCCACGCCGTGCCGCAGTTGAAGTCGGCGAGGACGATAGCGCCCTTCACGTCCTTGCCGTTGAACTGCGACAGACTGCAATCGCGCGCATAGATGATGGGCCCGCGCACCTCGCCCGGCGCCACCTGGGACGTCCGGATGAAGTTCGGCCAGACGGCGTGCACGGTGATCTTCTGGCCCGAGTCAAGCGTCAGGCTCGACCCCTCGTCCACGGGTACCTCGACATCGAAGTCCTGGCGCTCGATATCGACGAGGCCGGCCGTGCGGAACTGGTCCTCGACGTATTCCGCGGCCCACTCGCAGCCGATGGAGCCGCTGACGCGGCTGCCCAGCCCGGCGAGGTACCGAATGTGCTCGCGGATCCGATCCTCGGAGATACGCGACGTCAGGTCGGCGTAGTCGCTGTGTACGAAGGCTGTGCGCTGCTCGGAGGTCCCCCCTGCGCCGCGGCAACCCACGACGAGCCCTGCACACGACGCAGCCAGCAGGATGAGGGCGAACGTGCCTTGCCGCCGTTTCCGACCGAGTGCACCGCCACTCGGAACCCCACAGGGACGGGATCTCATACGAGGCATCCTCCGTTTGACTCCCACGCTGCCGGCGACCCGGTCGGACCGGGCTTAGGGGTGCATTCGCGCCGCAGCGACGCGGTCCCTGCAAAGGAACCTGGCGATGCGTTCGGCGGAGCGATGGGAGTCGAACTCCGTCAGCACGACTTCGCGAGCGCGAGCGGCGAGGCCGTCCGCCAGCGTGGCGTCGGTGAGCACTCTCTCGAGAGCGTCGGCGAGGGCGGGAGCATCATGGGGGGGAACGAGAAGGCCCGTCTGGCCGTCGCGCACCAGCTCGGGGATGCCGGAGACGTCGCTGGCTATGATGGGGAGCCCGACGGCAGCGGCCTCGAGGAGAACGTTCGGGAGGCCGTCGGCATCGCCCCCGATCGCGACCACGCTTGGCGCCGCAATGACGGAGGCCCGCGCCATCCACTCCAGCACCGCAGGGAACGGAAGCGCCCCGGCGAGGCGGACCACGCCCTCCATCCCCCCGTCCGCAATCAGGCCCTCAAGCACGGGGCGCTCGGGGCCTTCGCCGACGATGACGCACCGGAAACCAAGCCCCTTCCGGCGGAGCACGGCACACGCGGAGACGAGGTGCGCGAAGCCCTTCTTCTCTACCAGCCGGCCGACGGCCAGAATGAGTGGAGGGTCCACGGGCGAGCGCGCAACCGCCAGTTCGTCGGCGCGGATACCGTGGTAGACGGCGGCGATCTTCTCCGATGGCAGACCGTGGTCCACGGCCAGACACTCGGCGAGGAACCGGGTACACGCGAAGATGATGTCCGCATAGTGCGCGATGACGCGGTCGATCTCGGGCAGCCGCTCCCGCGTGAACACGTCGGCTGCGTGAGCGGAACAGCTGAAGGGCACGTCGAGGATACGCGCCGCCAGGTACCCGACGTGCGTCGGCGCGCCGAGGAAGTGTGCGTGGACGCGAGCCGTACCCCGACGCGCCATCTCGCCCGCGAGGTAACACGCGGACAGGACGCGCGACAGCGCGATCAGCGACCACCCCGGCCGCTTCGGGCCGAGGCGCAGGAGCCGCCATGCCTCGCGGAGCAGCCTGCCCGGGCGGCGCAGCGCGCCAAGCACCGTCGGCGACCGCGGCCGGAGCAGGCCTGCCGGCGATGGCCGGAAGACGACGTCGGGCTGCAGACGCTCGGCGTCCGGTTGAGCCATCCCGCGGTCCCCGTGGGCCAGTGCGTACAGGTCTATCGGCAACCCCAGCCGCTGGAGGTCCACGATCTCTCGCAGGATGAACGTCTCACTCAGTACGGGGAAGCGCCCAAGAACGTAGGCGATGCGGTCAGCCATTGACGGCTTCCTCGTAGATGGCGAGGGCCTGGTCCGCATGGGCACGCCAGGAGAACTGCTCGGCGCGCGTAAGGCCGAACCGGCGGAGGTCGTACCGAAGCTCGGCGTCCTGCGCCACCTTGCCGATGGCCTCGGTCAGCTCGGCTACGGAGTCCGCCTTCACCATGAGGGCGGCGTCGCCACACACCTCGGGGAGCGCCCCGGAGTTGCTCGCGATGACCGGTGTCCCGCAAGCCATGGCCTCCAGCGCGGGCAGGCCGAACCCCTCCCAAGGGGCCGGGCAGATGACGGCGGTCGCCAGGTTGTACAGGTGCGGCATCACGTCGTCACCGACGAAGCCTAGCTCGCGGACGTGCGTCTCCGCCTTGAGCGCCTGGACACGCTTGCGCACCTCCCGGTAACGCACGCCCGGCTTCCCGGCAAGGAGGAGCTTGTGCTCCAGCTTGTTCCGCTGCCGGGCGCGCGTGAAAGCCTCAACCATCCTCGGCACACCCTTACGCGGTTCGATGTTGCCCACGAACAGAAAGAAGCGTTCCGGCAGGTCCAGCGCCGTCCGGACATCGTCGAGGATGTCCGCGGCCTGGATATGGCGGAAGCGGGACTCGGTCGCCAGCCGGACGGTATGGACCTTCCGGTCGGGCACCGACAGACGCCGCACCACCGTCTGCGCGACCGCGTCGGACGGGACGATGATCGCCTTCGCTCTTCGCGCTGCGGAAGGGATGACGCGCCGGTAATGCCAGCGATTGAGCCAGGAGCAGTACTGTGGGTGGGTGAACACGTGCAGGTCGTAGATGCTCAGAACCAGCGGCACGCGACCCCGCGTGGGACCGACGTAGGCCGGGCAATGCAGCAGCTCCACGCGATCGCGCTGGGCGAACGGGTCGAGGTCGTTCTGCTGCCAACGGGCGGTGCGCCACCGCGAGCTCGCGGGGAACGCCATCGGGCGCCAGCGGAAGCTCGGCGGCAAGTCGCCGAGCCGCGGGATCTCCTGCCCGCAGTACAGGTAGTAGTCGTTATCGTCATCGCGCTCGGCGAGGGCGAGAATGAGCCCGGCCACGGCCCGGGCCACGCCCGTGTAGCGACCATGGAGCACCGTAGCGTCGATCCCAACTCGCACGTGGCACCCTCACCCCGGAGCCGAGGGGCTGGCTCCCAGCAGTTTGCCATACACGTGCTCCACGAGACGGGCATGCTGTGGGGCCGAGAACAGCTCCTCGGCCCGACGTCGACCGGCCGCGCCCAGGCGCGCACGCAGCCCCGGGTCATGCGCGAGCCGGCGCATCGCCTCGGCGAGCGACTCCACATCGCCCGTCCGAACGATGAGCCCCGTCTCCTCGTGCACGGCGATCTCGGGCGGCCCGCCGGAATCCGTCACAATCGTGGGACGCGAGGCCGCCATAGCTTCAAGGACCGTTCGCCCGAAAGGTTCATTGCGCGAGGGGTGGGCGAGCACGTCACAGGCCGCCAGGAGCGCAGCGATGTCGGTGTACTCGGGCAGAACGGTCAACCGAGGCGGCAGAGCGCCGACATCGAGCCCCTCGCCATGCCCGAAGGGGTCCGTCCGGACAAGCACGACTCGGATCGGCTCATCCGCAAGCAGGCGCATCGCCGCGACCAGGTCCTCATGGCGTTTCCAGGCCAACGCTTGTCCGATGCACACGAACAGCGTCTCGCCCTCCTGGACGCCGAGGGCGGCTCGGACAGCCGGCGCGTCAGAGGACCTGTCCGGCCCGGTGAGGTCCACTCCGTTATGGATCACCTCGATCGGTCTCGACGACAGGTCCGGGTAGAACTGGGCCAGCGCGCGCGAAGTCGCGATGAGCGCGTCCGCACGCCGAGCCAGGTAGGGGCCGACGAACGACAGGGGCCGCATGTCCCTAAGATGCCACACCGTCCGCCAGGCGCCGCGACCGAAAAGGCCGGAGACGTAGAGTTGAGCTGAAAGACCGTTGGCATGGATGATCGCCGGCCGGAGTTCTCCTACCAGGCGACGCAGGGCCCGGCGGCCCGAGGCGAGCCGGCAGAGCTGCCTCGCGGCGCAGACGGGGTTCAGGGAACGACGGAACCATTCGAGGCTAAGCGGATGAGTGGCCACGCCAAGCTTCGCGCACGCATCGAGCAGCGGGCCGGGCGGTGCGGCCACGTGGGGCTCGAACTCCGATCGGTCGAGGTGGCACACGAGCGTGAGCAGAGAGTGCTCAGCTCCCGACATGCTGCCGGTGTGGTTCACATAGAGGACGTGGGTCATCACGTCTTCGCCTGCCGCACCTCCCGCAGCCACTCGGCTGTCAGCTCGACCACGCGCCGGCTCCACGGCCCGGAGTAGAACCCATGGTTCGCACCCTCGATCCTCTCGAGCCGCACAGCGCTGCCGGAGCGCGAGAAGAGCCCCGTGTAACGCTCGATGGCTTCGGCGGCGATGGGGTCCGCGGTGCCGTAGACGAGCAGCACCGAGTCCGCTCCCCCCGCAAGGGCCTCGTCAGGCGCGATCTCGGCCCGCTCGCCTTCCTTCTTCTCATGCGTCCCGCCGCCGAGGAGCACGCGCTTGATGATGTCGAACCGGACCCTGCCCGCGAGAAGCTTCCGCCATGTGGCCGGCCGGAAGACCTTGCGCACGTAGCCTCCGAGGTAGGAAGCCGACTTGCGGATCTTCCGCCCGGCGGTTGCCTCCGCGGAGAACACGGGCGCCGACCATAGCGCAGCGCCCGCGACGCGGAGCCCGTCGTGCATCGCGCCGACGGCCACCTCGCCCCCCGAGCAGATGCCGATGAGGTAGATCCGCTCACATCCGTGAGTCTCCTGCATGTACTGCGCCGCCACCTTGGCGTCCTCGATCTGGCTGTTCAGGTCGTGTTCCCGGACGTCGCCGTCGCTGTCCCCTCGTCCGCGGAAGTCGAAGCGCAGGCAAGCCAGGCCCTGGTCCGTCAGCTCCTCCGCCGCAGCTCGAAGGATCCCGTGCGGCCCGACGCGGTAGCCGCCCCACCCGTGGAGGAGGAGCACGCCGTCGGTCGTCGGCGCCTCGGACCACTCCACGATCCCGCGCAGCGTGAGCCCATGGCTAGGAAAGGCGACGATCTCGCGCCTCACGGCGTCGCGCCCCCCTCCCCGGCACCGCGCTCGCAGGCCGCCGCGGGATCGAGCACAAACGAGACCACGGCCTCGGTCAGCTCTGGGAGATCGATGACACCGAGGCTGTTCCAGAACGGCTCAGCCACCAACGTCCGTGTCGCGACCCGCGCACCCCTCGATGTCAGCGACACCGCGAGATCCTCAGCGGCCTTCGATGTACGGTCACGAGCAGCTACCTCCAGGATCAGCACGGGCGCCTCCAGGCGCGCCGTCCGCTCCGCCAGCGAGAGCTGCTCCAGGCTGGCGCGCTGCGCGGCCGAGATGGGGTGACCGTCAAAGTCGATGACCTCGTCCCGTGGCTCACTCGACGTGGGAGCCGGCGCCGCTTCAGCTTCGGTCGCTCCCTCCGCCGCAGTGACCATCTTGCGGATCTTCCTCCGGGTCATGACTCTGGAAAGATAGGTCCCCCCGTTCTGGACCGGCTCGACGGCCAACACGCCTGCCAGTCCGGCCAACCCCTCCGCGGCCATCAGCGCGGCTGCGGCGCCCAGGCGGATGCCCACGAGGGCAATCCGCTCCACCCCTGTCCGCACCCGCAGCAGCTCCGAGACGCCCACGATGTCTTGGGCCATGCGCTCCATCGTCAACAGAAGGACGTCTCCGCTGCTGTCATCCGTCCCGGCGTAGTGGAAGCGAGCGCAGGCACACCCCGCGTCCGCAGCGGCGCGTGCCGCGTCCACCGATGGCCGGTAAGCAGACTTCTGCTCCTCGTGGATCGGCAGGCAGAACACGGCCGCAGCTCGCGGCGGTTCGTTCGGGAGATAGGTCGCCACGTACAACGACTCCCCGTCGATGTCGACGAACTCATGATGCTCGTGATGGGAGGGCATTTCCAGCCTCCGGTGTGGGGGTCCGGCGTTGCGGGGACGGTGCCGGGCGCAGGCTGCTCCCTCACCCGGAACGCCGGACTTCGTCCGTCGTTCCGACCTCTCCCAGAGGGAGAGGTGGCGCGCCCCCTCTCCCCCCGGGAGAGGGCCGGGGTGAGGGAGCTTGCCCGCGGTCAGCCACCCAGCCTCGCGGCCGCGAACTCCGCGATCGACCGAACCGTCTGGAATGTCTCGATATCGAATTCATCGTCACCAAGGACGATACCGAACTCCTCCTCCAGCCCAACCACGATCTCGAACAGGCTCACGGAGTCGACGTTGTACCCCTCCATCAGAGACTTGTCGGCGTCCAGATCGTCGGGCTCGATGGGCAAGAAGAGCCGCTCGACGATGAGCGTCTTGAGCTTCGGAATGAGTTCCTCCGTACTCGCCATGCGTATCGCTCCTTCATACGGCCCTCCAACAGACGAGGGCCTCGATGGGAAGAGCGGCACGCCCCTCCCCGCAGTCCACCATTCCGAACGACGCCTAGCCGCCCCCGGGATCAGACGAATCGAGCCGGAACCGGTCGATGGGCTTCCACCGCGAGTCCTCATCGCTCGGCCCATCCTCCCGGGAGAACACATGCTGCCACCGCTCCTTGAAGCGCATCCCGTTGCGAACGGTGACGTACCGGAAGTTGATGCTCTTGGTGCCGTCGGTCGTGACGTGCTCGTAGTGGTACATCTCGGCCGAGGGCAGGTAGTAGCAGACGTAGCCCAGCTCTTTGAGCCGGTAGCAGTAGTCCAGGTCTTCGTACTGCACGGGGCTGTAGACCAGATCCATGTGGCCGGCCCTGCGCTGCGCCTCGATGGGGAGGAGGATACAGGCACTGATGAGAGCCTGGACCTCCCGAGGCACGTTGTACTCGGGTAGGTCGGCACTCTCACCGCGCCCGATGTACTGCACCCGCCCGGACTTGGAGATCCCGCAGCCAGCGAACTCGATCAGCCGGTCCTTCCCGGGGAACACCAGCTTCGGTGACACGACGCCGATGCGCGGGTTCTCACGGAGGCATGTGGTGAGCTTCTCGAGCCAGTCCTCATCCTTCACGGCGATGTCGTTGTCCAGAAAGGCGATGAACTCGCCTTGGGCGACATCCATGCCCTGGTTCCGCCCACCCGGCGCGCCGACGTTCTCCTCATTGAGGATCGTCCGCATCTCGACACCGGCCTGAGCCAGCTCGGGTCGGATCCGCTCGAACATCTCTCGCGAGCCGTCCGTGGAGCCCTGGTCGACCACGATGACCTCGATCGGACGGTACGTCGAGCGCGTGAGGCTGGTGAGACATTGCTGCGTGTAGGCCACCTTGTTGAAGCTGAGGACGACGATGGAAACAAGCCTATCGGCTGTCTGATGTGGCATAGCGCACCCCTCCGTGGTCCGGCGCGGCAGGCTAGGCGACGAGGCCGGCCGCGCTCTGGGCGATCGCGCGCGGACTCGGGATCATCTTCCGTTCCAGTGACGCGGCGCATGGGATGGGAGCCTTGGGCTGGCCCAGGCGCACCAGGGGTGCTTCCAAGTACTCGAAGCACTCCTCCATGATGCGGAAACCCACCTCGGCGCACACGCCGCCGGATACGACCCCCTCCTCCACCAGCACCGCGCGCCCCGTCTTCTCCACCGACACGGCGACGGTGTCTATGTCCAGCGGCGCCAGTGTGCGAAGGTCCACCACCTCCGCCACAATGCCCTCTTCGGCGAGCATCTCGGCCGCGCGCAAGCACTCGATCAGCATTCGAGAGTAGCTCACGAGTGTCACATCCGTGCCCTCGCGGACAACCTGCGCTTCGCCGATCGGGGTCAGATACTCTCCTTCCGGCACGGGGCCGCGACGGCCGTAGAGCAGCTTGTTCTCAACGAACAGCACGGGGTTGTTGTCCCGGATGGCGGACTTGAGCAGCCCCTTGGCGTCTGCGGGCGTAGCGGGGGCCACGACCTTCAGCCCGGGGACACTCATGAACCACCCCTCGAGCGACTGCGAGTGCGTGGCGCCATAGCCCCGCCCACCGCCCGCCGGCGTGCGAACGACCAGCGGGACCCGCGCCTGCGGACCGTACATGTACCGGTACTTCGCGGCGTGGTTCACGAGCTGGTCCATGGCCAGGGTCATGAAGTCCATGAACATGATCTCGGCGACCGGGCGCAGGCCGCACACGGCGGCGCCGGTCGCTACGCCGACGATGGTGTTCTCGGAGATGGGCGTGTTCCGGACCCGGTCGGGTCCGAACCGGTCGATGAGCCCCTCGGTGACCTTGAAGGCGCCGCCGTACCGACCGATGTCCTCCCCGAGCAGGATGACGCGCGGGTCGCGCTCCATCTCCTCGGCCAAGGCTTCGCGCACGGCCCACGAGTAGTAGATCTCGCGTTCCTCCACCAGCAGCTACCCTTCCTGTCCACCCCGCCGGGCGAATGCCGCCATATACCGCCGGCCGAGCACCCACGCGGCGAAATCGTCGATGGGCACACGCGGCGACCGCAGCCCGGCGGGTATTAGTCGCGCCAACCCCCGCGCCGGTTGCTCCCGGAAGTACAGTTGCCGCGCCTCCTCGGTGGAGCGGTGCTCGTCGACCAACTCGATGCTCTCGAACACGGCCAGGCCTCGGATCTCCGCAAGGGCGTCCCGGCTCCCCGTGCGATCGCCCAGTACGGCAAGGGCGACGCCCGTCTCCGCGACCCACTGCCGCAGCGCGGGCAGGAGCTCGGCGCGAGGCACGATCGCCCGCCGAAGGCACGCCCCCGATCCTGCCACGAGTGCGAGCCCGCACTTATCACGCCCGGGGTCGATTGCGAGGATGGCGGAAGGGGGTGGGGAGGTCACGGGCGACCCCTACTCCGGGATCACGAACTCGGGGACGAGCGTCCCGATGTTGTCGGTGTCCTCCGCCGAGCGGACAATCACGTTGACCTTCCCGCCCCGGCGCTGGATCTCCGTGACGAGGGAGTTGATCTCGCTCGGTCGCAGACTGCCGAACGAGCCGCCCGGTGGCGGGATCATCCCCCGACCGAGTAAGGTGGCGCTGACGGTCTCCGCAAGGCGCTGAAGCTCGCCCACGACGTCGTCGTAGGACAGGCTCCCGTCGATGGCCGCCTGCCCCAGGACCTCGCCCTTGGAGAGCACCTGGACGATGGCGCCCCCCGCGAGCTCGACCAGCACGGGTCGATCCTCGACCGAGCCGAACGCGGCGAGGATCTGGGCGATCACGCGGTTGCCGGCCTCGAGTTCCCTATGGAAGTCCCTGGACGCCTGGTCGTAGATGGCCTTCCGCGCTTCGGGATTCGGGGTCAGGGCCGGCCGATGCTCCTCGGCGTTGCGGTCTTCCTCATGCCGGAAGATCGTGACGCGCATCTCCGGGTCGACCTTCTTGTCCAGCGGTTTCGCGCCTTTCTCCTCGGCGCGCTTGTCCGCGCGCGCTTTCAGCTCCACGAGGGCGTCGCGGACCTCGTCCAGTGCCATCCCCGGGTCCAGAATCACGCGCGCCAGCTCGTCGAACTTGGCGAAGACGACGGGGCGGGCCGCGAGCACCTCGGCCGAGTACGCGCCGCTCACGCCGTACAGGGCCTCCGTCTCCTTCTCGAGCTGGGACTTGGTCGTCGTCAGCCGGAACTCGACCTGCTGGAGGCTCTGCTGGGACCCTCGCAGGCTCTCCTGGGACCCTCGCAGGCTCTCCTGCGTCGTCGATAAGTCCGCTTCAGCGCCCCGTGCGGCTTCCTCGGCGTGCCGGCGGGCCTCCTCAGACTTCCGTTGCTGGGCGTCCGCAAGCCGAGCCGACTTCTCGGCCTCGGTCAACCTGCCCTGTGTCGCGGCCAGGTCCTGCTCCGCGTCCGCAATGCTGGCCTGCAGGTCGTCATAGTGAAGGAGGGCCTCGCGCACGGGGCTGGCGAGGCCAAGCAGAACGCCCAGGGAGAGGAGCGCGATCACGACGCCTGCGAGGGTGCTGATGAGAATGGCGGTCGAACGCGGGCGCAAGCCGAAGACCGACACGCGCCTCTTGCCCAGGCGCTTGCCGACGGTGTCGCCAATATACGCGATGATACCCCCCGCCGCCATGAGCACTAGGGCGACGATGAGCACTCTCGACGGCATCGGACCTCCTCGGTCGACCCCCTCTCCCTTTGGGAGAGGGCTGGGGTGAGGGATCCCACCCCACCTGCGCGACTTGGCTAGCTGCGCGACCGGCCTAGCATCACGACCCCTGCCACCAGAGCCAGCGCGGGCGGCAACCACGCAGCCACCACCGGCGGGAGCTGCCCCTCGCGCCCGGCAATGTCGGCGTACCTCAGCACCGTATAGTAGAGGAAGCTCGTGAACACGCTCAACCCAAGCGCCATGGACATCCCGCCGCCCTGGGGCCTCGCGGCCAGAGCCGCGCCCAGTAGCGCGAACGGCAGGCAGGTGAACGGGATCGCCAGCCGCAGCCATAGCTCCATGAGGAACGTGTTCCGGCGACGCGCGGACGCCGGGTTGACCCGGGCTTCCGCAGCCGATGCTTCGGCCTGCTGCCTCAACTCCCCTGCGTTCAGTCGCCGTTCCACATGGCGCTTCCCGCTAAGGTCATCGAGGTCTTTCGGCGACCGCCCCAGTGAGACGGCCTGGTCGCCCAACCATGTCGCCGGTTGTCCTGGGACGTATGCGGTGGCCCCGTACACACGCCACTCGCTGCCATCGTCCGTCTGAGCACTCTCGGCGCGCACGATGTTCGGCAGCGACGCAGAGCCGGGGCCAGGCGCGCTGCCGGTGAACTGGACTATGGTGACATCGTTCAGCGTCCCCGTCTCCGGGTCGAAGCTCTTCGCGTAGACCAGCAGGCTCGCCGCGCCGGTCGTGTCGTCCACATCGACATAGCACAGGTGCCGCTGCGTCCTGCTCTTGTTGGCGACTCCCAGCCGGTCCTGGATCTCCTCGGCACGGCGCTGGGCCGGCACGGCCACATACTCGTTCACGACGGCCCCAACCGCCGCAGCGAGGAGCCCGACGACGAAGGCCCAGCGCATCAGTGAGTGCAAAGGAACCCCTGCCATGCAGGCTGCGGTCACCTCGCCGTCCTCCGACATGCGGCCGGAGAGAAGGGCACACCCGAACAGCGCGCCGATGGGCAGAACGTAGGTGATCAGGCCCGGGCAGCTCAGCGCCAGCAGCTTCCACATCGTTCCCTGCGACATGCCCGTTCTCTGCGCCAGCTCCAGCGCTTCGCGGAGGGGCGAGAAGAAGAAGATGATCCCGGCGAACAGGAGCACCCCGAGCCCGAAGCGGGGGATGAGCTGCCCCACGATGTACCGGTCGAGGGTACGCATCAGTCCGGCTCATCCATCACGCGCGAGCGCCGCGTGAACACATCGCCGAAGTACGCGCGCTGCGCCAGCTCATCGCGCTTCAGCTCATCCGGCGTGCCGGCTGTGAGCAAGCGTCCGCCGTCGATGATGTAGGCGCGGTCAGCGATGTCGAGGGTTTCGCGGACCGAGTGATCCGTGATAAGCACCCCGAGGCCGTCGGCTCTCAGCTCCCGCACCATGTCCTGAATGTCGCGAACGGCCTTGGGATCGACACCGGTGAACGGCTCGTCGAGGAGGATGAACGACGGGTTCGAGGCCAGGCAGCGCGCGATCTCGACGCGCCGTCGCTCGCCACCCGAGAGCGAATCGCCGCGGCTGTCCCGGAGGTGCATGACATGGAATCGCTCCAGGAGCTGCTCGCAACGGCTAGCACGCTCCTGCTTGCCCAGAGGCATCAGCTCCAGGATGGCCATGACATTCTGCCACACGGTGAGCTTCTGAAAGATGGACGAGTTCTGCGGGAGGTACCCGGCGCCGCGCCGGGCCCGCTTGTGCATCGGGAGCTTCGTGACGTCTTCGCCGCGGATAAGGACGCGGCCCCCGTTGGCGCGAACCACGCCGACCATCATGTAGAAGGTCGTCGTCTTCCCGGCGCCGTTGGGACCCAGCAGTCCCACAACTTCGCCCTGCCGCAGCCCCACCGAGACACCATTGACCACGGTGCGACGGCCGTAGGTCTTCACGAGTTCCTCGCCGATGAACCCCTCGGCCCGCGACGCATCGGTTTCGACCGTGCCGATGTTCTCGCCCGGCTCGAGCGCGGTGCCGCCGGCGGGTGTTAGCGGCTCATTCTCAGTAGCTGTCTCGGGTTCCATGTCGACGGCCGTGGGGCTCCTCACGTCAGGTGGGACGCGCGCGGTTCAGCGCGCGCAATGCAACCAGCACCGCCAGAGCAGAGAGAATGAGGAAGACCGGCACGGCCAGCATCCACATCTCCACGTTCACCCCGAGCGCCAATCCTACAGAGTCGGTCAGCCCAGTGTCCATACCCGTGTCCATGAACGACAGTACCGCATAGGGCGGACAGAGGGCGATGGAGCCCGGCGGGCCCGCGTAGTGCCCCGCAAGCTCCGAGATCAGGGCATCGACCAACACGGAGCCCACCATGCAGAACATCACGATGAGATAGGCGACGGCCACGGCAATGTAGGTACGGCGGAACAGACACGAACACGCGACTCCCACCGCACCGAAGCAGAACCCACACAGCAGGATGAACCCATAGCAGAAGGCGATCTCCGCCGGCGACACGCCCCCCATGGACAAGCAGGCACCGGCAACCACCGGTGCACCTCCCGTGAACACCATCGTCTGGTGCACGAGCGAAGCAGCCAGCTTGCCGAGCAGGATGGACCTGCGGGGTAGGGGAGTCATCAGCAACAGGTCCAGCGTCTGCCGCTCGCGTTCGAGCGAGATGACTCCGGCGCCCATCGCGGGAGCGATGAGCGGCAGCAGCACAGCCTGGACGCCGATGAGGATCATGAAGGCGTCCCGGCTGAAGTCCGCGGCCGAGGGCTTGTTGTACGGGCTCGACGCGGACACCAACCAGAACAGCGACATGGCGATGGCGAGCACCACGCCGAGTAGG
>Ga0315288_10003507_pt1 | contig 20053 bp, 20 predicted proteins | sample YL17G11_20_MG_FD_203454 | JGI IMG/M metagenome (GOLD analysis project Ga0315288, IMG submission 203454) | Sediment microbial communities from Yellowstone Lake, YNP, Wyoming, USA - YL17G11_20 | ecosystem: Environmental > Aquatic > Freshwater > Lake > Sediment | place: USA: Wyoming | collected... | reverse complement strand
TCAGCTGATCCTGGTATTTCTGCAGAAGTCCAACTTGCTCCAGTATATATTATTGCAGTACCTGCGCCCACAGTTCTAAGACCATCTTGAGAATATCCTGGAATATGAGGCGTAGTTGTAATCTTTTTTCTATCCCCAGACATTGCTAAAAAAGCAATACCTAATCCCGCTACAGCTGAAGATAGGAAAGCAAGATTGGTTATCATTTTATGTCTTGGATGCTTCTCTGAATATTCAAATTTTCCAGTAGCTAATCCGCGATATTGTCCATAAGATTTTACTTCCTTAACTGAAAGAAAAGGATGAGTAAAATTAGTATCAGGAGAATGGAAACTAAATAATGGATTAGGTGTATTAGGATCAGTAGGTAATGCATTGGGTGAAAAAGTACTTTGAATATTAAAGGTTGATGGTATAATACCTGCGCCACCTAAATTGAAAATATCACATGCATTCGCATTAGTTTCTGTTGTAGATAGAAATGGATCCGGATTTACATCATTGTATGGATAATTTGCATAAGCTCCAATACGTGATGTAAGGTTTCCTGGAACATCATAAATACCCATATTATTAAACATACCCTTAGCTATGATTGAACGGTTCCCTTGGCGGGAACCTCTCAGAATTTCATAACCAACAATACCTGGAATTAATACTCCACTATTATCTACAGGTGGTTTGATGTTCTCAAACCCAAGACCTAGAATACGAATCTTGTCACCACCGTTTTCAAAATGTACAGTAGTTTCATTATCAGGCATTTTGTGATGACGGATTGGTTTACCACAAAGATCATGTGACGCACCTCCATATTCAACTAATCCAAATGCACTATATGGTGATAGAAGAATTCCTGCATTCCATACAATACCATCATCATCAGGATACAACTCAGTTGATTCCCAATAACCCATCAATCCTTCAGCAATAATATCTCCTCCGTCAGGCAACTTTCTATAACCTGGAGTAGGAAATAGTGGAAAAGAAGCTGTTTGTACTCCTGTATTAAAACTTTCAAATACTTGGTTATCGCCTACAAGAGCTTCAATACCAAAGTATGGACTGTCATCATAAACACCAGGTCCTAATGCGGGATAAGCCATTGATGGTCTTCCCGGTATATGATATGAATTAGATTTATCACCTGTACTGTATACCCATCTTACAAAAAAAGGATACACTTCATCACGCAGATAACCTGTATTGTTACCACCTTTGCGGTAGTAATCTGCAGGATATTCAACAGCTTGCCATTTAACAACAATCTGATTAGCTAATGGTTGATAATTAAAATCAAACTTATTTTGAGGACCAACACGTACAAGGTTATCAGCCACTGTAAACATTGCATCTGCCGTTTCAACAACAGAATTACGTACTGAGATTAGTTCTATAGGAACTGTTGTCCATGTATTATTTACTAAATCTAGTGTTACAATAGATTGGCGTGTACTATAAATACCTACTCTTCTAGCAACTGTTTGTTGATTGACTGTTGATACAAGTACAAGTTCATATTCATCAAATCTATCGTCTGTAAAATCTACAAAGATATCTAATGAACTTGCTACATTCTCGTGTTCAAATAAAGATTGAACATTTGACGGAGTAGAATAATCTGTTATTCTTAATTGATTAACAGTATAAGCTGCCACAACAAAGTAGGAACCATTAAGAAGAGTTCCACCGTTGACACCTTTTTCTACTCTTAGACACGGCATCTTAATCAATGGAGCCAGTCTTATTTTATCACAATCTAATTGTAAAGGAAAGATAGGTTGACAATCCACACAAGTTGGGCTTGGGTCTATGTCGGCACAAACCCAAGGAACATACTGATCGTATGGATTTGACATATTTACTGTTAATGTTCTTGATGGATTACGTCTACCATCTTCCCAATAAGTATCAATTGCACAGTCACCGTTTGGTTTAGCAACTCCTATGATTAGATTGTTAGTATTGAAATTCAAACACTTATCATTAACCAAGGTAATGTAAGAACAAGTCTCCTCGTCAAATACACCAATTTCAGAATCAGTGTTGTTTGTTGAGAATATTTCCCATTTACCTTTTTCTAAGTGGATACCACCAATAATTGTATACGGGGCACGCGCACAAAATTGATTACCTGGTTCATTACCAAGCTTACCTAAATCTCCACTCTTTGAATTATTAATAACATTTCTTGCTTGCGTCCAAACATTCTGGGGCAAGTGAAAGTCATTGACATCCTCAACAAGTGATTTATCAAAAGAGCGTGTATCAACACTACTTGTAGACTGTGAATCTTGCTTAGCCATTATTTATTGTATCCGTTAATGAAGTTATTGGTTGGTACAATTGCTGGAATTGGACCATAACTCTTAAACATGTTATAATATTTACCGTACATTGCCTTACGGTTAGCTGCCCAAACTTGTTTCATTTCTGAGAAGTTTGGTGTATTTACAATAGTCAAGGCATAATTTCTAGCTGCTCTCAAGCGAGCTTCAACTAATGCCATCTTCTGTCCTACAGGCTCATCGTTCATTATAAGATTCTCAAGAATACGTTGCTTTACTGCGTACTCATAGTACTCATTAATTTCATCATGATCGGGACATAATAAATTACCATCATCATCTTCCATTTGACCTTGATAACTTATGTAGATAACTGCACAATCAAGACTTGTATATAACCATCCGTCACGTATCCAAGCAGTATAAGGCGCTTTCCAATATAAGTTTGGACATCCACAATCCACCATCTGAGGGTTTTCAAGTATTGTGATAGGACTTAATCTTTTATAAGTTCTTGTGATACCTGGATTAACAATCTGTACTAACTCAAAACACTCATCCTTACAATTAAGGATCACACGTGGTTTAACACACGGGTCTGTTGTTGTAACACAAGTTACAGGCGGTGGTATTGGAGTAGGTATTGCTTTAGGTTTACATTTACAAGTTTGAACTGTAGTAATAACAGTGGTGCTTGTATTATCTACTGTACAAGTTGGATTTATTATTGTTGGCCCTGCTTGTCCCGTAACTGTAACTGGACCATAATTTGCAGTTCCTGTTACACAGATATCATAAATAATTCCAAGAGCTGTAACAGTAAATGTACCAAGACCTAATGTATTCAAATAGTTCTGCATCGCAGTTGGATCCAATATTTTGAATATATATACTGTACCATTAATTGTAATACTTACTTCAATAGTACCATCAGGTACACCAAATCTCCAGCAACATTTACTAACACTTGATACTACAGTTGCTGTAGAAGACTGGGTCTCACTCACAACATCACAATCAGGTCCGCAGGCACATGTTTCAATTGATGTATTAGTAACAACAATTACTGTATCTGAAGAACAAGAAGGATCAATAAATCTATCAATATTGTTTGACCTAGCATTCATCACACCATAGTCATTAGTTCCTGTTACACAAAATGTGAATCTAGAAGAAAGTAAATCAGTAACCGTCCAAGTACCAACACCTAAACCATTTAGATATGCTTGCATTACGGATGCCGTACCAATAGGAATAAAAACTTCAGTACCATCAATCATAATAGAAAGTACTGTACTCTGAAATAACAATACATCTGTCCAACAACAAGCACTTGTCTTCACAGACGAAGAGGTTGTAGAATTTGTTGTAGTAGAAGTTTTAGGACATGGATCTGGAAGCTTTTCTAGTATATTACATGAACAAGGAACAGTAGTTGAACCAGTAGCACATGATGTACATTGTATTGCAGAAGGCGTTGAGCAACCGCAAGATGATGTAGGTTGTGTACATTGACTACAGGTTGGAACTGCACATCCACAATTACCAAATTGTTGAGAACAAGTTCCGCAGCAATTAACAGTTCCATCATTACAAGTACTGATAACTCCCGGAGTAGTCATCTTATATGGAGTAATTAAAGGGCGTTCTTCTATCCAAGTTCCTTGTGGCATCCCTTGAGTAACAGATACCTCATCACAAACTAATGCGTAGTTTAATACGTAGAAATCATCAGGTAATTTAACACGTCCCTTACTTACTTCAAGTAAGGTTTCTTTGGTTTTATTAATCCTAAGACCTAAATCATAATTGACACGCTTAACAACCTTGATAAGTTGTTGAGGTTCAATCATGCTTTCTAATGACATGTTCTGGAAATCCACATGCACATCGCTAAGCAATTGGTCAAATGTTCTGTATTTTAATGTATAGTTGAATGACATGGTCTTATGTTCTTAGAGGTGACATTTTATCATCAGATAACTCAGTAGGCATTTGTACTACAGCACCTAAGTCTTTTAATACTGCTTGTTCTATTTCAGCAAATAAATACTCTGGAATATGTGTAGGATCTTCTTGTCTTCCTTTACACACATCACCATCACATTTCAAGTAGGCCACGCTTTCTTCCCATAATCCCTCAACACGTATTGACTCCCAAACCATATTAGGGAAATAAAGGTATCCATCTGCATACCAATAGTATTTCTCTTTATTGTATTTGTAAGTTGTAGTATTAACCATTCGTGTATAAATGGCAGGATATGTTTTGTAAACTAGAATTGAACCATCAATTGAGCTGATTGTTCTAAATAATGGACCAAAAGAACCTTCAAGAACGGTAGGTAATCTATCCTTGGTACGCATGATAATACATTTGGATTTTATACCGGAACAACAAGCTTCAATCTTATCAACTTCAATAAGATCAACACAAGGAAGAGTTTCAAATAAACTTTGAAATCTCATAATCTTGTTTTCATTGTCCTGTCTGCGGATATACAACTTTGCATACTTAAGGATCAACGCATAAATGAACCTGTCAGTTAAGAAGGCATCCTCTTTAACACCTTTTACAATGTTTCTTACACGAGATACTGTATCCCCAATTGTAGTTGCCATGTTAGTCTAAATTAAATTCGTTATAATCTTCTGCAATAACCTTTGGAGAATCAATTGCAAAATTCTTATTCTTTGCTTTTTTATACAATTTTGAAATTAAAATTCCATTTTCAACTACAATATATTTTTTCCATTCTATTGGATATACACTGCTTACTGTTCTTGTAAAATCCCTACATCCTTTAAATTCCCAAAATTCCCTAAAGGCAAATAAATATTTTGTTGCATAATTTGTATAAAAAATCTTTGCCAAATAACCATCAGATTCATAATTCTTAAGACGGGTAAGTACTTTACTTTTTATAGATGCTCCAAAGTCACTATTATATTTCAGCTTTGGTCTACTACAAGTTCCAACAAAGATGTTACCTAATCCTTCTGGTAGTTCAATACCATCTCTATTATCTATACCTGCTTGCCATAGTTGTATGTTAAACTCACGTATAATAATACCCAAGTCTACATCGGTATATTGACTGTATTTAGGAAACTTCTTTTTAAATACTTTATAAAAAGTATTAGTTAAAACCCCCGGTCTATTAGCTTTAAATCTTGGAGCTTTAACATCTGGTTTTTTAAATTTCCTCATAAGTACAATATACTATATTAATATACGAAAAATTATCCAAAGTTTAAAATTAAACTTCTATTGTTTAGCAGTTTGCTAAGTTATGAATTATTTAGGTAAAAGCAAAAACCCCGAGATTTCTCTCAGGGCTTCTACCTGTCAGTCACGATTAAACCAACAAAACGTGACTTAAAATTATGGACAACCTGGTGTTGTTACAACAGTAACAAGTGCATCACCTGGTGTATGGTATCCTGAACCTCTCACAATACAGATAGGTCCACTACTTTGTGTAGGATTTAAGTGGATTGTTGTAACAACTTTTGTTGTACAATCAATATAAGTTACATCTACTCCTGCTGCACCTGATGCTTCGGGCACAGTAAATGTTGTTTGATCACAGTTATAGCAACATGATGCTGGTTCTGCTACCACACTGTATCTTGGGTCAATTACAGGTATCGTTGTCATACAATCAATAAATGATTGACCAACTTGAATCCCTGTAATAATAGGAGCTGGTTCACCATTACATCCTAAACCTAATGTTGCTGTTGGACAAGGTAATAAGTTAACATCAATAAGTGCATTTGTACCAGACGGTGGAGGAGGAGCAATTGTACCTAATCCTACAGTATATCCGGAACCTGCATTTGTTACAATTACAGCTACAACTTCACCTGAGTTAAGTGTTTGAATATTAGCTTCGTATGCTTGGAAAGGCGCAAGTAAACCACCCATGAAAGCACTGTCTAAAGAAACAGTATCACCAATAACATAATTTGCTCCTGTATTTAAAGGGTCAATTACAATTGAACTATTACTTAAGATTCCTGATGGTGGAATTGTAACTGTTGCCAAAGCACCTGAACCAATACCTGTAATTGTTACAAACGGAACATTTGTATATACACCTGGTGTATATAGTAAACCGTTTAATGTAGGAGTAAACAATGACTTAATACCTTGATTACCAATAAGTGCTATTGCAGTTGCACCAATACCACCACCAAGAATAGTAACTGCTGGAGGAGGAGTTGGTAATGGATCATATCTTGAACCACCATTTGTAATAACAATAGTATCTACTGGTCCATTTTCACATGTTACACGGTAAGATGCACATATTGGTGTTGGTGTAAATGTAATAGTAAATGGAATTCTACCATTTAAAGAGTTTATATCCTCGCATGCTGCTTGAACATAACCTTCATATGTAACCGGTAAACAAGTTTCATTGTCTACAAGAATTGGAATAGATACCATACAAGTAGCTCCGCCACCTAGGCAAGTAACTAGTGTTGTACAATCGTAAACTAAACTTGGCGGTATTCTCCAACACACACGGTGTTGTCCTGTAAAGTTACTTACAAATGATACGTCTAATGTTGCTGGTACTGGTGTCATGATTCTTCTGGTTTATAGATTTATAAAATTATTTTAGTTCTAATCAGTATTGTCAATGAGTAACAATTACCCGTTGGACAAAATGTATTTACTCTAACATGATAATCTGTGTTAGGAGTCAAGATTCCGATTGCTTGGGATGGATATGGTCCTGGAAAAACAGGTGCCATTGCTGTCCAAACCACAGCACTTGCTTCCTTATATTCTACTACATATGATGTAGCCAAAGGTACCGGATCCCATTTAACAAGAGCTGAAACAGTTGTAATTGCCATTGACATTAATCCTAATGCTGATTGGCATGCAGAAGCAATGCTCATACAACCTGGATTTAGTATCATCAAAGTTAGTTTCTGGATAATCTCGTTAAAGCGATCACCATATTGTATATTAGCATCAACAATTGTATCACCCGTATATACAATGCATTCTCCACTGAAGGTTTCTGCACATAATTCAGGATTTGGACAATCAGGTGTGTTTTGTGAACAAGGAGATTGAGTTGTCAATCCCGCATCTGCACATCCGCATGGTTTTGTTTTACAAGTTTTAGTGCTCATATTATGGTGTTATTACGATTGATGGAACTACTGCTTCTGGTGCTGCACATGCTGACCCTGTTGTTGTAATACTTTGGAATGGGCAAGGTGTTTCAACACCACTAATTGTAAGAACTAATCTTACTTTATATAAAGTACCTGCTGTTAATCCTCCAATTTGTCCAGCAAATACACCAGGTCCTGTTATTGTTTGATTAAAAGAAGTAATTAATGTTATACCTGCTGCATCCCAAACTTCAATCTTGTAATTAATAGTTCCTACTCCTGCAGCTGCGCTATAAGAAATACTTGTATCTAATGGTACTAATGATAATGCTGGGCAAACTGCTACATTGTAATAAATCTTTTCAAGACATGATTGACAAGTAGCGTTTGTTACTGTATTCTCAAAACAAGGATTTCCAGTAACAGTTAAGTTATTAAGAATATTGATTGGTGTAGCGCCAAGGTCAATTGAAACACCATTGATGTTATTCATGTTACCTACAACATCTACATATACGTTTACTAAACCACCAGATGTGTCAGTAATTGTAAATAATATACCATTTGGATTACAGTTTTGGAATCCTGCAGGTATGTTACCTGTAAAGAATAATTTTAAAACAGTTCCTGTAAGTGTCAATTGCATATCAACTGAGATACCATCACATCCGTCAGGGCAACAATTAAGTTTAATATTTGCCACGGCTGAACGTAAGTCACAGATTGTCAACCATATATTAGTCAATGTATCTGCAGCATTAACTGGAGAATTAACCCATCCTGGGATACTTCCCATTGAACCTCCAGTTGTACCTAATGCAGGAGCAGTACTTAAACCCCCGCATTGTTTTACAATTGCTTGATATATTTGGTCAGGCGTTCCTGTTGCACTACGTAATGCACAAAACTGTTGTTCTAGAGCTTGAAGAATTACGGCAATATCAGCAGGAACTGCAGGTAAAACACATACAGGTGTAAATTCAGGAAGATTAAATACAATAGGTAAATTTGCTTTAGTCTCTAATACATCAATAGATTTTTGCTGAACTACTTGAACTTCTCTTATTGTGGTAATGTTTCCAATATTCTGGCAGATCAATGCTCCAATTGCGCGCACATAATCTACTAATTGCATAGATGTTACTACATCACCAAATTCATTGGTGTATTGAAAACATGTTGCAACAGATACTAAACAATCAGGACATCCTGCCACAGGAACTGGAGTAGGAGTCGGTACATCATTACCATTACAATCTGGAATACATCCGGTACACTGTTCCAATTTACAAACTCTACCAATTAAAAATTGGATTAATGCTTGGAAATCTTCTGGTGCACAACTAGTTAGATTAAAACAAGAAAGATCATAACTTGTAATATCAAGTGTTTTCATTATACCACATAACTCAGTTGCTAACTTTGCGGTTATGTCACTAATAGTATCTCCTTTACAAAGTTTGATACATGGAATATCAGGACCTTGCCAAATTACACAATTTGAGGATATTGGACTACAAGTTTGATTATCTGCGTTAAGTGGTTTCATGTTCTTTCTTTATGTAATAATATACAAAAAATATTTCTTATAAACTAATTAATATTGGGTACCACGTCTGAAGGTGGTGGACATAACAACAATATATCAGTAGTAATTCCTGACGGAGGTGTACATGGTATTGGAATTATGTTGTTGTAAACTGTAATTACAGCTTGTACATCACATGGAGGGCAACATTTTAATATTGCACATACGCATAAAGATGGGTCATATAATGCTTTTAAGTCAAGAATTTGCTTCTTTAGAATCCATTCATCCATATCCAGATCACAGCATACTGTTATTCCATAACGGATAACTGCCATATAATCAAAGACTGCTTCTGCAAAATTACAGTTAACTTTCTCAGTATATTCTGGAGGACATCCCGGAGTATCATAACCAGGTTTAATTTTTCTTGGGTGTAAATCAGCTACAGGAATAGGAATTACTGGAGGTAAACAAGTTACACAATCTACAAAAGATTCAGATACCTCATTTGTACATATTGCTCCTGTACAAGTTTGAGATATGCTTACTAACCAGCATGTATCTACACAATCCTTAAGATGAACAACTTGCCCAACATAAGCTGCAAAATCATTTTCAACTAACATGTCAGGTAGGATGCCCTCACAATCTGATAATATGTAGCATACTTTAACACATTCTACACAAGATGGAAAGACTTCTGTAGTTACTCCCGTCCATTGAACATTACCTGTACAATCAGGAGCTAATTCAACTGAAACACAATAACAACCAATAGGCCATACTGCCTCATTTGGTCCTGATATACATGCATTAATAGTCTGTCCTACATAAAGACTCATATCAACACTTGTGGTAATAGGAGCTTGTATTCCTGCACAATCTGTTAATAAATAGCATGGCGTTTGTGGAGCTCTTGTCCATAACGCTTGTACTACATACGGTGCTGTTTCAGACAGCACTTTGGTCATAAATCCGCCATCAACTGTTTGATACACATTATCACCTTCAGCATAGAATCCTTCTGTATTGCTATAGAAGTGACCTGCATAATCATCTTTACTTGGTGTTCCTGTGTGTGGCAACTCAAGATATATCCAACTAGCTCCTCCATCAACAGAACTTATTCTTCCAAAGTATCTTGAGAATCCCCATAAATGAAGATCATCTGTCCAAGTAAGATGTAATCCTGATAATTCAACTGGTTGATTTACCCAAGTAAATACATTAGTAAAGGATGCTCCGCCATCATTAGATCTCCAAATTCCTGAAGGTATACCCGTAGAAGCACATAAACTAACAATTGTTTGTTGGTCTTGGGATATAAATATACCTACACTAATACCTTTAAATAGAATTGAGTTAGCAGCAAAGGGTTGTCCACCGTTAAGATGAACCCAAGTATTACCACCATCAATAGTTTTGAAAGCATTACCACTACAACCTACGACACCAATCAATGGAGTAATAAAATGTATGGACATTGCAGGACGCTGTAAAAGACCTGATGGGTCTCCACCGAATCTGAGAACTGGTGGTAATTGAGTGCACTTATTAAATGACTGTCCACCATCTGTACTTTTAACTACCCATCCGTCATCACCGCAAACAAAAATATTTGAGGCATCAACAACAGATACTTCATAAAAATTAAAGAGAGGAGTAACTGTAAATAATGTACTGTAATTTCCTCCAAGTAATTGAGCTGGTTGATCCCAAATAGCACCTGCATCATTAGATACTACAATACCATAAAATCTGGTTGTGGTAGTAATATTACCATCTGCCATTTCACCAACAGCATATACTTTATCACCATTAACGGTATCAGTTTCAATATCTCTTAATAATCCTGGAAGCGCGGGTATACGTAAGTTTGTTGCAGGATCAACAGCAATCCAGGGTCCAGTTAGATTATCTAATCTACGGACTCTTCCTTTATCACCTGAACTATACGTTCTTGTTATACCCATAATACTTTATTTTTTTATCAGAGGTTGTCTGTATCCTACAATTACATTTGAAGGAGCGGTTTCAATAACCCCATCTTTATTAACAATTAAATTACTCGGTATTCCAACTTTTATTTCTGGTTGTAGTCCGCCTAAACTAGCATTATAGCTAGTTACACAGTTACTACATACTTGTGCTCCGTTTACAGCTACTATTCTTTGACAAGAGCAATTAAGTGAGGCTTTACAATTTTGGCAAATAGTCATGATATATTGGTTTATTGGTTTCTATTTACAAGATTTACATTGAATTTTACCTAAAAGTTTAACGGCATAATTGTAAAGTTCCATTCCTTTAGAAGGTTCATGGCAGTATTCTACTTTAGCTTTTGCCGCCTTAAGATACATTTCAATGAATCCTAGTTGTTTCATTTTTGCTTTAACAATCTCTGGTGGATCACATGCTGCCAATTGTAAATCACAAAGAATTGCTTGGATTTTTATTAAGGCATTAGTAATACGTAAGTGATTATACTCAACGTATACTAAATCATTAGGCGATACACTATACTTTATGATGTAAATTCCATCAGGAAGATCATTGTAGGTTGTTCCGCAACCTTGTATTTGAACACCAAGGTCACATGCTGTAAGATTCAAATTGAATCCTGGTAATATATCAGCTTCTGTAAACTGAACGGGTCTAACAAATCCGGGCATTGTTATCTCTAACAACAAACATTTGATAGCCATTATTTTATTATACACGCTTGTATCTACTACACGCAGTATACATTTGTTCATTGTATCCGGTACTTCAAGACTTAATACGTGATTTGCCATTTCTTTAGGATTAAATAGGAAACAAATATAATAAAAATAAAATGGAGGAGAAGTTTTTACTTTCTCCTCCATTTTTATTATTTAGTTAAAAATTGCTTAAGGTTGGCAAGGATCAACTCCTGTATCAGAGATTACACAGCAAGGTGTACATCCTTGAATATCCATTGCAACACAATCAGTACAAGTACTTAACCAAGCATTCATTGTTGTTTCAAATGCTGCATTTACAGCAGATGTAACAATTTCAAGTAAATACTGGTCATTATCAAATACTCCTGTTGGGTTATTGTAACGAGGAACACTGTGTAAGATAAAGTAACGAGTGTAAAGAGCATTACGGTTAACCGCTGCTAACATATCGCTACCTTGAGTGATCTCCCTGATACGGATATCAGAATGGAAGAAGTTCTGTAAATATGATTCAGAAAGAATCAAATCACGTAATACTTGCTCACCAAATCCTGAACCTTGTAAACCAAGACAGTCATTGTATACACAAAGACCTTCAAATACACATGGGTCACCAGTATAATCAACTAATGAAGCCAAGATTTTAACTGGTTCTTTTTCAAAGAAGTCAGTAATTTGGAATGAACAATCTCCAAATTTAGTTTCAACATAAGCTCCGAATAAACGCATACCTGCAGTACATTCGTCAACCCAAGCCGCTGCTTGTGGAGATGCTGCATAGTTATCAACACCAGCAGCTGAAGTCCACCATTGTGCAGGTGTTACTGGAGTGTTAGTTCCATCCATTGTTACAGTTGTTCCTGGTGCATACCAAACAACACCAGTGTAGTCATAAACTACTGGAGCAACCAAGTGAGTCAGGTATTCATTGATAACTAATGCTTTAGCCCAAGCCAAGTAAACTAACGTAGGATCTACGAAATCTGGTGTTGGGTTTGCACAACATCCTGTGTAAGCAGAAAGTGTTTGGTAAGCATTGTGATTCAAGAAACGTAATGCTGGAGAACCTTTAATGTCAATACGTAAGTAATATGTCTCACCACAAAGGAAATTGTAGCAGCAATTAGCTTGTACTGTTCCACCTTGGAAACCAGTTGTTGGCAATGCAGGGATTGCTGTTTGTGGTGTAGTTCCTATTGAAGCAACTGATTGCTCAGGAAGACACTGATCAACGCGGTAGAAGTTACGTACAAATTTTGGGTTAATTAACTTAGACTTGTTAGACTCTTTGTATCCACCGTGGAAAGGTCCGATTTTGTCTTTTAATAATACGGAAGCAGAAGCCAAAATTAATGGGCAACAGTTTCCTGTAACACCTGCTGTATCAACAGATAAGTAAGATTTTGCATCAAACAAACCAAAAGAACCTACACCATAATTGGTTGCAGCTACAAGTGGTGTTACATCTCCTAATGCTACAGAAGGTATACCTGCTGTTACAATGAATCCATTTACCAAATTTGGATTTGGGTTTAATGGAGCCGGACCTGAAACCTGAGTTCCTAGGAAGGTCTTTCTAAATGCGTGATTAAAATAAGCCATTTTCTTTTTTGGGTTTTAATTAATAAATAAACATATATGTAATATAACACAATTTTATATCAAATGCAAATAATTTGAGAATTTTATTCTCCCATTTCTTCATCTAACATTCTAAGTGCAATTTTATCTTCTCCAAAAGTATTCAATTTATCAAGCCAAGTTTGAGTTTTATCATGTTCCTCAACCTGTTCTTTTAAATAGGTCATACATAATTGATATAACATATGATCTCCTTCTTTAAGAGCACCAGATGCCATTACCTTAATCTGCTTTGTTACAACAATTTCATGTTCAAAAGAGTCTCTGATGATTTGAGGTAATCCTGAGAATGTAGTAGGTTGTACAGCCAAAACTGGAACATTAGGAGTAACTCCCATAGCCAATAGATACTCGCGGGCCCATCCTGCATGGGTCATTTCTTCATCAGCATACTTCTGCCATAATTTGGCAGCTCCTGTGTATCCTTCATTGTTCAACCACATTGACATAGAAAGGTAAAGTCGTGAAGACTCCTCTTCTTGTTGAATGCGGTATTGCAAGTTCTTAATACAGTGCTCATCAATCATTGGATTGTGAGTTCTTTTAACAGGTCTTTTTATTGTAAGGTTTGCAGTGTCCATTAGTTATTTCCTTCTACTGATTGTGAATTACGTTGCATTTGTGTCATTGATTCAATATCACCGGCAATTATCTTAGCAGCTTCATCAATTAAAACTTCTGTTAAGTCATCCTTAAACTCACATTCTACATCAACTGTAGATTGAAGTAAAGTGTATGGATCGGTACAACCATTAATTTGTATCTTAACTGGTTGTCTATAATATGTAAACTCTGGATTAACTACTTGGAATAATCCATTGGTATAAATTTGCATCTTATTGTCTTTCATCATGGCAAACGTCTCACCCCACTCAAAGTTAGGTTGCTTGTTTTTGTCACGCAAAAGCTCATCTAAGTTACCTTGTTCTGTCAAATACACAACCATAGGTTTAGGATCTGAGCAGCATTCTGCAGTAGCTTTAATAGAAACTCTTTTCCAACGCATATAATCTGGTGGTAAAGCAGGAGTCTCGTAAAAAGTGATTCTGTCAATAAGTACAATAGGAGTTGAAATTAACAACTTCTGTAAATCATCTACGCGTGATGTTGATTGCTCATCACCCTCTTGTTTCTGATTTACTCCATGTAAATTCCTACGGCACCAGTCAGACTGTCCCTTATTAAAAGCCTCAACAATTTGCCAGCACTGAATATTGTCATAGTCATTGCTGGCAAGTTTGTTAAGTCTTTGCTTAATCTTTATTTGCAGTGTACGGTTATCCACAGCACTTAGTAGGCTTAACTGTAAACTTTGAAGGATCATTTCCTCCACCTTTAAAAATAGTTGGGTTTAGGTTCGCATGCACTTCTGCATTAGTTCCACCAACTCTTCCACCTGGTTTTAAAACAACCTTTGGGAACTGATTTAACATTGGAATTGCTTTCATTGTAGTATAGATTAAATTATTTCTTTTTAGCTCCACCTTTTTTAAACGCAGGTGCAGGTGTTGTTGGCATAAATGATGGGCCTCCTGGTTGACCGTATGGTTTCTTTTTACTATAATCATTGATTACAGCAGCAGTAGGTTGTGTTGGATAAGCTCCACCAAATTGCATTTTACGCTTATCAGCCATATCAGCAAAAGCACCTATTTTATCATTGTTGATTTTATCAACATTGTCAACCTTTTTTGTGTTTTTCATCTTATTTATTTTTAGCCATTTTTTTAAATGTCCTGGCCAACGCCTTACGCTTTGGTGTACAGGTTGGCTTAGACATTGGTGTGCAGTAACCCTTGTGTGCTGGGTTAACTGCCTTTTGTATCCAATTTTTGTCCTTTGCCATGATTACTTCTTTTTAGCCGGTTTGCTTGGTGTTACTTTAGCGGGCATTGATTTAATTGCCCCACCTAATGCTTTAGTCATCATGTTATGATGTTTAACAACATCTTTCATCATTCCTTTATCAGCCTTAAGTGCTTCTGCTCTCTGTAGTGTACGGTGAGCATCTTCTATATCCCATTGGGATCTTTTTGGTTGTGTTGCCATAGCTTTTGTTTCTTTTAACATTTTCCTTTTTTCATAGATCCACCCATTTTCTTGGTAGGGATTGCACCTTTTGGAGGTTTACTTCCTCCTGTAAATTTAACAGCTGCTTTTTTAGCAACTGAAGCTGGTGTATTATTTTTAGGTTTCATCTTATTATTGATTAAAGTGTTTATCAGTTACTTTTGTTAAATCAATTAGAATGTTGTCATTCAATGGATTTTTTAAGAATTCCACACAATCAGAAGCATTACGGCCCATCATTGTGTTTGTTGCAATGTGATGTAAGAATCCATCAGATTTTGGCATAATCAACTTATAGAAAGAAGCATCTTTTACCAAAGCTCTTAATGTTAATGTTTCCATACTAAGTGCAGCTACCTCATTAAAGGTTTCAGCAGCCCGCTTCATACTAGCTTCAATACCTTGACCAGTAATATATTTATCCATGTTGTCATAGATAATATCATTTGGTGTGTGTTTCTTGTACTGAACACTATTAGCATCAACAACCTTAGCTACTAAAAGTAACTTGTTTGTATTTTTGTCAAATAATTTTTGCAATTCAGACAATGCTTTATTCTTGATTTTAGTAACCTCTGTTTTAGTAGATACGGTATCAATATACTTATCTAAGAAAAACTTTGGAGATACTGATCTAGAACGCGCATCATCATAGCTTTTTGCAATAATAGAGAAACCACCCGCCTCAATTGCATACAACTTAATTACGTCATATGGATTTTGCTTAGGTTCTAAGAATACAGGTTGGTTACCACAACGAATTGTAATCTTACCCCATAAATCATCATTGTTTGGATTAAGCATTTTAACCTTATTCCAAAAATCAGGATCTGCAGGATCAACTACATTGGCAGCCAAATCTTGTTCAAGTTGTGCTACAACTGTTCTAATTTCCTTAATTCTAGCCTCACGTTCTTCTTTATCCGGAATAAGTTTTACATCGGGTGAAAACTCATTTAATCCAGTAATGTAACGCTTGATTCCATTTTGTTCAATACAGGCAAGTTGCTCTTCATGAAATACTCCATCAAAAAGGGACATCCCATATTTTTCTAATCCAAGATTAGTAGCTTGTGGGTCAAAGAACGGTTTAATGGAAATTGCTCCAGTTTTACTTACTAAGGTAGGCAATTCTACCATGGTGATTTTTGACATGTTGGTTGGTTTTAGTTGGTTTATTTATAAAACAAATGTAGTAAAAAACTACACTTGGTACTATTATTTTAAATCATTTATGTTATACACATAAAATTCCATTTTAAAGGCATGATTACGTAATACAAGTCCTGAAGGAACATTATTATCAAATGTTCTGATTTGAAATTTATTATTAACAATAGAACTTACTTCAATTTGTTGTGCTCTACTTGGAAGAGCAGAAGGATAAACCCCAACAGATCTTGGATTTGTTACAAATTCAAATGCATTATTTAATGTAATTTCATATACACCTAATGCTAATTGAACTATACCAGATATTACACTAGCTTTTGCACCTACAAAACGACACGGTAAATAACATTCTACACTTCCGCAATCTTGTCCTGGACCACATGGATCACATACAACACACTCATCTCCACCACCTCCGTTTACTACGGTCATCATAGTAACCCCATTTTTGTTACTAGTAAGTGAAAATGCAATAGCTCTATAGGGTAAAGTAGTATTGATTTTATTAATAACGTAATTTACATCAGCAATTCTTGCTACTGCATTATCACTATTTCCACTAAGTGGAAAAATAAATCTTCTGAAATTTGCAATACTATTACTTAATTTAGGGATATACATCTTTTATTAAGATTAAATTATTTTTAACAAGTTGGACAAACTAAATCCTTTTTACTTAAAGGATAGATGTTGAATATAAAAGGCGTATTATTTAATACAAGACCAGAAGGAACTCCTGAAATAAAAGTCTCAATTTTAATTTTGTTACCACCATAGATTTTACTTATTTGAATACGGTGAGTAATATCCTCAAGTTGAGAAACAAACATTCCATATGATCTTGGATTTACCATAAAAGGCATGTTTGGATTAAGTGATACTTCATATACTCCAAGAGCTAATTGTATTACACCGGTAATTACTAAGGATGCATTATTGTTTCTTCCACATTCGCCACTGCGTTCACATTCTGCATTACAGTTTACACATGATGGCCATAAGCTACCACATGCAACACAATCAGGTTCAGAAGAACCACTTACAAATGATTCAAATACAACACCATTATTAGTAGATGTTAATCCAAAATGCACATTTCTATATACATTAAGATTGTTAAAAGAATCAATAACTGAATTTACATCAGCAAGTCTGGCTGTAGCATAATCACCACGGGAACCTAGTATGCGACTGAATCTTGTTGCAACTGATGCTACGTTATTAAGTAATTTTGGGATCATCTTATTTAAGATTATAGGATTAATAAAAAAGAAGGAGAGAGTTTCAAGTCTCTCCTTCTGATTTGTTTTAGAATGATCCTCCTGTGATAGGGTTTCTCATTACAATTTTTAACACTTTGGTTGGATCTTTAACCCAGATCGCTGGCATTGTTTGGCTCATGTATACACGGTAACCGTTGAACTGTCCAGAAGATTGGAAGCCTTGAGTACGTCCCATGTAATCCATTGTACCATTTTGATACCACCATTTCAATTGATTATCCCAAGATAATTTCAACATGAAGATGTTGTCATTTCCTGTATCAGTGATATCAAAGATCACGAAGCTGTAAGAGCTTAATGGATTTCCATCAATGATTGGGTTCTCAATATCATTTGTATGTAAGTTATCAAACGCTGGGTTTAACACAAACTGTACGTTAGCCAAGAATGGAATAACATAAGATGTGAAAGCGAATCCATAGTTCAAGTTCATTCCTTGACCAGTGATTGCACCAATACCATTGTTTGAAGCAGCTTGAATTAATAAACCGGAGTTTACAGCCTCACGCTTGATAGCCTCATTTACTAAACGCATTCCACCCATACCTGTTTGTACAATTAATGTACGTTTAGGATCTGGACCTTGGAACTCAACACGTCCAGCGTAGAAGTTATACAACTCTCCACGGAACAATTCCAATGTGAAGTTTGATTTGTTGTAAACACGTTTGAATGAGTTATCCAATTGTTTCCATAAACCTACTGACATACGGATATCATCTGGACCATCTTGCTTAACGCGTCCACCATGACCCCACATTAAGTAGGTTTCAATGTCAGTTGCAATTTTAGTCAAGTGAGCAGACTCCATTGTAGTAAGGAAAGTACGAGTTAAAGTACCGTTTGCAACAGCCTTTTTAACATAGTCTTTACCCATTACAGAAACCATTTCTTCAATCTTAGAGATAGAAGGATCAGCATTCTTGTCAAAGTTTCTCCAAATTTCAGTTACTGGAACTGTACCATCAGCGTTTAATCCGCCTTTAACCATAAGGTCAGCACGAGAAGAAACTGAATAATGTACGTGAGCTTCTGAACCTCCTACGAAGTTATAGAATTCACGGAAACCAGCTTGTGTACGGATATCAGAGAAACGCTCTCCATATTCTCCACGAGCAGAACCTTTACGGAAGATCTTAGTTCCATTAACAAGGTATTTGTTCTCTAAAAATTTGTAATTGTCATTGTTCACTAATTGAACAGTGTAAAGGAAAGAATCACCTAAAGGTAAGATGTCTTCTGTAGGAACTACGTACATCTCACAACCGTTGTATTTATCATAAGTGATGATATCACCATGACCAAATTCTCTACGGCTTAATTTAATTTTGAAAGTTGTACCATCAATACCTTTTGTAGTATTTTGTGGTTCAACATCTTCAACAATGAATGGAAGTTCTTGAGAAACCGGAGTTTGCCATTTGTACTCACCACGAGCATTGTCAACGTTAATGATATTTTTACCACCGAAAGATGATAATTGGTAAAGAGGCATCTCCACTTTCTGAGCCATAGCCCAAATATCAACTGGACCAAGATCCATTGGTTCTGCATTCTTTAACATGTTTGTGATATGGTATGAATCTATGTGTGAACTAGCATTGTAGTTCGTATCACGCAGGAATATACCATTGTTTAATACTGGAGTTGCCATTTTGTTTTAGAATTTAATTAATAATTATTTATGTTTGTTTGTATTATCTTTTGAAAAAACTTGGTTGTTCTCTTTTAATTGTTTGCTTATTTGACTTTCTAGATGAATCGTCATCATCCTCAGTTGTAGCAGAAGCAATCTTTTTACTTTCTTCTGTTTTTAAAGTACGTACTGTTTTAGCCACACTAGCATCCACTGCTTTGTCTCTAACTTTATTTTTATATCCTTCTGGATCAGCTAGTAACCAAAGTGCTTCAGCAATAAGACCATGATTTGGTTCAACAAATTGATACTTTTCTAATAAGTGTCCTAACAAGTTAGTATTCTTTCCACTTATAGAAGGGTAGTTTGGTTGAATCAAACCGGCATATAACATTGATTGTGTCTTTTTATCTAGAGCAATACCATTAATTTCTGCTGGCTCTAGAACTTTGTACACATTATCCATATATGCACGAGCTTGTTTTTGTTGTTGCTTTTGTGCTTCTTCCTGTTGTGCTAGTTTCTGCTCTACAACTTGCTCTTGCATTGCATCCAATTTTGGTTTGAATTTTAAAGCCTTAGCT
>Ga0315288_10003504_pt1 | contig 20059 bp, 18 predicted proteins | sample YL17G11_20_MG_FD_203454 | JGI IMG/M metagenome (GOLD analysis project Ga0315288, IMG submission 203454) | Sediment microbial communities from Yellowstone Lake, YNP, Wyoming, USA - YL17G11_20 | ecosystem: Environmental > Aquatic > Freshwater > Lake > Sediment | place: USA: Wyoming | collected... | reverse complement strand
GGGGTAGATGTCTCCGATGGCAAGCATTTGAGGTTTCTTTACGAAAGTCCCGCCCTCGTATCTGTACAAATAAATCGTTCCGGTCTGAAGCGTCCCGCCCCCGGCCGTAGCGCCAATCGCAATCTCGTTATTGCCATCGCCGTCGAGATCGCCCGCATCGCCGCCTTGAGTAAATCCGCCCAGGTCCTCGCCGGCAAAGATCCAGTCGTAACCCGAAGTCGCAGGATTATATCTCCAGACCATCAGCCTATTGTTATTGCCTCCGGCGATCAATTCATTGCCTGGACTATTATCGACATTTCTGGCCTTGACCCAGTCGATTTTCAGGGAATAACCCTTGGTGAGCTTGCGCCAATACGCGATAGGAAGCGGTACGGCAGCGGTCGAACTCCAGACTCCGTAGTTATAATCCCAGATAATCGGCCCCCCGACCTCGAAGACACCTATGATGATTTCATCCTTCCCATCGTTATCAGTATCGCCCGCATTAAGGGTATAGATTGTGGAATTGTAGGTGGGACTGCGCCAGACGCAGTTCGTGTCGAAGACATATGAAGAACCATTCTGTACGATCCTATAGATTTCAATTTGGTATTTCCCACCACTCCCGTCCAAGAGCACGATCTCATTCTGCCCGTCCCCGTCGATATCGGAGATCAAGGAATCGCGGACCACCCCGATAGAAACGTCGAAATTAGGGCTAATCCAACTCGGACTACCGTCACTGCCGTGTTCAAAAAGATATATTTTTTTGAAAAAATAATCGGCCGCGTTTTTCCCCGATCCAGTCCGATAGGCAAAATAGCTTGGCGTCGCGATGATTTCTTTTTGCAAATCATTGTCCGCATCCCCGATCGCTACATTGTTATACTCGAACTCGCCGAGATTATTACTCGCCCACATATCTTTGTAGGTGCCTATCCCGCTTCCATCGACACCCGTGTTGACGAATTGGAAGACTCGTCCGCCACTGAACAGATGGTCGGAATTCCCACGGGCGGCGATCTGTTTCCCGGGATCCGGAATCATATTTAATGGGCCATAAGTCTTCAGGTAGCAATCCGGACACCATTGTGTGGTGGAACCACTGGTCGTTTCCCCGTATTCGCAAACCCCATTGTTGTTGCAAGGCTGTTGGGCCGGCGGCTTACCGGCGGGCTTGACCTGCGCCCATGGTATACTCATTCCCAAGACAACAAGGATCGGGATTGCCGCCGCAACGGCGATGAAGACCTGACCTGCCCACTTTTTTCTCATGGAAAACTCCTTTGACATATAAGATTACTCAGCAAGATATCTAAAATCTGAATTTGATTCCAAGACTCGCTTTGATTCCTTTTTGCCATGGCCGAAGTGGTATTGATGAGGAAACATTTTCGCTGGATAAAACTCTCCATCTTTCGCTCTACAGTTAAATTATTCCCGGCATGGCATCTTGTCAATAAAACCTGGCGGAATGTCCCATATTGTCTGCATTTGTCTTGATATGTCAGGGGGGTCTAGCACCGGTAGTCTTTGCTGGGGGAATGCCCTGCCTAGCTTCTAAAGGAGGATTTGAGTCAACTGTCACCGAAATCGGATTCCTGCGAGCAAATCTTCAATTTTAGAGATACTTAAGATTGTCCGTTCTCCATTTTTTCTGCCAGAAACCTGGCGAGAGAGTGGATGCTGACCGGGGGGCCAAGATCGCCAAAAATTTTTCACCGACCCCCGCTGCCTGGCGATCCAAATAAAAGTCGGCCCCGAGGATTGATCAAGAACGAGAGTTGATCAGAGCTCAGTAACTTTTCTGACGGGTGTCGGCGGCGATCAGGAAGACGATCTTGCGGGCGTCGTCGATTTCATAGAAAAAGCGGAAACCGCCGATCCGGTATCGCCAAGTCTCCGGCTTGTAGCCCTTGAGTTTCTTGATGTTGCGGCCGAAAAATGGCTGTCGGCGAAGCTGGGGATAGACTTCAGCGCGAAGCTTGGCGACGATTTTATCCCGCCGCGGGCCGAGATTCGAGTTGAGATCGGATTGGAACTGATCGGTCTCGAAGATCCGGAATTCACTCAACGAAGCTGCCCCGACCCTTCCTCGCCTGGAGATGTCCGGCTCTCAGGCGTTTGAGAAGGTCCTCGTCGGAGAGGATAGTTTCCATTTCGTAGCGATCGACAAAAAGCTCCTCTTCGAGCTGCTTCAGGGCCAGGGTTTCAAGGGCGTTGGAGAGCTTGCGGTTCTCCGATTTGGCATAAGCCTTGAGGAGATCATAGTGGTCTTCGGAGATACGCAATGTCACAGTCTTGCTCATGATGCGGATTCCTTTAAAATGCTTCAAATTTATTCTAATGTATTCTAATCGCTCGACATTATCTTGTCAATGGATTTTTTATATAGGAGTTCCCCCATTTCTTGGTTTTAGCAGAAACCCGGGTGGCGCGGCCGAGTGTTTTTCGCTTTATTCCTGCCGAAGGCTCGTCGCCGGATCGGCTGCTGCGGCCTTGAGCAACTGCCGGCCCACGGTGAGGGCGGAGGCCGCAAGGACCAGGACCGTCGATATGATAAAGGCCGACAAGGGCACGGAGATCCGGTAGGCGAACGTCCTCAGCCAGGCCTTCATGGCGAAATAAGCGACGGGCGCCGCAAGGAGATTGGCAACCGCGATCCACCGGCTGAAATCCCGGGCCAGCAGCGTCACGATCTGAGGGATACCGGCGCCCAGCACCTTCCGGATACTGATTTCTTTGGTCCGCCGCTCGGCCGAATAGGACGACAGGCCGAAGAGGCCCAGGCCAGCGATGAAGACCGCGATCAGGGTGAAATAGCCGAACCCCTCGGCCAGGTTTTGTTCCTTCTTGTAGGTTGCGTCCAGAGTGTCGTCGAGAAAGGCGAATTGGAACGGATAGAAAGATGCGTACTTCCTCCAGGCCGACTGGATGTCGTCCAGGGTTTTGGGAATATCGGTCGAACGGATTTTCAACGCAATCCGGTAAAGCTGCTTTGAAGGAAGAACGCTCATGCCGAGCGGGGCGATCGGCACGCTCAACGGAGCGAAGTGAAAGTCCTTGACCACTCCGATGATCGTCCCATCGATTTTCCAGAAGCCGAGGGCTGCCCGATCGGATCCTTTAGCCCCATTCGCTTTACCGCCGTCTCGTTTACGATGTAGGCGGTTTCGTCCGCGAAACCTTTGAACGAGTAGCGCCGGAGTTTCTCGTCAAAGACCCGTGGGTCGTACCCCGCCCGAAGCTGAAGGTGCGTCTTGAACGGATTGTTGAACCAGTTGGTCTTCCAATCCGACCGGTTTTGCCAGAGCGTGTGGAGGGTGTCGAAAGACGCCAGAAGATCGAAGGAGAAATGCGAATTGCCGGGCACATCTTGCATGACGCCCGTGACCTGATAAAGTTGGTTCTCGCCGATGGTTACGGTCCGTCCTATAGGGTTTTCAGGGCCGAAATATTTTTCGGCCGTCGTCTTCGTAAGGACGACCGAAAAGGGATTCGCTAAAGCCGTCCGGGCATCGCCCTGGATGAAGGGAAAGTTGAATATCCGGAGTAATTCCGGATCGGCGAAATAAAATTTCTTCTCGACGAACGGCCGGTTATTGGACTGAACGACCGTCTCCTGCCTCAGAACCCGGGCAACACCGACGACTTCGGGAGCTTCTCTTCTCAAGGTCTCGGCTAAAATGTATGGAGAGACGACCCACCATTCCGTCCCGGACGCGGAATTCCCCGGTTGATGCATGACGATCCGGTAGAGATCCTCCGCGTGGGCATGATACCGGTCGTAACTCCGCTCGTATTTCACATAGAGAAAGATCAGGAGGGCGCCGGCCATACCCACGGCCAGTCCGAGGATATTGATGGCCGAATGAAACCGGTGGCGCGAGAGATTACGCAGGATCGACTTCAGATATCCGCGAAACATGGAACCTCCTTGGTAAAACGCCCATCAATACGGACGTCCGCGTCCAGGCTGATTCTCATTGAGCTCAAGGATATATATGCGAGCGGGAAGTAAAAGGTTGCACGGCCGGCGAAAATAAGCTCTTCCCCACCCCCATTTTTTTGGAAACCGAAAGCGGGACGGACGAAACGGAAATCCTGTTGATTTTAATGGAACTCCGTACTATGATAAAATTGTGGGCAACGATATTGTTTAAAAGGAGGTTTTATTATGGCATTTTTGGATGATGTCAAAAAGTTTGGGAAAAACATCTCAGACAAGGGAAAGGATGCTATCGGGACTGCGAAGCTGAATTCTCAGATCAACGCCGAGAAGGACAAGATCAAGGAATTGTTCACCAAAATCGGCGAACAGGTTTTTGCCGCTTACCAGGCAGGCACTGAAAAAGGTTACCGCGAATCCTGCGCCCAGATCGTCGAAAGCGAAGCCAAGATCCAAGAGCTAAAGAACAAAATTCTCGAGATCAAAGATGAGGCCAGTTGCCCCAAATGCGGCACGGAGGTAGGCAAGGAAGTAGCTTTCTGCCCGAAATGCGGCGAAAAGCTCCAGGCAACGACAACAGCTACAGCGGAGCCTGCTGCCAAACCGACGCCGGCAAAGCCAAAATCGAAGAACTAAGGAACAAAGTTCATAATATCAAAGATGCTGTCTGTTGCCCCAATGCGGCGTGGGGGTAGGCAAGGACGCAGCCTAAGGGATTTGCCTTTTTGCAATGCACGATTTTCTCTGCCATTGAGCACGGCATCGATAGCGCCCTTCCTGTAAATGAATATACCGCCGGCCGCTTTTCTTCGTTTTTCGCTCGGCGACCAGAGCGCTGAGAGCGAATAGTCCCCTGTTTGAAGACACAGGAGGATGGGGGCTCATCGGACCATAAACGTCAGCTTGAAGTTGGTGATAATCCGGACGACCGCGCGGTAGTGTCAATATCCCCCAAGATGTCATTTATAAGGCTGTTTGGGCGAAAAACCCTCTCGCATCAGCGGGGGTTGCCGCAGTCGAGACATCGTTCCGAGGAGCGAAGCGACATGGCAATCTCATGCCCTTCCCGAGGCATCATGAGATCACCACGGCCCTTCGGGCCTCGTGATGACCTGCGGTGACGAATTGGTATAATCACACTATAGAGGTAAATCATGATTGTCGTCGAAAACTTGAGCAAATCGTTTCGCCTGAGCAAAGAACACAAAAAGGAAAAAGCAACGCTTGCCCGCGGCAACCGGGTGGAGGCCGTATCCGACGTCAGCTTTACCTGTAAGCCCGGACGGATTTTTTCTCTGCTCGGCCCCAACGGCGCCGGCAAGACCACCATCCTGCGGATGATCGCCACCATGCTGCGGCCCAGCGCGGGCCACATCTCGGTTGCGGGTTACGATACGACGAAGGAGGCGGGGCAGGTGCGGCGGCACATCGGTTTCCTCACCGGCGCCACCGGGCTTTACGAGCGGCTTACGCCGGCCGAGATGATCGACTATTTCGGTCGCTTGAACGGCATGGAGCCAGCACTCCTGGAGAAGCGTAAAGGGGATCTATTCCATTTGCTGGGCATCGACGAATTCGCCGGCCGGCGCATCGGCAAGCTCTCGTCCGGCATGAAGCAGAAGGTCTCGATAGCCCGCACCATGATCCACGATCCCCAGGTGGTGGTTTTCGACGAACCGACCGTGGGCCTCGACGTGATCACGGCAAAAAGCATCCACCAGCTGATCCGCCAGTGCCGGACCGACGGCAAAACCGTGATCTTTTCCACCCACATCATGGGCGAGGTAAGCCTGCTCAGCGACGACCTGGCCATCCTCCACCGCAGCCGCCTGCTCTACAACGACACCTATGAAAATTTCATCAAGGGGATGAAGGCAAAATCGCTTGAGGACGAATTCATCCGCCGGGTGGAGGAGGCGTAAAATGAAAATATTAGCCATCATTTTCAAAAAAGAGTTGAAAGACATGCTGCGCGACCGGCGCACGCTTTTTTTCATGATCGTCATGCCCTTCCTGGTGATTTTCCTGATCTTTAACCTCTCGATGCGGCTCGGTCAAGATATGGAAAAACGGGCGCAGGAAAAAGAGTTGAAGGTGGCTGTCTTCGCCTCCGCGCCGCTGCCTTCCTTCATCCAATTGCTGCAGACCATGGAAAGAGTGAAAATCGATACCGCCGTCCCCCAAAGCGAGATCACCCAAGCGGTGAACGACGGCCGGGTCGATTTCGCCATCGCCTTCCCGGGAGATTTCCTTGAAAGCGTTGATTCCGAGGGAACGAACGACGTGCAGGTCTATTACAAGGCTTCCACCTCGGAAAACGAACAGGCCCTGGACCGGGTGCGCAAGGTCCTGGAAGCGTACAAGAAACAGATGCTGGATCGGCGGCTGCAGAAAAAAAACCTGGCCGCCGCTTTTGTCGAACCGCTGAAGGTCGTCGAGCGGGACGTCTCCTCGGTGCGGGAAAAAATAGGTCAGCGCCTGGGCGGCATGTTCCCCTACTTTTTCGTCCTTTTCTGTTTTCTGGGCGCCATGTACCCGGCAATCGACCTGGCGGCTGGGGAAAAGGAGCGGGGCACGATGGAGACGCTGCTTGTCTCGCCGGCCACGCGCATACAGATCGTCATAGGCAAATTCCTGGTGGTCACCGCTTCCGGCATATTCACGGCCCTGGCTTCGGTGGTCTGGCTCTACCTGGTTTTCCGCCAGAGCAAGACGGTTCCTCCGGAGGTGTTGAGCGGGATCCTTAAAGTGATCGAGTGGAAGTCGCTGCTGCTGCTCTTCTCGATGATCATCCCCCTCTGCGCCTTTTTCGCCGCCATCCTCCTCTCGGCTTCGGTCTTTGCCAAATCGTTCAAGGAGGCCCAGAGCATCATCACCCCGCTCAATTTCATAGTCCTCGTCCCCATCCTCATCGGCATATTTCCGGGCATCAAGCTCAATGCGGTCACTGCCCTGATCCCCATACTCAACATCTCGCTCGCCACCAAGGAGATCATCGCCGGCACGATTTCGCCCTGGGTCATGGCGGAGGTCTATTTGGTCCTCTTCAGCCTGGCGGTAATGGGTCTGATTTTTTGCACGCGCTGGTTCAACCGCGAAGAGATCATATTCCGCGGGGTGTGAGTTTCCGGCCTCTTGCCCCCTCTGACTATTTTCGTTTCAGAAGATCACTCAATTTGTCGGAAATACCCAGTCTTATTCGTTGGGGGGACTTGCGTCTCATGATGGCGATGATCCCGCCGGCAACCAGGATCGGGGTGAACAAGAAAATCTCGATCTTGCGGTCGGTCAGGGCATTGATTACGGCCATGGAAACGGCAAAAACGATCATGGCGATACCCAGAATGAGCCGGAGTCGCATGAACGCAAGCTCCCGGTTGTTGTCGTTCGTCAGGAGTTGCGTCAATCCCTTGGAGAGATAGATGAGGCCGATGAAGGCCAAAAATGCCGGGATAAAGTGTTTGCCCTTTTCCAGCATGATCGATCCGCAGACGATTTCTACCAGCCCTTCAAGCACGTGAAAAAACCCGCTGAAATTCCGGATCTTTTTTTCGATCCGATGGCGTAACTTCGTGCCGACGATGATGAAGATGCCGGCCAGGAAAATGAATATGACGCGGAAGGGGAAATCGCTGAAATGGGCTGCTTCGTCCCACCCCTTGGCGAGCAGCGAGATACCGATGGCATATTCGGCAAATGCTTCCCGCGCCCCTTTTTTTTCCTTGCCGCTGTCAGGCTCCATACGATTGTCTCCTGGGGGATCTTTATTTTTAGGAATTCCCTTTTTCCGCGGCGTGGTGAATTCCCGCTTTGCGTACTGAGTTTTCTCTCTTAACCACGGTGGTAATATAATTTCGGCCGCGCGGCAATGTCAATATCCCCCAAACATATCATTTATAAGGCTGTTTGGGCGAAAAGCCCTCATACTCCAAAGTCTTCCGCTGCCCTTAATAGAGAAGCTTGTTCTATTTGGCTCCATCGCCAAGCGAAAAGAGAGCCCCCGCAGCGATATCGATTTGTTTGTTCTAGTCAAAGGTGAGGCGGAAAAGACGATCGTCGAGCGGGCTCTCGAAGCACTCAACATCCTTTGTTTGAAAAAATTCGGTAATCCTTTATCTCCCTACCTCCGCACATTCGCTGAGATGGCTGCTCTTGACCAACCGAAGTTCGAAAAAGAAATCAGATTAGGAATCGTCCTTGAATAAAGAACGCCTTGTATTTCGTCAAGATTATTCAGCCACCAGCCCCGGATGCTCCGATCGGATCCATCCTTCGACAGATGTTCTGAGGGCTCGGGCCGTAGCGATCATTTCTTCAAGCTCCGTCGCTGAAACTGCCCCGGCGTGATTATATTCGCTGGCATTTCGCTTTTTCCGGAACGCGTCAAGCTTGTGAATTTTCTTTTTGTCGGTGCCGATCGTATGCTCAAGGGAATAAATGACGCGATAATGATGAGAACCCTTGGCGGAACGAAACCCCGAAGCCGCGAGCGCCGCTTTGGCGCATTGTAGTGCCGCGTTATAGGCGATGTTGAATCTCCAGTCGTAGCTCAAGGCAGCATTCCAACAATCCTTAAGATCACGATCCACAAGATTCAGGAGATGCGAAATTTCCTGGCGGCTCGTCTCGTGCTCAATGAGCCAACCGTTCTTGAGCCATTCGGCCAAGCTCACGCGGGTCTCCTATCACTGGAACGAAAGAGGATTTCATAACGGAGTCAAGAAAGTGGTCGCCCTTGGATACTCGGCTGCGGAATTCCTCGAGTGACACGACCACGGGATTAACTTCACGGCGCAAGATCTCCTGAGCTCGAGCCAGGTTTTCGACAACATCCCCGAAAGCCACATTCCCCACGATGAGCAAATCCACATCGCTTTCCCTGCTCGCTCTGCCTCGTGCCACTGATCCATATACGACCGCGGCCTTGATCGAACCCGCCAAAGGTTTGAGCGCGGAACGCAGGACATCGGCGACGCCTTGCGTTTTCGTGATCAGGCTTATCAATTCGTCAAAAATCGGGCACTGTGGATTAGCCTGAAAATGAACCTGGTTATCCCTGAGGCTACGCAGGATGATTCCGGCCTCAGACAGTCTTTTCAATTCCCGCTGTCCGGCGCCTGGTGAAACGCCGGTCAAACGAAGGATCTTTCTAAGATAAAACGATTCATCGGTATGGCTGAAAAGGAGAGCCAGGATGGAACGCCGAGTTTTACCGAAGAGACTCTCGAGAAGACCTGATTGATCGCTTATCGTACTCATTATGGGTACAATCGTACCCAATTTAGATACGGTTTGCAAGCTTTTTTTGCTCCTCAATGTAAAGACGCGGCAGGTATGCAATATTCTCTGATTTAAAAATGCACTATGCCCCCTCCTCGTTGCGCTTGAATCGGCTTAAATAGAGGAGCCGGTATTGAAGCGGATATTCCTCACGAGAATACCCTGACTCGCCTTGCGTCATTCTATGTTGTGATTGACAATCTGTCTATTTGGAGGTATCGTAAGGATGTAAGGAAGTAAGGAGAAATCATGGAAATCATCGAAGTGGCCAAGATGACATCAAAGGGACAAGTTACTGTTCCGGCTCCTATACGGGATATTTTCAGCCTGAAAAAGGGCTCGGCGGTAGTTTTTAAAGTAACCGAGAAAGGCGTTTTGTTTTTGCCTTGCGAAATCACAGAGCGGGAAACCTACACGCAAGAAGAATGGGGTAAGATCGAACGCTTGGTTGCCGAACGCGGCCAGAGCTATAAAACCCTAAGGGGAGCCCGAAAACACCTGAAATCCCTGTGAAGTTTGAATTTAAACCCTCGTTCGACTGTTCTATAAGAGCGTTGCCTGTCAGTTATCGCTAGGCCCCAGCCCGCCGGCCAATCCGGGACACCTAAAGTCTTCGACGAGCGTCCTCTCCGGACCCGTTGTTTTAAAAATCATCCCGCGACGCTCGACTCCCCTGATCCCGAAGGCATACTGTTATAGGGCATGAATTCCCCATTATCCACATGAGACACCAAGTCGGCCAAGAACATATGATCTGACTTGACGTTACGCTCACCTACAGGGGATATTGTCCCCTATTTAAAGCATATTATGTCAATTATTATAAACGCAATAATAAACGATGCGAGCGACCGAAGGAAGCATCGCAATCTCATGGGAAGTCGTTGAGATCACCACGCTTCGCTCGCGATGACAACATTCTATCGCCAATTCTGGGCGATTAATCTTATGATGTTCAACCTGCTCCCCTAAGGGGCACAATTCGCCCAGCGACATCCAGAAAAAATTCCGCTGACCAAATGTCCAATTCCTCCGGCCGCCTGACAACCTCGCTTCTCCACTCGCCGCGTCCCCTCGATGTTGCCGACGGCAGTGTTCATCCGGATGTTGGATTAGCTGACCTCATGCTGTAAGTCGATGACCTGGAAGAGCCGGCTTAGGAAGACTACTGCATAATTCTCAGATGAAGCCCAAAGTGGGGAAAAAAATCAGATGGAGATTTCTACGTATTTAACCTTCGTCGACGGCCGGAGGATTTCAAATCCTTCTTTTCTCAGCCCTTCCAGGTGGAACTTGATCGCACTTCTCATGCGCGAGAGAGTATCTTCAATAGTCGCGCCCGTGGCCACACAACCCGGCAGATCTGGACTATAGGCGGAATAATTATTCTTGGATTTTTCAATGACGATAGGATACCTAAACACTTTCTTTCCTCCCATATTTTAAGCCCGCTTGCTTAAGTACGCTATTGAGTGTTCCTTTAGCAAGATCATCATTCAAGTGGCCGGCAACTGTCACCAAGCCCTTTTTATAGTTATGTCTGTACTGACGGTGGCTTCCTCTTCTTCTTATCATGAACCAACCGTCTTGTTCAATCATTTTTATAACCTCTTTGACTTTCATGCTTTCATATTGTCTGAGCACTTTATAAGACGCCGCGAAAATCTTTTGATCTCATTTTTGGGCGGTCCAAATAAGCCGTCGAATTTCTCAGCGGAATCTCTTATGGGTCAAGAAAATAACCGGCCGGCATGACGGATTCCAAAAGGGGAACCAGCCTTGTTTCTCCTTTATATTTAGGCAATAATACCCCCCAAAGGAGAAAAGTATGCTTAAAACTGAAAAGAGTATGCGTTTTTTATCATTTGTCTTTTTCCTTTACTTTTTGGTGTTATCAGCTCACGGCCAGATCTGGCAGGTGGATCCGGCTCTCAAGCATGAGCTGCGGTTGACGAAGCTCAAGACGATTCTTCTATCGGCCATGAAAGAGCAAGGCATTAATCTCTGGCTGGTTTTTGACCGGGATGCTGATGATGAAAGCGTGAATATGGTCTGGGAAAACTGCCGCAAGGTCCGGCTCGACCCGGTCAGCGAGTACCTGGGGAGCGAAAAAATCTTCCAGCCGGGAGCCTTTCTATTTTCCGACACGGGCGAACGAGTGGCGATTGTCTCCGTCAGCGACCGCGATCCCCTAGCCAACAGCGGCATCTATACTAAAATCGTCACCTACGAGTATACCAAGCGAAAAGGTTTCGAGGACATCTTTGGCCTGCTCCGCCAGGAGATCGTTCGATTGAATCCGGCCAAGATCGGCCTGAACTGGTCAGAGTACGAGCCCATGGCAGACGGGCTGACGCTGGGAATGTACAAGCTGCTGGAAAGAGTCTTGGGTGCGGAGATGTCAAAGCGTTTTGTCTCAGCCGAAGATGTGGTCGTCTCTTTGCTGGGCCGGAATTCAGCCGAAGAAGTCGCCTATCTTCAGCAGTCCGCGGATATATCCAAGCAGCACATGGAAGAAGCCATGAGGATCATTCGCGTCGGCCGGACGACCGAGCGGGACTTATTCAATTACATAAGATTTCGTATGGAACAGGATGGCGTCGACCCGGGCTGGATCGAATCCCGATGTCCCATCGTAACGGTCGGAGGGCCGCGAAGCGGCGCGATCCCGGGAGACGAAAAGGCGGAGCCGGGGAGGCTGGTCAAGATCAATCACGGGGTCAGAGTGAAAGGATTGTCGGTCGATCTCAACATGTGCGCCTATCTCCTCAGGCCTGGGGAGTCTTCTCCGCCGGCTGCGCTCCAACACATGTGGGACACGGTCGTAAGGGCCACCCAAGAGGCGGTCAAAGCCATCAAGCCCGGGGTTAGATGCCGGGATGTCGACTCGGTTGCCCGCAAGGTTGTGAAGGAAGCCGGCTACGATGAGTGGAGCTACGAGTTGGGGCATTCGGTCGGCACATGGATCCATGGGATCGGCCCAACGCTTGGCCCCAATTGGTCCCACTTCAGCCGCAAGACGGAAATGGCGATTCAAGAAAATGATGTCTATGCCGTGGAGCCTGCCGTGGCCCGGTTTGTCCCGGAGATGAACTCCACGGTAAGGGTGCACGTCCAGGAGATGGTTGTCGTCAGGCCCGATGGCGCTCATTACATGGTGCCGCCTCAAACCGAGCTGTTGCTCATTTCCTCAGAGGGGAAAAACAAATAATGAATACGATCCAAAATTGCCGATAGAATGTTGTCATCGCGAGCTAAGCGTGGCGATCTCGACGGCTTCCCATGAGATTGCCGGGCTCCCTTCGGTCGCTCGCAATGACAGCTAAATCAAGCACTTGTATTTCTATCGGCTATCCAGGATTCGAGTATTGAATGGATTTAAAGCTTGATTGATGATAAAACGGCCAAAGAACTTGAAAAAAGTGGCTAACGAATAAAACATAGAAACTTAAAAGGAGGAGGTACTCATATGAAACGAAAATCCCTAGCTATTGGCTCCCTTTTTCTTTCTCTGCTCATGCTGACTTTTTGCTCTCCGAATCAAAAGAAGACCGAAGTCGCAGAAGCAGAAGTCCCTCGAAGCACAAATTACCAAGACCTGGTCAATCTCTGCGCAGAGTTTCGTGAGTTCCAGAAGCCGATATTTGTCGAAGGCGTGCCTGATTATACTAAAGCGGCTATGGAGGTGCAGAGGCAAGGTCTGGAGAAACTCAAGGGCCGGCTGGCCGCCATCGATTGCAGCTCCTGGCTGGTGTCGCAACAGGTTGATTACCATGTCGTCCGCGCCGAGATGAATGGTCTTGACTTCGACCATCGGGTCCTGCGGCCCTGGTCGCGCAACCCCTGCTTTTATACCGTTATCGAGACCGGCCCGACAGACGTTCCGGCCAAAGAGGGACCGGTGAACTACGGAACGCTCCTTCTCTGGAAGTATAAGTTTCCTCTTGCCGACAAAGATGTCGCCGAGTTCCGGATGAAGCTCCAAGCCGTTCCGAAGATGCTCGAGCAGGCCAAGGTGAACCTCACCGAAGAGGCGAAAGACCTCTGGTTTCTCGCCATCCGGAAGAAAAAAGACGAGAGCGCCGCTTTGGCGAACCTCGCCAAATTGCTGGCCGAGCATCATCCGGATTTGGTGCCCGACGCCGAAAAGGCCAAGACCGCGGCGGATGACTTCCGCGCTTGGGTCGAGAAGAAACAGAGCACGATGACGGCGCGTTCCGGGATCGGGATCGAGAACTACAACTGGTACATGAAGAATGTTCATCTCAATCCTTACACCTGGGAAGATCAGCTGGTCATCATTCAACGGGAACTGGAGCGAGCTCTGGCCAGCCTGAAGCTGGAGGAGCATCGGAATCGAAAGCTACCCAAGCTCGAGGCCCCGGCGACCGAAGAAGAGTACCGGCATCGATTCAACGAAGCCGTGGATTATTTTATCGAGTTTCTCCGCAAAGAGGAGATTTTCACTGTTGCCGATTATATTCCTGAGTCCCTCAAGAGGCCTGTCGTCATCGGAGAGAGATCGTTAAAGGAAGGTTCATTTATCCCGCCCGGCAGCTTCCGTGATTTCTTCAACAAGGTCGATTATTACGATCCGCTCCCGATGCGCTGCCATGGGACTCACTGGTTCGACTGGGCGAGAATCGTCTATGAGCCCCATCCGAGCCCGATCCGCCGTGTTCCTCTCCTCTACAGCATCTGGGACAGTCGCGCCGAAGGGCTGGCCACAGGAATGGAAGAGATGATGTTGCATGCGGGTTTATACGATAAGGGGTCGCCTAGGGTTCGGGAACTCGTCTATATCCTCCTGGCCAACCGCTGCGCAAGAGCGATGGGTGACCTGAAAATGCACAGCAACGAGTTCACCCTGGAAGACGCGGTCGATTTTGGCTCCGAATGGACACCGTACGGTTGGTTTCCCAAGGAGGGGAATTCGGTCTGGGTTGACGCGTCACTCTATCTGAACCAACCCGGCTACGGCACGAGCTACGTCGTGGGCAAGGTCCACATCGAAAAGCTGCTCGCCGATTGCGCCCACCAGATGGGTGAGAAGTTCACCCTGAAGAAATGGTGGGACGATTTCCACGCAAAAGGCCAGATCCCCGTATCGCTGATCCGGTGGGAGATGACGGGCCTGGAGGATGAGATCAAGAAGTTGTGGTAGGGTGATTTTTCAAGAAACTCATAGAAGGCCACCGGGCTGCCGTTCGGAGTTATGAGCATAAAGCCTTATCAGTCAAGACGAAACTGAGGATTTTTCTCCCTTATCTTCGTTATTATAACCTTTAAAAGCTCCACCGCGGTTGCAAAAGCCTTCTTCGCCTGTGTTTCATTGTTGGCATCCAAGGAATCGTAGAAAAACACGTTCCGATTGCGTCTCATGCGATCGAAATACTTAAGGAGAAGGCCGTAGTCACTTCCGAGAAGCTTTCCCGTGATCTCGACCACCGTTTTATGCTGATGTCCATCTGCAGGCAGATATCCACAGGAGAAGATAAGCGCCCGACCCATACGCAACATCGCCTGGTATGCGATTGTGGACGCCCATTCGGGATCGGCCCCTATAACCAGGGTGAACGTCTGCAGGTCTTTTTCGGCGCGAAGGACTTGCTGCTCGATCTGACGGAAATTCGGCTTTTGTATTTTGACGAAACCCTCCGCCAAATACTTTCCCCAACCTTTCATAAACAGCCCTTTAAAAAGATGTGCTGATCGGACAATATTTCGTTCAAGAAAGGATCGTCCGATTCCCGTTTGCGTTTAAAATCCTCATTGTTATAGATCTTGTAGTTGACCTCCCGCTGCATGGATTTCTCGACCCCGTCAAGGGCCTCAACCAAGACGTCCTCTGCTTTCAAGTTATCGGCTACGATCAGAAGGTCGATGTCGGAATGGGAATGCATTTTGTCTTTGGCATAACTGCCGTAAATCAGCGCGATCCTGATCCCCACGATGCCGTTCACCGCCTTGCTCAGGAGGGCTTCGACTCCGTAGGTCTTGCGGACGAGGGCCATCATTTCCTTATGCAACGGATGACGTCCATTGATCCTGAAAAGGCGCAAGTTGCCCTGCCTACGGCTGAGGATCAAGCCCTTCTTTTCCAAAGAATTGATACCTCTCTGGAATACGCCGGGCTGTTTCCCGATAAGACGTCCTAGCTCACGTAGATAGTATTCTCTCTGCGGGTTTTCCCCTAGGACAGCAAGAATTGAATACTGGTTCGGACTGATTACATTCATTATGCATACAATTGTATGCATTATCCATACACATGTCAACCGCACCCGGAACAATTCCTATCCCCTCCATATTACCTCGTCCATTATGTCCATTGAGAGGAACGAGGGCTTTCGTGACTTTTTCTCAATGGCCCAGTCCAGAAAATATTTTCACTTTTTGAGCCCTCCACCGAACTCATGAGGGTCTCCTATCACGGGAACGAAAGAGGATTTCAGGACGGATTCAAGAAAGAGATATACAAATTTCTCTGATTTCAAAAGGCCCTACGCCCCTCTATGTTACGCTTGACCCGGTCTGCGTATAGAAGAGCCGGCATTGAAGCGAATATTCCTTTCCGGCTGCTCGATTGATGCCGATTCTTCCTTTTCTTGCACAATTCCTCCCCTTTAGACAATAATAAGCTCCGATGCAAGAACTCATCAAGAAGCTCCGGGAATTCGCCAAAGAAAGGGACTGGGAACAGTTTCATTCCCCAAAGAACCTTTCGATGGCGTTGGCCGTCGAAATCGCCGAGATCGTCGAACACTTCCAGTGGCTGACTCAGGAAGAAAGCCGCAACCTCGATCCCGAAGTCCTCAAGAAAGTCCGCGAGGAAATCGGGGATGTCCAGATTTATCTTGCCAGGCTGGCTGATCAGCTCGGAATTTCCCCGATCGAAGCGGCCCTGGAAAAGCTCAAGATCAATCGTCAGAAGTATCCTCCCGACAAAGCCCGGGGAAAGGCGACAAAGTATACGGATTTCGATCCATGAGACTTTATATCGGGTCCACGTCATCCTTGGCTGAGATTTCCTGAAAATCGATGAGATTGCGGAAATCCTTGACTCATTCAGGCTGCATGAGCATTTTATGAAACTCCAGCGTCGCTTCGCTCCGACAGGTGGCTTGTTTAGATCAGAATCGGTGGCCAGATTCGCCAGAATACACAATTTATGAAAGCTAAAAAAAATCGGTTTGAAACGCCCGTCCCGTAACAAGGAGGAAACATGAAACTTGCTCGAGCTTTGCCAGCCTCCCTGGTTGTCTTCCTGGGTCTGATCTCAGCTGCCGGGCCGGAGGCCCAAGGTCAAGATCTCTTCAATGGGGACCTGCTGCGGACCTTCACGTTCAGGAATATCGCGCCATTCAGAATGTCGGCGAGAGCTTCCGCCATCGCCGTTCCGGCTTCTCCGGCCACCGACCATCTCTACATGTTCTACGCAGCCACCTGGACGGGCGGCGTCTTCAAGACGACCAATAACGGGACGACGTTCAAGCCCGTATTCGACGGCCAGAACAAAGTGACGATCGGGGCCATCGCCGTGGCTCCCTCGAATCCCAAAATCGTCTGGGTCGGGACGGGAGACGCACGCGGCGCCCGCAGTTCGTACCCCGGAGACGGCGTCTATAAGTCAGCGGACGCCGGCGAGACGTGGACGAACATGGGCCTGCGGGATTCCCATCATATTTCGCGAGTCGTGATCCACCCCACGAATCCGGAGATCGTCTATGTGGGGGTCATGGGCCATCTCTATTCCGCGAACGAAGAGAGAGGGATCTTCAAAACCACGGACGGAGGCCGGAGCTGGAAAAGAGCCATGTTCGTGAATAACAGGCTCGGAGTGATCGATCTGGTCATGAATCCTCAGAATCCGGACATCCTCTATGCCGCCACCTACGACATGCGGAGGACGCCCTGGAATAATGTCAACGCCGGTCCCGAAAGCGGCATCTACAAGACTGCGGACGGAGGCCGGACATGGACGAAGCTCACGGGTGGGCTCCCCACGGGAAGGATCGGCAAGATCGGACTCGACATCTATCTCAAGAATCCCGAGATCGTGTACGCGCTGGTGAATAATTGCAACCCCGGGGCAAAACCGGGGACGCCGGGAGGATGCACGGGCGGGCAGCGAGCCGGGTTGATCGGTGGAGAGCTCTATCGCACCGAGGACGGGGGCCGGGTCTGGACCAAGATGAACTCCGCGAATGACGATTTGTGTCCCAAAGGCAGCGGTTATATCGGCTCAGGAGACGAAGATTGCGACGGGTTCACGCAGGTCAGAGTCGATCCCAACAACGACCAGAACGTCTTCGTCGTGAGCGTCTGGCTTTTTAACTCGGTAGACGGCGGAAGGACCTGGCGCGGCGGCGGCGGTTCGCGCCCGCCGGGCCTCTTCCCCGGGATATTCGGCGATGTCCGGACGCTGTGGATCGACCCCGAGAATTCCGACCGAATGATCATCGGGGACGACGGCGGCTTTTGTCTTTCCTATGACGGCGGGAGGAGCAGCGACCATATTTCCCATCTGCCGGTCGGCGAGGTCTATGGTGTCGGCTTCGATATGGATGATCCCTACAATATCTACGCCTGCCTGCAGGACCATGAGCATTGGAAGGCGCCCTCGATCGGCCCCAGAGGATATGTCAGCAACCTGGACTGGGTCGCGATCAGCAGCGGCGACGGCATGTTCACCCGGGTCGACCCGAACGACAGCCGTTGGGCGTACACGACAAGCGAATGGGGAGGAATTTTCCGAATAGACCAGAAGCTCGGGTACCGGGTCAGCATCCGGCCCGCCAGGCCGGGAGGGGATGCTCCCTACCGGTTCATCTGGGGCACTCCCCTGCACTTATCCCCGCATAACGGAAGCACCATTTATACGGGCGGCGAAGTGCTCCTCAAGTCGGTCGATCGGGGCGACCACTGGACTGAGATCAGTCCGGACCTGAGCACGAACGATCAAGAGAAGCTGCGCCCCTCGACTGAGGCCGGCGTCCAAGCGCCCAACTACTGGTTCTGCATATCGACGATCTCCGAATCCCCGGTGACACCGGGCGTCATCTGGGTGGGAACGAGCGACGGGAAAGTGCATGTTACCAAAAACGGCGGCGGGGCGTGGACGGACCTGACGCAGGCCATTGCCGCCGCGGGCGGGCCGAAAGAGGCCCACGTGAGCCGGGTTGTCGCTTCCAACTACGCGGCGGGTCGGGCCTACGTGTCGAAGAGCGGAAACAAGATGGACGATTTCCGTCCGTTCCTTTACATGACTGACGATTTCGGTGCGACCTGGACGCCGATCTCCGGGAACCTCCCGAACGAACCGATCCACGTCGTGTGGGAAGATAACAAGAATCCGGATCTTCTCTTCGTCGGGAACGGCGGGGGGCTCTTCGTCTCGATCAACCGCGGGAAGAAGTGGGTGAAAATGAACAACAACATCCCCAATACCCCCGTGCTCGACCTAGCTGTGCATCCGAGAGAGCACGATCTGATCGTCGGGTCGTTGGGGCGAGGTGTTTTTATTACGAATATCGGGCCCCTCCAGGAGCTGAACGACGCGGTTCTGGCAAAGGACGCCCACCTTTTCGGGATCAAGCCGACTGTTCAGAGGATCATCTGGAACTTCGGCGCGAACGACAGGCTGTTCTCCCAGCGGTACATCGTGACACCGAACGAGCCGAACGGGATGGTGATCCAGTACTATCTGAAGAACGCGCGGAACGATTCAGCCGGCATCGTCATCACCGACTTCCGTGGCACGGAAGTCGCCCGGCTCAAGGGAGCGACGGCAGCCGGCCTCAACACCGTCGTCTGGAACATGCGCGTGGAAGCGGGAGCTGGCGGAGCTAGAGCGGGCGGCGGAAGAGGTGCCTACTCGCCGGAACAATGGCATCCCCTCGGCGCGTACGTCGTCACCCTGGAAGTCGGAGGTCAGAAACTCACCCAGCCCGCGCACATCATAAAAACACAGGGCTGGTCTGTCGGGACTTCTTTCCCCAGCATCATACGCAATCGACCCTGAAGGCTTCCTGGACTCAACGAACGCGGGTGTTTATCGTCTTTTAACCGGTTCGAGAGGGCTTTTTGCCCCAACATGCTCTTCCGCCGCTGCTCATTGCGGCTTTGACAACGCCGCGCGGTCTCCGATATATTATCGGCATGGTGAGGAGGGGAGATTCAGCGCCGAGAGTGGGAATTCGCCGCGCCGCGGAAAAAGGAATTTTTTATCTTTCTTTGGCCCGGGGGACGGCATAATGCGCTGGGAGCAGACCGGGCGGCCGGCTCCGGACCGGGACATATGACAAACAAGAGAGCACCCCTTCGTGGCACCGGATTCTCCCCGAAAGAGGTCCTGTTCGCGTCCGTGACGGACTGCAACCTGAATTGCGCCCATTGTTCGGTCGAGCGGGGACAGGCCCGGCTGCCGATACCGGCGGCCGTGAAGTTCCTGCGGTCCTGCCGGAAGGCCGGCGTCGAAAGGGTCGGGTTCACCGGCGGCGAGCCGTTCCTGGACATCGAGTTCCTCCATGCTGTGACCGAATTCGCCATCGCGCACGGGTTCCTGTTCGGCCTGGTCACCACGAACGCGGCCTGGTTCAGGAGCGCGGCGCGCCTCCGGCGGACCCTGAAGGAATTGTTCGACCGGGGTTACGACGGATCCTTCGGCGTCAGCGTGGACGCGTTCCATGGGAAGGACCCGGCGAAGCCCGCCCTGTTCATCGAGACCGCCCGGAAGATCTGGAACCGGCCGGATGTCGCGCGTGTCATCGCGGTGAAGGGGGCACGAGACAAAGAAACGGAAGCGGTCCTGAAAGCCCTGGCCGGGGCCTTGAAGGCGAAGCTCGT